>OGRS01001396.1_pt1 | contig 14557 bp, 12 predicted proteins | sample 1553561 | NCBI WGS metagenome assembly OGRS01 (sample SAMEA2580103, study PRJEB22360) | human gut metagenome | biome: human gut; feature: human-associated habitat; material: faeces | place: Denmark | collected 2008/2010
CGGATCGGTAAGTATTAAATCTATGCTGTTGTCAGGAATTTTATCTAGGTAATCTAAACAATTGCCCTGTATAAGTGTATACTTTTTTGATTTGATTTTTTCTATTTTAAATTCAGCCATGATTTATGAAATACAATCCTCTATCATTAGTTTTATTCTGTGATTCAAATCAATTTCTTCCAAAGCTTCCTTGTAAATCTGTTCAAAATCTTCAAATGAAATACCATCAGGCAGTATTTTTGTCCAAAAAGTTTTGCCAATCAAAAACATTTCTGGAAAAGCCATATGTTTTTTAACAGCACCTTTCCAAGTGTTTCCTTCTCCGTCTTTATTGTAAAGAGTCCCAAAATACGCTTTGCAATTTTCAATACCCATATCAACATAAATGGTTAAAAGCTTCTCAACATTTGACGGTGCATTTGAACTGTCAAGATCACCACCTGCTTTTAATTCTAATACATTCCAATTCTCGCCATCGAAGAAAGCCAAATCTACAGGCTTTGTATATATGGCTTTGGTTTTGAATTCTGTAGCTAAAGGTAGTAGATTTTCTTTAATACTTTTTTGTGTTACACCACTTTCAAGTCTGTTTTTTCCTCTCCCCGAAGCAACATTATTTGCTCTGAAAGCTGAAATTTTACCTCTTAAATTTCCATTATGTGTATCTACATCAGTAACAATAATTTGACCATTAACTGGTGTTGGTATATTATGCTCAAGATTTCTTGGGTTTACAATTGCAGGAACATTTTCTTCACCAAATTTTAGTCGAGCAATTCTTTTAGCACAAGTTTCTATGGCAAAGCCACTTTTTGATTCGAAACTACTTACAAAAACCATACTAGCTGTGATATTTTCATCCATTTGGCTAAGGAGAAAGTTATTAACTTTGCGTCTATAATTGCTTTTGAAGTCACTTTCAATAGTGTTGGTTAATTTTGAGAATTCTTCTACTACAATTTTTTTAATTGTATTTCTCATAATTCATCACCTCATATAAAATATAACATATTTTATATTTTGGGTAAAGCATAAGTTGCAATAAGTTAATTGTAGTTAAAGGTTAGTTTTGGATTATTATTATAATAGGTTAAAACATTTGCATTTATTTTGACAACGATTTACTATATGTAGAAAAAATTCAAGCTTTGTTGATGTGTTTTTAGAAATAATATTTGAGTTAGCACTAAAATTTACTCGCTTGTCGTTTGCAACGTTGTTTATGATATAGAATTATGATATAATGATTATATTAAGAGTTTTATTAACTCGTGCAAGGTCTGGTATGGTGATTTGCGTGCCGTATGGTAATGGCAATAAAACATCTACCGGTTTTTGGGAGGACAGCACACGTCTGCCGGAGTATTACAATGGAACTTATGAATATTTGAAAAGCTTGGGAATTGAAGAAATTTAACGGTTGCTTAAAATTCCGAATTTGCAGAGGTATAATATGAAAATAACATACATTAACCACAGCGGATTTTTGGTTGAAACCGAGAACTGCTATTATGTTTTTGATTATTACAAAGGCGAGATGCCGATGCTTGACATAAGCAAGGAAGTTGTCGTCTTTTGCAGTCACTTTCATCAAGATCATTTCAACCTGAAAATCTTTGAAATTCTTGATGATATGGGTATGAATTATCAGGCTGTTTTGGCAAAGGACATCAGCAAAAAGAAGTATCCTGACGGTGTGAAAGTTACGACGGCTTATCACGATCAAACCTATATTCTTGATAACGGCACACAGGTTAGTACGCTTCTTTCAACTGACAGCGGTGTTGCTTTTATCGTCAAAACAAGCGAGGGCATGATTTATCATGCAGGTGATTTGAACGATTGGCATTGGGAGGGTGAGACGGAAGTCGACAACCGCCACATGACCTCCATGTACCGTGTAGAGATTGATAAAATCAAGGGCGCTCATTTTGAAGCCGCATTCGTTCCCCTTGACCCACGGCAGGAGGAACATTATGCCGACGGTATGCTTTATTTTTTGAAACATGTCGATTGCAGTGCCGTTTTTCCAATGCATTATTGGAACGAGCCGAGCGTGATTGATAGGTTTACCACCGAATATCCGCAGTATAAATCACGAATAAAAAATACAGAATCAGCAAAAGGAGAAGAAATATGAGCTTTAGAATGATTCATGAAAACTATAATGTTTCCGATTTGGATAGGTCGATTAAGTTTTATGGTGATGCGCTTGATTTGCACGAGGTCAGACGAAAAACCACCGACGATTTTATTATCGTTTATTTGAGTAATGATTCAAGCGATTTTGAACTTGAACTTACTTGGCTTAAAGAACATCCGCAGCCGTACGATTTGGGCGAATGTGAATTTCATTTGGCATTTAAGGCAGATGATTTTGACTTGGCGCATAAAAAGCACGAAGAAATGGGTTGTATCTGCTTTGAAAATCCTGAAATGGGTATCTATTTCATCGAGGACCCGGACGGTTATTGGCTCGAAATTTTGCCTTAATATTGAGTTAAAAAAGCGTTGGAGATTTGATTCTTCAACGCTTTTTGTTTGTTTTTTGTGCTTGTGTATTCAATTTAGTATTTGGCGCTTCATTGTATCATTACCAAGACTATGATAATAAAGAAATTGATGCGGTTGTAGAATTAAAAAATGGTGACTGGTGTGCATTTGAAATAAAATTAGGTGCAAATCAAATTGACTTTGCTGCTGAAAGTTTGCTCAAAATCAATAAAAAAATTAAAGAAGATCCTAAGGGCAAACCGGCTAAAATCTTATGCGTTATTTGCGGTTTGTCAAACGCTGCTTACAAACGCCCTGACGGAGTGTATGTTGTCCCGATAACCGCATTGAAAAATTAAAAGTAATTAAAAAAGAGCCGAGAGGGTGACACCTCTTGGCTCATTTTTGTGGTTGTGCATTTTTTTTATTATTTCTAAAGATTTGAATCTTATCATTGTAGTAGTAAAAATCTATAACAGTAGAAATTATTAGGGATTATTAATCTTACGGCTATTATTCTACACTTATGCATCTACAACAGTAGAAATTGTTAGGGATTATTAATCGCAGTTTGACGCGCTTGTTAATTCTTTATCTACAACAGTAGAAATTATTAGGAATTATTAATCTGTGGCATTCATCGGCAAGCCATTGAATCTACAACAGTAGAAATTGTTAGGGATTATTAATCCATAGGTATTGCACCACTCTGCCAATTATCTACAACAGTAGAAATTATTAGGGATTATTAATCTTATAGCCTCTGCCATTAAGCACAAGATCTACAACAGTAGAAATTGTTAGGGATTATTAATCATTCTTTATCCCGAGGATAACGAGGCACAATCTACAACAGTAGAAATTATTAGGGATTATTAATCTTTCTCCGTTTTAACATGCTTGTCATCCATCTACAACAGTAGAAATTATTAGGGATTATTAATCGATTCACCATTGCCTATGGAATTAATTATCTACAACAGTAGAAATTATTAGGGATTATTAATCTGTTCACGCTTATTATATACGGCAACCTATCTACAACAGTAGAAATTATTAGGGATTATTAATCAGCTTATTGTTGCCGACGAAGTAAAAAATCTACAACAGTAGAAATTATTAGGGATTATTAATCAAAAAAGTCATATGATTAATCCTCCATTATCTACAACAGTAGAAATTATTAGGGATTATTAATCTCTTTAATTTTGATTATGACGGAGACGATCTACAACAGTAGAAATTATTAGGGATTATTAATCAAAAGCCAAGCCTTGCACAAAAAATAATATCTACAACAGTAGAAATTATTAGGGATTATTAATCCTCCACTATCATAATAAGAGGGACTATATCTACAACAGTAGAAATTATTAGGGATTATTAATCTTCAGTATCAGAGAGTAATTATACCAAATCTACAACAGTAGAAATTATTAGGGATTATTAATCCAAACTCCTCCAAGGTTTTCACCGTCATCTACAACAGTAGAAATTATTAGGGATTATTAATCGTAATCAGAAATTACATTCGCCAGCACGATCTACAACAGTAGAAATTATTAGGGATTATTAATCCTTCTTCAAAAATATTGTCCTTGGTATAAATCTACAACAGTAGAAATTATTAGGGATTATTAATCAAGCAAGCAAAAACAAATCAACATCCAAGATCTACAACAGTAGAAATTATTAGGGATTATTAATCATTGCTATTACCTCCCTCCGCATTAAAATCTACAACAGTAGAAATTATTAGGGATTATTAATCATGAACTTCAGTCGGTTTTGCCGACTCCGCTTCAATCTACAACAGTAGAAATTATTAGGGATTATTAATCGGAATTGCCGGTTGATAATGAACAGTATCTACAACAGTAGAAATTATTAGGGATTATTAATCAAAAAGTAGTTGAGTAATAATACATCTATCTACAACAGTAGAAATTATTAGGGATTATTAATCTCGCCCATTATCGAGACTCACTCCAACCAATCTACAACAGTAGAAATTATTAGGGATTATTAATCAAAACCGGCGCAATAGCCGTTCCGTTTATCTACAACAGTAGAAATTATTAGGGATTATTAATCTTTTATGCAAGCCCATTTGTCCAAATATCTACAACAGTAGAAATTATTAGGGATTATTAATCCCTTGGGTTGTTATAATTCACAAATTTGTATTTGGAATTTTATTAAATATCAATAAAAAATACAAGCTTATAGACTAATAATCCCTTTCAATTTATAATTATACCATATTCAGACCGAGGTTTGCAATTTCATTTTACAATTAGCAAATCAGAATCCTCATTTCTTGCATATCCGTACTTTTCGACTTTACAAGAATTGCTGAGATTAAAAATATATACACTGTCAGTTTGGTCAAATTGTTTTAACCATTTATTATTTAAATCTGTAACAATGTTATTTAATATACGCTCACTGTTATCAATTTCATACACGGAATATTGGAGCATGTGCCCAAACTTTTTGATATATTTATTGAATCTTGCTCTTTTTTTATCATTGCTTATGTCATAACTAATAATAATCAATTCAGTCACCTATTTCAAATACCGGAAATTTTTCCGGAGGAAGTTCTTTCATAAATGCACGATAATATGATTGAATATAAGCAAATATCCCCTCTTTATTATCAAGCAAAGGTTTCATAAGAATTTTAACATAATCAGCAGATTTATCCCATTTAAGACGATATTGATGATTTATGATGATAAAATCTTCTTCTTTTATTTGCTTTAAGTTTATGGCTTTTTTTACTTCGTGGTCAATTAACACCCTAAAGGGTTCAACAATATCACAAACTAAAGATTTTCTCATATAAAATTGCGTGTGCATTATTCCGCAATAATTATCAAAGCCATAGCTTGATAAAAGAGCATCAATAAAAGTGAACAATAACGTATAGCCAATATCCAGTGTTGAATTTACATAATCCCTTTTTATACGAGGCTGTCTTCCTTGCCACAACACATTATTAAAGTGGCTTTTAAAATAAATCTTTGATGCAAGACCTTCATATGCCATTAGCTCATTTATGTTAGAAGTGGTAGGGATTTTTTTAATATATTCGGATATTTGTTTAATTGATTCTTTAACAAAATCATTTTTGTTTCTTACTGATTTTAGTTCTGACAATTGATTGCTCATCTTGTTTGATACTATAATCTTAGCTATCCCTATATCCGAATAACTATACTGCTTTTTATGAAGTAAAGTGTTGCCGTCTTTTTGAGCACCGATAATTGAATACAATCTAAAACCGGGCGTCATCAGTGCGATGTAAAATCCAAATTTTTGAGCTTTTTGAATTAATGCAGAAGTAATACTTGTATGTCCCACTGCAAATATAATAAACAGTCTGTAACATGTGCATTGAAATTTTACCTTTCCAAAGCTATCTTTTACAACAAGATTATCATTGCTGAATGCAAGCTTTTCTCCCTCGTTAAATAAAACAAAAACAATCTGTTTTTTACTGAAGTCAGGTGCTGTAAACATCATTACTCCTCTTTCAAACAAGAAAAACTACATAGTGGTTCATATATACATCTTTGACATTTGCTTTTGTTACTTTGCTTAAAATCTCTAAATGAAAAATTGTTAATTTCTGATATTATACGCTCGAATTTTTCAAACATTATTTTATCTTCTTCCGGCTTTGACACAGCGTGGATTTTGTTGTCGTCCATACTGTAAAGACGCAATTCATTAACTTTATATCCCATTTCAATCAATGAGAAATATTGTGCATAAATTTGATAAATATATCCGTCATAAACAGTTTTGATCTTCTTTTTGCGTTCGGTTAGAATACCTGTTTTTTCGTCAAAAACATCAATTTTTCCAACCAAATTATATTTTTCACAATACACGCTCACGCCCTGCAACACACCCTTTTCGGTTGAGTATGTTGCAGAGTCGGAATGTTTATGAGCAGCTGTTCCATTTAATTGAAACGAATCCTGAACCATAATGTTTTCTTCTGTTTCAAGTGAATGAAAAAATATTGAAACAGGGCAGAAAATAAAATCATTTAATTGAGATATAGCTAAAGGTTGTTCGCTCATCGCTGTGTATATTCAAGCCATTCGGCATTAGTTATACTAAGTTTTGCGTTATTAAGCATTTCATCCGGAGTGTCTTTTAATACATTTATTGCCCAAAGCGCTTTTCTTGCAATGTTATATGCTCCGTTGGCATCGGCATCGCAAGGCAAAGCGGCATTTGTACCTTTATAATTACGACTGTCATAGAACTCACCGTTTTCATTTGCAACTGGCGAAATGAGATAGTCGTCTTCCGGTAATGTGCTGCCGGTAATACTGTTTCTCATTTGAAGTGTTAATGAAAGAAGTTTTATCAATCGCTTGTAAAAATCAACATTGGAAATGCTTAAAATAGAATCCTTAAGATTACCTTTATAATCAATGCCGAATTCGTTAAACAATGATTTGAATTCATCGGTAAGAACAATTTGCTTATTGTCCCACATATTATTCTTTTCTTTGTTTCGGAAGGTTAAAATCCTGCTTGAATTAGTGCAAACAGTCCAAGCTTTTTTGAAATCTGAATTGCACCTTGGGAATTTGCTGTAATCAATATAGAACTCAAACATATCGGTAGTTGCATTATATTTGATGTCATCAATTGTTTCGAATAACTTTTTCGCCTCCGGAACACTTGTATACTTTGGCTTTAAAAGATTAACAAAGCCTGTTGCCGGGTCTATTTTACTTGTATCCCACGCAGGAACATAAAAGATGATACCGTTTTGCTTAGCCTTATTTACGCCGTCAAATTTATTCGTAAGCTGATATGCTCTTAAAAGTCCGCCGTTTTCTGTTGGCTCTGCCTTTTTATCAATAAGCAAATTAAGTTTTGAAATAAGCATGTTTTCAAATTTTTGATAAACTTGCTTTTCAACAGGAAATCTGCCACGCTTAAAGCCGAAGTTCAAATCCTCCATGGCAATAACAGCATCATATTTAACAACCAATTCACAAATTTTGTGAACAACTTGGCTGATATAGCCTTCTTTGAGTTCCTTTATATTTTCAACAGAGGTCCAATTTTTTCTTGCTTTATCTCTTTTATCTTCCTTTGCATCCAAAAGCTTTTGATAGTCAACTCTGTATCCGTTATCACTGATTATTTTATTAAGCGACATTTGCTCAACGATTTTACCGTTTGAATTGATGACGCTTATATAAATCAGGTTTCTCTCTCCTCGGTCAATGCCGATGACATAATTATCATCTTTATATTTAATCGCCTTGCGAATATCATTATTCAAAAATTCCTGACCGTGTGCCTTAAAGTTGATTGTAATAGGCACATGAAGTGAAAATTGCCTTTTGGTAAATCTCTTGTCTTTTACAATATCATACTCAAAAACGCTTTCTTTTTTCTCGTTATCAGGGTTTTTGTTTTCTATCGGTTGATTGGCATAGTGAGTTATTTTCTCTTTATCACCGATACTTGCTTCACGGTAGAACATCTCGGCTTCACCGTTAAGTTTGTAAACTACATTTGATAAGTTTCTCTCGTCAAAAAGCATTTTGAAATATAAAGTGTGTAAATTAGGAGTTCCTTTGCTATACTTTGAAAAGTCTTTATTGTAGATTTGGAAAAGATAGATATATCCGTTTTCTACAAGCCCATCAATATAGTTTTTAGATATTTTATTAAATCTTACAGAATAACCCTGATCCGAAATTTCTCGATAAAATTCACTAATATCGTTATAGCTTTCTGTAGGAGAAAATTCAAATCCGAATTGTGACCAATCATCGTGTTTTTCAATAGATTCTTTGAAATAATCTATAAACTCATGACATTCGGCTTTGTTAAATGTTGCTCCTTTTTTGAAACTTTCTCTTTTGCGAATGTCAAGTATTCTGTCTGACGGTTGGAATGTATCAATGTTTTTAGTGGCAAAGAAAACCTTTGGCAGCATTTTATTGGGACCGGGTAAAAGCTTATATTCCATTTTTTCGTAATAATCCTCGTCATCAGAGGTTATTTCAGGTGCATCAACAAAAGCCTTACTGTGTGATTTGACCATAACGGCAAGATAGTAAAGGCCATCTTTATGTAAAAGAACAGTTCTGTAATCGCTTTCTTTGTTTTTATCCCATCCGCCAAGAAGTTGAGGATTGTCAAAATTCAATTTGATTTTATCTTTGGAATAAGGCTTTTTGGTAATGTAATTTCTAACTCTATCGTAAAGTTTGTCAATATCTGCTACCGAGTCATAATATGAAGTAAATTTGCCGTAAAAAAGTTCATCCTTGTTTTCTTCCTTACCGGTACCGTTTAACGGCTTTACAAGATGCTGAAAATCCTTTATTGCGTCAAGCAGGTTTTTAATTAACTCTGTTGCTTTTTCATTTTTATAAAGTCTTTTATCGTAGCTTTTTTCATAATCGGATTTCAGTAATTCCTGCGCCTGCAAATAAGCTTCTTTTATTTTGCTGTTACATTCATTGATTGAGGAAATATACCAATCGGTTATTTCGTTGCCGTTTTCATTGCCAAGGCTTTGAAGTTCAAAAAGCGAAAAGCTTTTTGTTGCTTTATATACCTTGTCTTGTTTTTCAATATATTTATCAATTTTTGTTTTGCTTGTTACGGGATGCAATGCCTCGTATTTCTCGTTCCAAGCTGAGCGTAATACATTCCAAGAGTTAAATGCACCGTTTGAAATATCAGTAATGGCCACACCTGATTTTACAAATATTCCATTGGCATTATAAATGTTTAATAATTGCAAAAGCTCTGTCAGTAAATCAATATCCCCAATGTGGCCGGTATAATAATCTTCAATCGCAAGCAACACCTCATTGTCTGAATTGAATTTCTCCGGAATGAACGATACACTGTCCTTTTCGCTCAAAATTTGTTTATATAAAGGCTTCATCAATGGCAATCTTTTTGATTTTTCATTTTTTGCAACCTGCTGGTTATAAAGATTTATGTATTCATTAAGACCTTGGATTTTAGTTCCGTCAGAGCAAGTATATCCGCCAATCATAGAATTATAAATTTCAATGCCTGATTGAGCTAAAACAAATTCAAAATAATCAACAGAAAAAATATCTTCAATATTTCTGCCGAATATATTATATAAATCCGTGTTTAGCTTTGTGATAGTTTCATCAGAAAGATTATCAAATGCTTTTTGAAAACTTTTTACATTATCTAAAAAGCGTGGCAGGTTGTCATTTATACAACGATAAGCTATTGCAGTTGATTTTTCATCACTTGAATACATGTTTTCTCTGTTAGTATTAAAGCCTTTGAAATACGTTGTAAAGCTTCTAAAGCACTCCACTGTTTCTCTCTCGTCTTTATCCGTTAAAAAAGACGGTAAATCTTCACATATAAGTTCTTTTCCGAACAGCCTTTTATAGCGAGCATTTGATTTGAGCTGTTTTGATATTTGCTTTCGCATATCACTTTCTAATGATTCCATAGCCTTTATATCGGGATCATCCTTGTTGCTTTTCCAATATAAATTTGCATATTCATCAACTTTTTCAATTCTTGCTTTGCTCAACACAGATTCAATATATTCTTTGTGAAAGCGATCAATATAGCCTTTGACCTTTTCGTAATTTTCTGCTCTTTGTTTATCTTTTTCAAGCAAAAGATTTTTATTAAAATTATTTTCTGTTTCCCCAACTGGAATGTGCTCTTCCGATCTAACTGGAATTAAAGAGAATCTTAAAGTTTTGGATAATGGATAACGATTTATAAATTGTTCTTTCATCTTTTTTCTCCTTGTCCTTTTTATTTTATAATACCATTATCTTGTTCTTTGGTCAATCAAATTTGGTTATTAGACATTTATGGTACGCTTTTTTGTGCACTTGTATTTTGTTGCGAAACATTAATGATTTTAATTACTGTAATTATCATATATAGATGCTTACGAGGGCTGCTTTTTAACTATTTTTCATTTTTTACTGTTTGGCAGTTTCAATTTGGAATTTACGCCGAATAATTAAGTTATTTTTATATAACAGAATTAAACATTATGAATAATGTTGCAAATTATGATACACAATTAAAAAGGCGTTGGAGATTTTGTTCTCCAACGCTTTTTTTGTGATAATCAAATTGTAGTGCTTAATGTTGATTAAAAATCAATTTCATATTCTAAATAGCGCTTTGCTTCGTTTTTTGATTTTTGATTCGCTTTGTACAGTGATATTCCCTGCAAATCGCATTCCTTTTAAAATTGTATCAATTTTTATTGCGTCATTTTCTTTTAAACCTGAACAATTGCTCAACTTAATCATATACAACTTTTTCTTTTCAGCTGATATTATAACAAACAACCCTCTGCTCTATTTTAAAGCAGAGGGCATAAATTATTTTTTATAGATATTATCGTATTTAGATTTTATATCTTCTTTTCCGTCGTATAATTCTTCCCAAGCATCTTGATAAAAATCATACAAATCGGAATACGCATCTTCGTAAGCGTCATACATATTTGAGTATGCGTCTTGGTAGGCATCATACATATCACTGTACGCTGAGTAAACTTCATCGTAGCTTGCTTCATCGTAAGCTTTTGTAATTATATCGTCAAGATCTTTATATGTTGATTCATGCATTCGATTCCAGGCTTTGTAGTAATCTTCGGTTTCTCGCTGCCAAATTTTAAAGCCGTCTTCCATACTTCTTGACCAAGTGGTATAGTCACTTTTGTTATCGGCTACATTTTTGTAGTATGAATAGCAGTACTGTGATACCGTAACATAATAGCTTTTTGCTTCGTTTTCGCAGAAAGAATACCATTCATTAACTTTTTTGGCATTCTTTTTGTAGCCTTTGTATGTACCACCTATGTCGTTTGACAATTCTGTGTACTTATCCTGCATTTTTTTAATTGATTTTTCCGATTCGGATTTTAATTTTTCTTGAAATTTTGAATTGTCATTTAATGAAACGCTATTGTTTGCAGTCGTTTCCTGAACAGTGGATGAAATTGTCGATTGCGTATCATTTTTGCTGCTTCCTTTTTTGCCGGTTAATGCAACCGCAGTAACAATTAATGCAATTATTACAACAATGCTTATAATATTCACGGGGATTATCCACTTCTTGCCGGCTGATTTGTTTTTTAGCTTGTATCCGCAATGCGGACAGATTTTTGTTGAATCGGAAATTTCTTTGCCACATTCCGGGCAGTTAATTAATGCCATAGTATTTTACTCCTCTTTTAGTTTTTTGTTTGCTTTTTGGAAATATTAAGTTAAATTTCACCTCGCTTTATTTTTTGTGTTCTTTAATCATTTTTCTGATCCATTTTTCACTGTAGCCGTATTTTGTGGCAAGTTGACGAATGTTTTTGCCGTCATATTCCGCTACAATTCTTGATGCGATAAATTCTGTTGTGAAAAAGTTTACCGGAAAAGTGATTTGCTGACCTCGGTATGTAGAATATATCGTTATTGCCGCCTCAATGCCGAGCGTGTTGGCAATTTCGTTATACACACCGTTTAAGTATTCGCTTTCAATTTCATTTGGGTTCATATTTATATAAACCTCTTTCATCTTTACTGCCTCCTATTATGATTTATCTGTGTGGATTTGTATAGAGCGACAGTTCATAGGAACATTTCCTTGTAAAGTTCCTTAAACTTAATTTTCACTCATAATAGGATTTGTAAATTTTGCGAGGCAAAATAAAAACACCACCTGACAGCAGATGGTGTTCATTGTATTTGTAGTTTTTGGATATTGTTCTTAATTAAATCAATTTGTATGGCTTTGTATGCTTTTGTTGTGAGTGGGCTTTTATACCGCTATGCAAAATTCGTATGTAATCGGCTGAAGTTGGTTATTTTTAGTCCAATTTGTACGCTGAAATTGCACAGTTCGTACAGGACACATTACATTAACCATTTGACCACCGACTGAGCCTGCCTGCTTTGCAGTAAGGTCGCCGTTGTAGCCCTGTTTAAGATTTACACCAACCTCTCAGTGCGTATGTTTACATATTAAAATGCACTGATTTTGGCAAGATATTCGACTAACTTGCTATATCTTGTCTATTAACTATATTTTCTTGAAAATTTCCGATAAATCGGTAATAGATTGTGATTTTTTGCTTGTAAGGTACATTTTTGCCTGCGATTTTTCTATTTTCGGGCAGTACCTTTTCTTCGATTTCAATTCTCTCTATGAAGGTGCGAACGATTTCTTCCGTCAGCTCATCAATATGCTCATACTGTTTTACGAGTGCAAAGAATTTTTCATAATTGTTTGTTATCTCGTTTCCGTTTGACTGCTTGCGTTCAATTTCGGATAGCTGTTTTTTCAGCTTTGCAACTTCGTCGGACATTTTTGACGCTGTTGCATTCAGCACATCTTCCGATATTGTTCCTGCTGCATAGTCGTTGTAGAGTTTCATAATGATTCTGTCGATTGTTTCGATTCTTCCCTTGATAGCAGATTTATTGTCCTCTGAATTTTCGTAAATATTAACTTGTCCCGACCTTTGAATTGCCTGTTTGATAATCTCTTTTTTGTCCTCGTCGGACAGAGAAATCAGCTGATTAAGGTCGGCTTTTATTATTTCAAGCAAGTCTGTATATTTTATTCTCGCTCCGTGTTCGCAGTGATTTTTGGAACGCTTTGGAATATTGTTGCACGAAAGATACCAATATTTCATTCGCTCGCCTTTATACACTGTTCCCGACGAACACATTGCACCGCCGCAATGCGCACAGAAGGTTAAGCCGTTGAAAATGCTTGAACGGCATTTTTCGTAGCCTTGCCAATTCTTTGTGTTCATTCCCATAAAGTAGGCGGCTTGGTCAAACTGCTCTTTGGTAACAAGCGGTGTGTGCGTGTTTTCTGTGATAAACCAATTCTCTTCCGGCACGGCAAGTTTCTTTTTTGATTTAAGGCTTGCCTTTTTTGTTTTGCCGAGAATTGTGTGCCCAAGGTAAACCGAATTTTTCAGTATTCGCTTTACCGTTGTGTAATTCCATTCATCAACAGCTCTTGCAGCACCTCTTTCACCGAAGTTATCACGATACAGCACACGGTATTTCAGCGGTGTTATGTCGCCGTTTTCGGTGAGCGCAGTTGCTATAGCTCGTGCAGATTTTCCGTCATGTGCCATGGCAAATATTTTTTGCACTATCGGAGCAGTTTTCGGGTCAGGCTCAAGTGCCGTGCCGTCTTTATTCTTCATATAGCCGAACGGAGGGCAGGCACAGTATTCGCCTTTTGTCCTTTTTTGATTTATGACTTGCTTGATTTTCCGTGAGGTGTCTCGCAGATAAACATCGTTCATCGCAAATTGAAACGGAGCCATAATGTTAACTTCGTTCGAGTCGAAGTTGTCGCTGATTGCAATATAATGAATTTGATTTTCGGGAAAATAGGTTTCTGCATAGTAGCTCGACTCGGTCATATCTCTGCCGAGTCTTGACAAGTCCTTGGTGATAACCATATTTGCAAGCCCGTCTTTAAGGTGAGTAATCATTTGGCTAAAACCCGGTCTGTCAAAATTTGAGCCTGAGAAACCGTCGTCAACAAATTCTTTTACAATGGTAATACCGTTGTCCTCACAGTATTGCCTAACGATACTTCGTTGGTTTGTGATACTCGATGATTCACCGCCGTTGGCCTCCTCAACGGATAGTCTGTAGTATGCATCGGCTAATTTCAAGTTCGTTTTCATTGGTGAAACCTCCTTGAAAAAAGGATTACATACCCAACACGGAGTATATCACAGGAGGGTTTGAATATCAATTAAAAACCTCCTTATTCTTTGCAGAAATATTTTCCTCTATCAAAGATTTAATATTTCTGCTCTTATCAAATATGCGAACCACTTCGTAATGACTGTTGTTGATGTCGTATGATGTTGTTTGCATCACTTTAGAATTATCTTCCATTGACGCACCTCCAACAGTATTATGCGTTTTGTTCGTGCTGTTTATTACTTTGTTTTTTGCTGCCATAAGGCAACACGCTAACTATGATTTTATATCTGCCTCCTTTAATT
>OGRS01001400.1_pt1 | contig 14520 bp, 17 predicted proteins | sample 1553561 | NCBI WGS metagenome assembly OGRS01 (sample SAMEA2580103, study PRJEB22360) | human gut metagenome | biome: human gut; feature: human-associated habitat; material: faeces | place: Denmark | collected 2008/2010
AGCTGCGAAGTTCCAACCCCCCCCCCCTTTCCCCGGCCCCGCGCGGAGCGCAAAGCCACTTGACCGCAAGAGAAAAAACTGCCCCGCGCCACCGGCGCTCGATCCCACTTAAAGAAAACTCTAACCCCGCACACACCCACCCAAAAGCAAGGACCCTGTCATAAATCGCTGCCCAATCGAAGAAAGGATGCCCATAAGAATGGAAAAAAACATTGCTGTCATCTGGGGCGACTGCTCCAGCCCCGAGATCGTGAAGCAGACCCTCCGCGTTCTCGATAAGGTGGCCGAAAAGTACGGCCACACCTTCCACTATACCGACGCCGCGATGGGCGGCGAGGCCATCGACAAGTACGGCGACCCGCTGCCCCAGCATGAGCTGGACAAGTGCCTCGCGGCCGACAGCGTCCTTCTGGGCGCAGTGGGCGGCCCCAAGTGGGAGGGTCTGCCCGGTGAGCAGCGCCCCGAAAAGGGTCTGCTCCGCCTCCGCGCCGGCATGGGCCTCTACTCCAACAACCGCCCTGCAAAGATCTGGCCCCAGCTGGCCCCGGCCAGCCCCCTCAAGCCCGAGATCGTGGCCAAGGGCATCGACTTCATCATTGTGCGAGAGCTCATCGGCGGCGTCTACTTCGGCAAGCACGAGACTTACACGCTGGAAAACGGCGAGAAGCAGGCGGTGGATTCCATGCCCTACTCGGAGCATGAAATCGAGCGCATTGGCCGCATCGGCTTCGAGACGGCCATGAAGCGCCGCAGGAAGCTCTGCTGCGTGGATAAGGCCAACGTGCTGGATACCAGCCGCCTCTGGCGTGCGGTCATGCACCGCCTGCAGGCTGAGTACCCCGAGGTGGAGTACAGCGAGATGTTCGTGGACAACTGTGCCATGCAGGTCGTCAAGGCCCCCAGCCAGTTCGACGTCATCGTCACCGAGAACATGTTCGGCGACATCATCTCCGACGAGGCCTCCATGATCACCGGCTCCATCGGCATGATCCCCTCGTCCAGTCTGGGCGACGGCACCCGGGGCCTGTATGAGCCCATCCACGGCTCTGCCCCCGACATCGCGGGCAAGGACATCGTCAACCCCACTGCCTGCATCCTCTCCGCCGCTATGATGCTGCGCTACTCCTTCGGTATGACTGAAGAGGCTGACGCCATTGAGAACGCGGTGAATAAGGTTCTGGACAAGGGCCTGCGCACCGCCGACAACATGAGCGAGGGCTGCACCTGCCTCGGCTGCACCGCCATGGGTGACGCTATCCTCGCGGAGATTTGAGTTTACCGGAAAGTAATAGGATAAAGTGGTAATACCCCGCCGCTGTTCGCTGTTTGGTGAATGGCGGCGTTTTTTCTATAATACAATGTCAGCAAATTCCGCTTTCCGCCTTAAAGTGTGAAATAGATTCATTTGACAAATCAATTTATGTAAACTATACTAAATCCTGTCTTTCACAATAAAAATAGCCCGTGTGCCGGGATGGATAAACAGAGATAGGATGGGAAAAACGATATGCTGACACTGGATAAGATCTACCACGCCGCCTTTGTCCTCAAGGACGTAGCCCGCAAGACCGACCTCATCGAGGCACCCCGGCTCTCCAAGGACTGCCAGCTCTACCTCAAGACCGAGAACCTGCAGGTGACCGGCAGCTTCAAGGTGCGCGGCGCTTATTATAAGATCAGCCAGCTCTCCAAGGAAGAGAGCGACAAGGGCGTCATCGCCTGCTCGGCGGGCAACCACGCACAGGGCGTGGCGCTGGCCGCTACCCGCCGCGGCATCAAGAGCATCGTCTGTATGCCGGACGGCGCGCCCATCATGAAGGTGGAGAACACCAAGAACCTCGGTGCGGAGGTCTGCCTCGTACCCGGCACCTACGACGACGCCCACGACAAGGCCGTGGAGCTGCAGGAAGAGACGGGCATGACCTTCATCCACCCCTACGACGACGAGCAGGTCATTGCCGGTCAGGGTACCATCGGCCTCGAAATTCTCGACCAGCTGCCCGATGTGGACGCTGTCATCGTGCCTGTGGGCGGCGGCGGACTCATCTCCGGCGTGGCCTTCGCCATCAAGAGCCTGAAGCCCGACGTCAAGGTCTACGGCGTGCAGGCCGAGGGCGCACCCAGCATGTACCGCTCTCCCTCCATGAGCACAAATACCAGACCCTTTCCGCCGTCTCCACCTTCGCAGACGGCATTCAGGTCAAGACTCCCGGCGAGCTGACCTATAAGCTCTGCGAGGAGTATGTGGACGACATCGTCACTGTTACCGAGGACGAGACCGCAGCGGCCATCCTCTCCCTGATGGAGAACCAGAAGCTGGTGGCCGAGGGTGCAGGCGCTGTGCCTGTGGCGGCGGCGCTCTTCCACAAGCTGCCCATCGAGGGCAAGAAGGTCGTCTGCCTCGTCTCCGGCGGCAACATCGACGTGAACATCCTCAACCGCGTCATCACCCGCGGCCTCGTCATGAGCGGCCGCAAAGCCAACCTGACCATCGCGCTGGAAGACAAGCCCGGCCAGCTGCAGCAGGTGGCCGACATCGTCTCCCGCTGCGGCAGCAATGTGGTGTCCGTTCTCCATGACGGCTCCGACCCCAATATGCCCATCTCCAGCTGCTTCCTCAAGCTGACCCTCGAGACCCGCGACAACGCCCAGATCGAGCAGATCCGGCAGGAGCTCACCAAGGCAGGCTTCCAGCTGGTGGCCGAGCGCGTATAACTTTATCAGAAGATGCAGAAACGCCGCCCGAACGGGCGGCGCTTCGTTTTGTCAGCCGATGATCTCGTACTGGAAATATTCGCACTTGAGCTTGCTGCCCACGTCGATTTCCGGCGGCAGGAGCGCCAGTGCCACCGGGTTCAGCTCGTCGCTCTCGATGTCGGTGCGGCGCAGGTTGACGTAATCGCCGTCAAAACTCACGACTTCGTAATACCAAGGCCCCATACTGTTTCCTCCCATGATTCATTCCTGTGTGTTCTCTTTTTCCTGCTTCCGCCAGTGGTAGTACGGCCCGAGGATGCAGACGGCGGCGAGTATCATCACCGCGAGGATGATGCTGGTGACGGTCTGATCGTCGGAGAAAAAGTAGAACAGCAGCTGCCCGCCGCCCACGATGAGCTCCAGCACACCCAGAAGCCTCTGCCAAAAGCGGCGGGCCTCTTCGCTGGACGCTTCCAGCCGCCGTGCCAGCACCCCGGGCAGTTGGAGGCGGAGGACATCTGCAACGCCCCAGAAAAGGAAGATGATGCCGATGACAAGATGGTGTACCATAAGCCGCGCTCCTTTCTGCGTCACGCGCTGAACAGGAAAACTTTTACAGTGCAAGTATATCATATCGGTGAGACCCCGGCAAGGACGGGATTTGCCTGCCCGGCTCAGAAAATTTGGGTGGAACCGCCCGGCGGGCTTGTGGAATTTTGAAAAATATGCTATACTATTCTCTACTGATGCGCCATCGCCAAGCGGTAAGGCAGGGGACTTTGACTCCCCCATCGTAGGTTCGACTCCTGCTGGCGCAACTGCACAAAAGACCTGCACCGAGGCTGAGCTTCAGCCCCCGGTGCAGGTCTTTTTGTGTGCAAAAACAGGAATGGGGGACGGCATCGGAACCGTCCCCCCTCGAAAAGCATTTGGCAGGCGTAGCATTCTCCTGCATCTCTCAGAGCGAAAGCCCTTGTCGTTACCATCGGCGTGTGGCTGCCACGAAATTGACCACCTCAAATGCCCCGCTCGTCCAGTATATCATGCCGGATTCATTTTGTACATAAAAACCGTCTCGCTGAGACGCAAAAAGCCGCCCGGCTTTTGTACCGGGCGGCAATGGAGAAGAAAAATCGCAAAAGCGATGAAAATATCGGTTTTACAGCAGCTTACAGGATGTCGATGTACTCACCGGCCAGAGCCTTGTTCATGCTGCGGACGGCGCAGAACTTGCCGCACATGGAGCAGGTGTCGCTGTGGTCGTCCTCGGGCAGGCGGGCGTCACGGATGGCCTTTGCCGTCTCGGGGTCGAGGGCGCAGGCGAACTGCGCATCCCAGTCGAGGACGCGGCGGGCGTCGCCCATCTTGTCGTCGATGTCCCGGGCGTGGGGGATGCCCTTGGCGATGTCGGCGGCGTGGGCGGCGATCTTGGAAGCCACGATGCCCTGCTTGACGTCGTCCACATTGGGCAGAGCCAGATGCTCGGCAGGGGTGACGTAGCACAGGAAGGCTGCGCCGCTCATGGCCGCGACAGCGCCGCCGATGGCAGCAGTGATGTGGTCATAGCCGGGGGCGATGTCGGTGACGAGGGGGCCGAGGACGTAGAAAGGTGCGCCCATGCAGATGCTCTTCTGGATCTCCATGTTGGCGGCGACCTGGTTCAGAGGCACATGGCCCGGGCCTTCCACCATGACCTGGACGTTGTGCGCCCAGGCCCGCTTGGTCAGCTCACCCAGACGCACCAGCTCTTCGATCTGGCAGACGTCGGTGGCGTCGGCGAGGCAGCCGGGGCGGCAGGCATCGCCCAGAGAGATGGTGACGTCGTGCTCTTCGCAGATGTCCAGAATTTCGTCGAAGTGCTCGTAGAAGGGGTTCTCGTTGCCGGTCATGCACATCCACGCAAATACCAGCGAGCCGCCGCGGCTGACGATGTTCATCTTCCGCTTATGCTTGCGGATCTGCTCGATGGTCTTACGGGTGATGCCGCAGTGGAGGGTGACGAAGTCCACGCCGTCCTCTGCGTGCAGACGCACCACGTCGATGAAGTCCTGTGCCGTCAGGGTGGCGAGGTCGCGCTGGTAGTGGATGACCGAGTCATACACCGGCACAGTGCCGATCATGACGGGGCATTCGTGGGTCAGCTTCTGACGGAAGGGCTGGGTGTTGCCGTGGCTCGAGAGGTCCATGATGGCCTCTGCGCCCATGTTGACGGCGCTCATGACCTTCTGCATCTCAATGTTGTAGTCCTTGCAGTCGCGGGAGACGCCGAGGTTGACGTTGATCTTGGTGCGGAGCATGGAGCCGATGCCCTCGGGGTTCAGGCACTCGTGGTGCTTGTTGGCCGGGATGGCGACCTTGCCCTCAGCGACCAGCTGACGGATCTCTTCGACGGTGCGGTACTCCTTCTTGGCCACCGTTTCCATCTGGGGCGTGACGATGCCCTTGCGGGCGGCATCCATCTGTGTGGTGTAAGTCTGCATTTGAAAATCCTCCGAAAATACGCTCTCTTTATTTATGAACAGCGTCTGGGACGCCGTGCATCCAGTTTTCGACCCCGACGCCGCCCAGGGTGTGGTCCAGCGGGCCGGAGCCGCGGCCCAGATCGAGCTGCGCGTTCAGCGCGTCGGTCAGGTAAGCCTTGGCCCGGGCGATCGCTTCTTCCAGCGCAAACCCTTTGGCAAGGTTGGCCGCAATGGCACTGGACAGAGTGCAGCCCGTGCCGTGGGTGTTGGGGTTGGCGATACGTTTACCCGGAAACCAGATCTCCGTGCCATCCGGGAAGGTAAGCAGATCGTCGGCGTCGGTGTCACTGTGGCCGCCCTTGAGCAGGACGGCACAGCCGCAGTCGGCGGCGATGGCCCGGGCGGCGGCGCTCATGTCGGCACGGCCCGAGATGTGCAGGCCGGACAGCACTTCGGCCTCGTGCCGGTTGGGCGTGATGACCTCGGCCAGAGGGAACAGCTCCCGGCGCAGGGTGCGCACAGCATCCGATGCAATCAGATCAGAACCGGAGGTGGCTACCATCACGGGGTCCACGACGATGTGCTCCGCCTTGTAAAAGCGGAGACGCTCGGCGATCGTCTCAATGAGCGGGGCAGAGGACACCATGCCGATCTTGACGGCGCAGGGGCGGATGTCGGTGAAGACGGCGTCTATCTGCTGGGCCAGAAACTCGGGGCTGACCTCGAAGATGCCGGATACACCGGTGGTGTTCTGGGCCGTCAGGGCAGTGATGGCGCTCATGGCGAAGACGCCGTTCATGGTCATGGCTTTGAGGTCGGCCTGAATGCCGGCGCCGCCGCTGGAATCGCTGCCCGCGATGGTAAGTGCAGTTTTCATGGGTTTGCTCCTTTATCGCAAGTCAAGAAATTCGTGCAACATTCAAACAGCATATTTGCGATATGCAATTCAACGCTGTTGCTGTTGCATTAAAAAGTTGAATTGCTATAGATGATTTGTTCTGTCAGTGCCTTCAGCTCTTTGCACTCAGCCTCAATGTCCTCGGCGCTGAAGATTGCGCTCACGAGGGCCACGCCGTCCGCGCCGGAGCCTTTGAGTTTGAGGATGTTGTCTTTATGGATGCCGCCGATGGCCACGACCGGCACATCCACGGAGTCGCAGATCTCTTTCAGCCTGCCCTCCGGCAGGACATCCACATCGGTTTTGGTGTGGGTGGAAAATGCCGCGCCGACGCCCAGATAGTCCGCGCCGTGGGCCACGGCCAGCTGTGCTTCCTCGACGGAATGGGCCGACACACCGATGATCATGTCAGGGCCGACCTTGGCGCGGACGTCTGCGGCAGCCATATCTTCCTGCCCGACATGGATGCCGTCGGCATGGCATTTTATAGCGATCTCGACGTTATCGTTGATGATGAAGGGTACGCCATAGCTGCGGCAGAGGGCGGAAAGCTCCATGGCTTCCTGCAAAAATGCCGCGTCGTCCAGCTCCTTTTCCCGCAGCTGGACGCAGGTGACGCCGCCTTTCAGCGCGTCTTCCACCTGCTGGCGGAGGGTCTCACGGCCCGTCCACGCCCGGTCGGTGACGGCGTAGAGAAGCATGGTGTGTTTATCGCATTTCATAGCGTGCTCCTTCCTCGAGCTGTTCGGGGGTCATGTTGTAGATCGCGTCGATGATGTAATTGCGGTAGGTGGCGTTGCCGTCCAGCCTGGAAAGGCGGCTGTGAGCTGCTTCGCCCGCAAGGCCCATGGCGCAGACCGCTGCAGCAGCGGCTTCCAGAGGCTTGTTCGGGTTGGCCGCACAGAATGCCGCCGTCAGGGCCGAGAGCTGACAGCCGGTGCCGGTGACGGCGCTCATCATGGGGTGGCCGTTGCGGATGCAGAAGGCCCGCTCTCCGTCGGCCACGATGTCGATGGCACCGGTGACGGCGACGACCGCCCCTGTGCGGGCCGCAAACGCTTTGGCGAATGCCACGGTCTTGTCCAGCGTCTCATCCGTCACCTTGTCGGCGGTGTCGGCATCCACGCCTTTCGTGGTGCCGCTGCCTGCCGCCAGCGTCCGAATCTCGGAGATGTTGCCCCGGATGACTGTGAACTTCACTTCCCGCAGGAGGCGCAGTGCCGTTTCGGTGCGCAGATGGGAGGCGCCTGCGCCCACGGGGTCCAGCACGACAGGATGGCCCAGCCGGTTGGCGGTGTGTCCCGCCAGCAGCATGGAGGGGATGGTGCGGCTGTTCAACGTGCCGATGTTGAGGTTCAGCCCGGCACACAGCGAGGTGATGTCCTCGACCTCGGCGGCATCATCCGCCATGATGGGGGACGCCCCGCAGGCGAGGACGATGTTGGCACAGTCGTTGACGGTGACGTAGTTGGTGATGTTATGGACAAGCGGGCTTTTGGCCCGGACGTTGGCAAAGAGGTTCCGAAACATGGCTTCTCCTTCGAATCAGCTCAGGCTGGCCTGCATGGCGCGGAGTGCGCCTGCGCGGGAAAGTGCGGCCAGCAGTGCGCCTGCAATGATGGCACCGCCGGCGGTGGAGACAAGGAAGGGGACGATGTAGGCGTAGAATGCGATGTCACCGGCGCTCTTGCCCATCAGCAGGATGGCGACGGGGTAGGCGCACAGACCGCCGAGGATGGAGGTGCCGAACACCTCGCCCACGAGGGTGGGCAGCAGCTTATTGGTCTTGTGGAAGACGATGCCGCAGAGCAGTGCGCCGAACATGCTGCCGGGGAAAGCCATCAGACTGCCCAGACCCAGCAGGTTGCGCAGCAGGGAGGCAACGAAAGCCACGCCCACGCCGTAGTAAGGCCCCAGCAGGACAGCGCAGAGGATGTTGACCATGTGCTGCACAGGGGCGCATTTGCTGCCGAAGACCGGGAAGGAGAAGACGCTGCCCACGACAGCGACAGCGCAGAACATACCGGCGAGGGCCAGCTTTTTGGCGGAATAGTGTTTCATAGTGAGTGCTCCTTTTCAATAAAAAATAAGTGCAGGGGCAGACCGCCGCTCCCGCACACGAACAGACCCGGCACCCGCGCAGAGATGCCGGAAACGGAAGAAGCGGTCGAGGCTCACTGGCCTCCTCTCACGCCGGAACACGGCTTCCCATCGCAAATCATGACCCAGACTCAGGGCGCTCCCCCTCAGTCGGCAACAAAAAACAGGAGACGCCTTCTGCGGCGTCTCCTGTAAAAATCCATAAACAGTGTTATGACTTCCTACGGCGGCATTATCCGCATCAGGTGCAGAAACTGTCCGAAAACAATTTCTAAAGGGTCGAAGTTCGAGAACTCCCTCTCAGCCTGCTTCTACAAGCTCCCCTGTATTTGTTTGTCGGAAGTATTCTACACCCATCGGGGATAAAATGCAAGGGTTTTCTTTTTTCGCGGCGCGTTTTGTGGTATACTGAAAAAGCCCGCATTTGCAAAATGGGCAGATAAAGGAGATATGGCTTATGGGTCTTGTCAAAGCGGCATTGGGCGCAGCATCCGGCGTGATGGGCGACCAGTGGAAAGAATACTTTTACTGCAGTGCTCTCCCGGCGGAGGTGCTGGCTGTCAAGGGACAGAAGAAAGTCTCCGGGCGCTCTTCCAACCGCCACGGCGCCGAGAACATCATCACCGACGGCTCCATCGTGGCGGTGGCCGAGGGCCAGTGCGCTCTCATCGTGGAGCAGGGCAAGGTGGTGGACCTCTGCGCCGAGGCCGGCGAGTACACCTATAACACCGGCACCCAGCCCTCTCTGCTGAGCGAGGGTCTGGCCAAGAACATCGACGAAGTGTTTGCTGAGATCGGCAAGCGGTTCAGCTTCGGCGGTCAGGCTGCCACCGACCAGCGCATCTATTACATCAACACCAAGGAGCTGATGGGCAACAAGTACGGCACCCCCAGCCCCGTGCCGTTCCGCGTCGTGGACCAGCGTGCCGGCATCGACATCGACGTCAGCATCCGCTGCTTCGGCGAATACAGCTACCGCATCGTCAACCCCATCCTGTTTTACACCAACGTCTGCGGAAATGTGGAAAACGAGTACACCCGTGACGCGCTGGAAGGCCAGATGCGCACCGAGATGATGACCGCATTGCAGCCCGCCTTTGCCCGCATCAGCGAGATGGGCATCCGCTACTCGGCTCTGCCCGGCCATACCACTGAGCTGGCCGAGGCCCTGAATCAGGAGCTGTCCGGCAAGTGGAGCAAGCTGCGCGGCATCGAGATCGTCTCCCTCGGCGTGTCCGGCGTCAAAGCCAGCGAAGAAGACGAGCAGATGATCAAGGAGCTGCAGCGCAGCGCCGCCTTTATGGACCCGACCCGCGCCGCCGCCCACATGGTGGGCGCACAGGCTTCGGCTATGCAGGCAGCGGCTTCCAATACCTCCGCCGGTCCGGCCATGGCCTTTATGGGCATGAACCAGGCCGCTGCTGCCGGCGGCATCAACGCCCAGGCCCTCTACCAGATGGGTACACAGCAGCAGCCTGCCGCTGCTCCTGCCCCCGCAGCCGCCCCGGCGGCGGGCAGCTGGAGCTGCTCCTGCGGCCAGACCGGCAACACCGGCAAGTTCTGCACCGCCTGCGGCAAGCCCCGCCCCGAAGCGGGCTGGGTGTGCAGCTGCGGCGCACACAATACCGGCAAATTCTGCTCGGAATGCGGTAAGCCCCGCCCGGCGGCCAAGTGCCCGAACTGCGGCTGGACCCCTGCCGACCCGGCCAACCCGCCCAAGTTCTGCCCCGAATGCGGCAAGCCTTTCGGAGCCTGAAAGGGGAACTGAGATATGGCAGAAAACACCACGAATTACCAATGCCCGGCCTGTACCGGCCCGCTGCGGTTCGACAGCGCCAGCGGAAAGCTCTGCTGTGATTACTGCGGCTCTACTTATGATGTAGCACAGGTCGAGGCTCTTTACGGCGAGAAGCAGGCTCAGGCCGATAAGGCCGCCGAAGCCGCCGAAAAGGCAGCGTCCAGCGGCCCTGTCTGGGGAGAGATGGAGACGGGAGATCTCAGCAGCCGCACCTGCACTTCCTGCGGCGCAGAGCTGGTCTGCGGCCCCGAAACAGCCGCCACCACCTGTCCCTACTGCGGCAACCCCACCGTGCTGGGCGGACAGCTTTCCGGCAAGCTCAAGCCGGAGTACATCATCCCCTTCCGGATGGACAAAAAGACCGCCATCGAGAACCTGAAGAAGTATTATAAGGGCAAAGCCTTCCTCCCCAAAGCCTTCAAAGAGTCCAACCACATCGAGGAGATCCAGGGCGTGTATGTGCCGTTCTGGCTCTACGATGGCCGGATGGAGGCCCGGGGCGCTTACAAGGCCGAGATCAGCGAGAGCCACCGTGAGGGCGACTACATTGTCACCACCACCAGACACTTCGACGTGGCCCGCGTGGGCGACGCCGACTTTGTCCGGGTGCCGGTGGACGGCTCCAGCAAGATGCCGGATGCCCATATGGATGCCATCGAGCCCTTCGACTACAGCGACCTCAAGCCCTTCTCCACGGCCTACCTGCCCGGCTTTCTGGCAGACCGGTACGACGAGGACGACAAGAAGTGTGCTGCCCGCGTCCTGACCCGGATGAAGAACAGCACCGCTGCGGCCCTCCACGATACGCTGGGCGGCTACACCGGCGTCCAGACCCTCTCGGAGCAGCTCGACCCGCGGACGCTGGAACCCCACTACGCCCTGCTGCCGGTCTGGATGCTCCACACCCGCTGGAAGGAGCAGGACTTCCTCTTTGCGATGAACGGCCAGACCGGCAAGCTCATCGGTGACCTGCCCGTGGATAAGGGCAGAGTAGCTGCATGGTTTGCCGGCATCAGCATCCCGCTGATGATACTGACGGCTCTCATCATGCTGCTGTGAGAGGGGGAGACGGGAATATGAAATACTGCAAAAAACTGTTTGCCCTTCTGGCTGCGGCCCTGCTCTGCATGGCCCTGACCCTGCCGGCCGGGGCAGCGGCCCCGCTGGTGCGGGACGAGTGCGGCGTCTTTGACGCCGACACGCTGGCCGACCTCGAGGAGCAGGCCGAAAGCGCCTCCGACGGCCACGACGTGGATGTCTACTTCCTCGTGGTGGACGACATCGGCGATGCCGACCAGCGCGACTACGCGAAAAATTATTATATCTCCAACGGCCTCGGCTATGGCGACGAGCAGAGCGGCATCCTCTTCCTGCTGGCGGTCGGCTCCCGCAAGTACGTCACCATCACCTACGGCGAGGGCGTCACGGCTTTCACCGACTACCGCATCGAGCAGCAGGAGGACGAGATCGTCCCGGAGCTCTCCGATGAGGAATGGGCAGATGCCGCCTATACCTACATCGATATGTGCGACGATGCACTGGACTACTATGCCGACTATGGCGAGCCCATCGATGTGGATAACGACATCGGCCTGGAAGACCTGCTCATTGCCATGATCTTCCCTCTCGGCATTTCGGCGTTCATCTGCCTCATCCTCTACCACCAGATGAAGACGGCCCGGCAGAAAACGGAGGCCGACGATTATATGCCCGGCTTCACCCTGCGGGTCAAGCGTGACCGCTACACCCACACCACCCGGGAGCGCACCTATGACCCGCCCCAGAAGGAGTCCAACTCCTCCGGCGGTTCGTCCGTCGATTCCGACGGCTTCGGAGGTTCGTCGGGCGGCTCGTTCTGAAGCATAAAAAATAAAAACACCTCGCTGCATGACACAGCGAGGTGTTTTTATTTTCAGGGTCTCAGCCGAGGCTCACGCCCATCCGGCGGGCGACGGTGAGCAGCTCACAGCCCTCGGGAATGTTGCGGGCCTTACCGGCGATGTCCTCGAGGCGGTTGGCGACGACGCGGTTGTTGACCATGGCGACGGTGACGCCGTAGCGCTCCACTTCCACCAGCTTGGCGGCGGAGCTGCCGGACTCGGGGGCCCGGACCCGCGTCTGAATCCCCCCAGGTTGGCGCCGTACCTGCCGAACTCGGTGGCCAGTACACGGTCATAGGCGCTGGGGCTGCCGCCGCGCTGCATGTGGCCCGGGATGCAGACGCGGGTCTCCATGCCGGTCTTTTTCTGGACGGCGGCGGCGATGCGGTTGGTGGCGGTGACGCCGTAACCGGCTTCGGTACGCTTTGCCATCCACTCTTTCCGCTTCATCTTGGCCTCTTCGGTGTTGATGGCACCCTCGGCCACGGCGATGATGGAGAAGTTGGAGCCTTTGCGGGCGCGGCGCTCCACAGCGGCGCAGACGCGGTCGATGTCGTAGGGCTGCTCGGGCAGCAGGATGATGTCAGCTCCGCCGGCGATGCCGGAGTAGAGGGTCAGCCAGCCGGCCTTGTTGCCCATGATCTCGATGCACATGACGCGGCTGTGGCTGCCGGCGGTGGTGTGGATGCGGTCGATGACCTCAGTGGCGATGTCCACCGCGGTGTGGAAACCGAAGGTAACGTCGGTGCCGTAGATGTCGTTGTCGATGGTCTTGGGCAGGCCGATGATGTTCAGACCCTCCTGGGAGAGGAGGTTGGCCGTCTTGTGGGTGCCGTTGCCGCCGAGGCAGAGCAGGCAGTCGAGCTTGGCGTCCTTGTAGGTCTTTTTCATGGCCGCGACCTTGTCGATCTTGTCCTCTTCCACCACGCGCATCAGCTTGAAGGGGGTGCGCTTGGTGCCGAGGATGGTGCCGCCCAGCGTCAGGATGCCGCGGAAATCGTCCTCGCACATCTCCTTGTATTCGCCGGTGATGAGGCCGTGGTAGCCATTCAGGATGCCCACGATCTCGACGTTCTCGCCGAACCGTGCATACAGGGCTTTGGCCACGCCGCGGATGGTGGCGTTCAGGCCGGGACAGTCGCCGCCGGAGGTCAGGATACCAACACGTTTTTTCATATCGAACAACCCTCGTTTCTTCCGTTCTCCCTCAGAGGGGGCAGGTGAATGATACTATAAGAGTATTCCCAAAGGGGGCGGGTGTCAAGAGCCGGGAACGAAAAAAGGCGTGAAAACGCAGAGGTAGGGAAGACAGAAAAAACATGGACGGAAAAATCAAAAAAGTGGTTGACAAATGGAGGCGGAGGCTGTATAATATTCCTCGTCAGCAGCGCTTCGGTGCTGAGGGCGAAACCGAATAGTGGGGATTTGCATAGTGGTAGTGCGGTAGACTCTGACTCTACTTGTGGGAGTTCGATTCTCTCATCCCCAACCAGACCGCAGCCCATTGGGTTGCGGTATTTTCGGGGCATAGCGCAGTTGGTAGCGCGCCTCGTTCGGGACGAGGAGGCCGTGGGTTCAAATCCCGCTGCTCCGACTGAAAAAGACCGGTACACATTCGTGTGCCGGTCTTTTTCTATCTCTGCAGCCGAAGCGACCGCTGCCAGCGGCAGAAACAGGGAGCTGAGGCTGGGGCCGCGGCCAGCAGGATGTGAGGCCCGCCCAAGGGCCGAAACAGACGCTGGGAGCCGCAACCCGTGTTCCGCTTTATTATTCACACAAATCCCTATCTCTTTCTTCTGAAATATGCTAAAATAGTACCACTACGACACAGGAGGTCTTTCTATGCTCAAACGTCTGCGCAGCGCCCACCCGATGCTCTACTGCCTTGTGGCCGAGGTGCTGTTTCTGGGGATGCTGTTTGTGGCATCGCTGCTGTCGCTTCTGCTCATCTTGCTCGTCGTGCGGGATATTGATGCCGTCGATGATTATATGCTGACCTTCATGCAGGAGGCAGTAGGCGTGCTGGTGGCGTGGCTCTTTCTGGCGCGCACCGGGAAGAGCGGCCTGCTCCGCCGCCGGGGCAGCGGCTTTTTCAACGGTCTGCTGGTGGGCCTGTACCCCATCGCGCTCATCGGCTACAACGCCTACAATACTCTGCTGTTTGGCAGGCCGGAGGGCGATATGCTGCCTGCGTGGCATGTCGTGTGGTTCCTTATCGGCATGACCAGCGTCGGTGTGGCAGAAGAGTTTCTGTTCCGGGGCGTCATCGCCCAGACGCTTCTGGAGCATTTCGGCACCAGCCGGGCCGGCGTCTGGAAAGCCTGCCTGCTGTCGGGTCTTTACTTCGGTGCGGCCCACCTGACCAACCTCACCGGCAGTGCGCCGCTGGGCGTTCTGATGCAGTGCGTCTTTGCGGCCTCGCTGGGTACGCTGCTGGCGGCGGTCTATTTCCGCACCGGAAACATCTGGGTGACGGTGTTCATCCACGCCGCGATGGACATCACGTCCATGCTCATCGGCGGCCTGTACGGCACCCAGACGGTGGCCGACAGCATCAGCACCTATGACATCACCATGCTGACGTCTATCGCGGTCTACCTCATCCCGACGGCATTCCTGCTGCGGAAAAAGAAGCTCAGTGAAGTGGAGCTTTACTTCGGATGTGATATGAAATAAACGGAATGG
>OGRS01001402.1_pt1 | contig 14516 bp, 14 predicted proteins | sample 1553561 | NCBI WGS metagenome assembly OGRS01 (sample SAMEA2580103, study PRJEB22360) | human gut metagenome | biome: human gut; feature: human-associated habitat; material: faeces | place: Denmark | collected 2008/2010
TGCTGTTCTATGAGGTTCGACCGTGGCAGGCGGTTTTTGCAAGCGGAGCTTTCTTCACACTGATTGCTTTGGTGGAAGTGCTTGCAATGCTTCTGATTGGGCTGCGTATCCCGGATACCGACATTCTAATGCAGGCTGGGGCAGCACGGTTGGTCTATGTTGTTTTTTCAAACCTGATTCAAATTCCACTCGTAGTCCTGATCTCACATTTTTTCAGCCGAAAAGGAAATGCTCTGCGTATCCTATGGCTGCTGCCGATCATTGCGATTCAAATCGCAAGTATTGCTGTCTGTTATGTGGCACAGTATCATGCTGCGGATGAGTATTTCCCGGATTATATGGTCGGCCTTATGGCTGTGCTTCTCCTTATAAACATCCTGATCGTGTTCTATGTGGAAGCTCTCCGGGAAAATGAACTGGAAAAATTCAAAGTTAAGTTCAACGAACAGCAGTACAATCTTCAAATGGAATACTACCAGCAGCTCAAAGAACGCCAGGAAGAAGTCCGTTCTCTGCGGCATGATGTGAAGAAATACATCCTGGCGATGCAGGCAGTTGCAGAACACGGTGATACCGAAGAACTTCACAAGATTGCGCAGGCTGCCACGGATGTTTTCGAGCGTTCCACAAATATTTCTGCGGTCGGAAATCCTGTTGTTGATGCTCTTTTGAATTATTACTTACGAATTGCGGAAAGGAATAACATCAACGTCAAACTGGATGTGACGATTCCTGAAGTCCTGACGATCTCATCGTTGTCTTTGAGCATCATTATCGGAAACACATTTGACAATGCCATCGAAGCCTGTTGCGACCTGCCAGCGGAACAGAGAATCATTCATCTACAGCTGCGCAAGCAGTATCGAAGCCTCTTCTATCGGCTGGAAAACCCATACAGTGATACTTCTCGCGGAATCCGCATCGGAGAGTATCACGGTTACGGACTAAAAAATATAAATCGTATCGTTCAGGAGAACCATGGTGACTTCTATACGAAAAAGAAAGACGGTGTGTTTACCGTCCAAGTCCGCCTGAACTGCGAAAATTAAAACATTCTCCTAAAACATTGCTTTGCTTTTGCTTGTACTTTGTGTGTTTCATTCATCTGATGTATTCATTATCCTGAAGTGTTGACACACATCAATACTTATGTTATCATTCCCAACAAATCCACAGCGATTTCTGTAAAGAAACGATTCTGTGCGGTTTTATTTCCTGCGAAGATTTACCGCCCCGCAACACACCCGATCATTTTGCCGTCTGTTTCACCCGACAAAATCCTTCGCCTGTACTGCGTGGGCGGTATTTTCTTTTTGGGGAAGCCGTACCTTGAGAATTTCATGAGCCGTCCGAGCGTGATACCGGCTTTTCGGCCAACGCCGCTGCAAAACAGGGGCAGGAACTTCGTTCGGAGCAAACGGCGATCAACATACACGAGCAGCGGAACTCTCTACTTATTTTTGCGTCTTAACAATTCGGAAACAACTTTCGGAAATGCGTTTTGAGCGCAGCGGTGGAGAGCAAGAACCGTCCCGTGGCCACAAATTTTCAATTCTTGAAAATGTTGTGCTCCACCGGGACTTCACATCTGCAACTCTTGCGAGTTTTGATGTGATCTTGTTGGGGCGTACCTGCCCCAAACCCTGCCGAGTAACAATAAAGTTCATAATTGTTCCATGGACTGAGTATAACACATCCTTCGACGATACACTACTCCTCTTTTTGCAAAAATCCAATTATCTTCGGTGACCTGTCGTGAGATGCAATTATTTCATGTCGTTTCACCAATCACTTGACTTGGTTTGAAAAAACACAGAGCATATGATACAATAGAATAAATAATGTTGTCTACCGAGAAAGGAAGTGTCTTTCCATGAAAAAAATCCATAAGTTCTTTTCTAAAGATTTGCTCCATATTCTTGGTGCTGTTGGGATTTTTGTTGCTTTTCTGATTTCTATCGCCTATAAGCAAGTTGGAATCGGGGCACTCATAGCTGCGTGGCTTATTGCTATGGCAATTATCGGGGTAGCATGGATTACAGACATCCGCAAAGCAGACCTGCTGAAAAACGGAAAGATTGTTTCCGGAAAAGTTAATGCAGTAAAAAGGGTTCACATAAAATTCCACATGAGTACCTATCACCTTGCTGATGAAGATGTAATTTATCCTTGGGTGATTCGGTACCAATACAAGATTGGAAAAGACACTTATTATGGACAGTCCCATTGGTTTTGGTTCAAACCTCTCGTGAGCAAGGGAACACCTATAAAGGTGACTATTGACCCTCAAAACCCAGAAAGAAGCATTGTTGCTGCATGGGAAAGTTAATAGGTTGTTTCTTTCCTCTATGATGACGGAAATTTCAAAGGAGCGTAATCTCCTTTGGCACACGACTTTGGAACAAAGTCTAGTGTGTTACACCTCGATAGAGGTGTGCCGCTCCCAGACACAAAAAGTCCCATGGCCAACACCTCGGCGGTGTGGTCATGGGACTTAATGCTTTTTAGGCCTAGCGGAGTGAACAGTAACCAATCCTGACATCCAGTTGCCGTGTCATTTGTTGAATACTGTTTTACGAACAGTCTGCGGACGTGAAGACCCACCATTATATCATCAGCTTCGACCCGAAGGACGCAGTAGAGAACGACCTGACCATGGAGCGGGCGCAAGCCCTTGGCTTGCAGTTCTGCAAGGACAACTTCCCCGCTCATCCTGCCATCGTCTGCACTCACCCTGATGGACACAACTATTCGGGAAATATCCACGTCCACATCGTGATCGGCAGCGTCCGAACACGAGAGGTGGAGCGCAAGCCCTATATGCAAAAGCCCCGCGACTGGCTAGAGGGCATGAAGCACTCCAGCACGGCCCAGACCATGCGGCACCTCCGTGTCGAGGTCATGGAACTGTGCGAGGGTGCCGGACTGTACCAGATTGACCTGCTCAACGGCTCGAAGGAGCGTGTGAGCGAAGCTGAGTATTGGGCGCGCAGGCGCGGCCAGTTGAAACTTGATCGTGAAAACGCAGCCCTCACCGCAGCTGGACAGCAGCCCCGGCAGAAGAAGTTTGAAACCGTAAAAGATACCCTGCGGAAACAGATTTTTTCAGTGCTGTACCGTGCCACGAGCCTTGAAGATTTTTCCGACAGGCTCTTGCAGCAGTACGGCATTGCCGTCAAGGAAAGCCGTGGGTGTCTGAGCTATCTGCCCGCTGGCAGAACGAAGTTTATCCGGGCGAAACATCTCGGTGACAAGTTCGATAAGGCGGCAGTGCTTGCCACGTTGCAGGCAAACGCCGAACGCAAGCCCAAGGCGCAGTTCAAGCAGGATACCATCGGGAAACTGATCGACATCCAGTCGAGGATGACCGAGGGCAAAGGCATTGGCTATAAGCGTTGGCTCACGAAACACAATCTCAAAGTTATGGCACAGACCGTGAAGCTTCTGCAGGAAAAGGGCTTGACCGACGAGGACGCTCTGAACCAGCGCATCACCGAACTGGAAACCAAGTATCACGACTCGCTGGCCGTGGTGAAAGACCTTGAAGGTCGCATGAAAGCCAACAAAGAGCTGCGCTATCATGTCGCAGCCTACACCAGCACCAAGAATGTCGCACAGCAGTTAAAGACCGCCAAGCGACCCGCAGCCTTTGAGGAGCAGCACCGTGCAGAGCTGACAGCGTACCGGGCGGCAGCAGCCTATTTCAAGGCAAACAACATCACAAAGCTGCCCAGCCCGAAAAAGCTGGAAGCCGAGTATGCGCAGCTGGCATCCGAAAAGGCAAAGTTCTACGAGCAGTACAAGGAAGCTAAAGAGGAACTGCTCAAACTGAAAACCGCAAAGCAGAATGTTGCGTCCTTTTTCCGGGAGGAAGAACAGACGCAGCAGGAGAGATAAAGGAGTGTGCGTATGATCAATCTGAAAATTGACCCGGAGTTCCAGTCCCAGATTCCGCCGCTGACGGACGATGAGTACAAGCAGCTTGAAGAAAATATCCTGAAAGAGGGCAAGCTGATCTCTCCTTTGATCGTGTGGAATAATACCCTTGTTGATGGTCACAACCGTTATGCGATTCTTCAGAAGCACCCGGAGATTTGCTTTTCCACCATGCCGCTCCGATTTGAAAGCAGAGAAGAAGTCCTCGCATGGATCTGCAAGAATCAGTTGGGGCGGCGCAACCTCACCCCGGAGCAGAAGCTGTTCCTCATCGGGAAGCAATATGAAGCGGAAAAATCCTCTCATGGCGAAGCCCGCAAAGAATCGCATGATGAAAATGGCCGATTTCACCGGAGTTCTCAAACTGATAACTCCGGTGAAGCCATGAAAACCTGCGAACGAATCGCAGAGGAAAATGGTGTAAGCAAGGCAACTGTACTTCGCGCATCGAAGTACATGAAAGGTGTTGAAATTGCTGAATCCCTGATTCCCGGTATGCGGGAGAAGATTCTGAACAAACAGGTAAAAGTCAGCAAGGCTGATATGCACCGCCTTGCACGAGCCAACTATGATGCCCGCGCACAGACCTTGCAGGAAATCCTGCACCCGGAACTGAAAGTTGAACCGAAACCGGATGCCGATGGCATCATCCGGGAACCGGGAAAGGCACCTGTATTGCCGTTTCAGAAAATCGAATCGGTTTACGACAGCGATGCTTACCCGGAAGAAGTGCGGCATGATTATGTCGCACTGGAACACGTTACAACACGTTTCCGCACAGAGTTTGACTATCTTCTGAGAACTATGCCAGACACAGCACAGCGAGAAGTCATTCTCGAAATCATCCACAAGCACAAGGAGTACCTTGCTTCGCTGGAATCTGCGCTCGCAGAGGATGAGCAGACAGCATAACAACAGGCACATTGTATGCTGTCAACAGAAATCCAAAGGAGTGTGCGTTTGAACAAAAAGAAAAAGTCCACAAATATTTCCCCTTACCCCGATGAAGCCATCGAACGACTGGCACGGGCATTCTATCCGGCGATCCTTGCCTGCTGGAACAGCGAGGAAGGTCAACGGGAATTTGCTGCATGGCAGGCGGAACAGGCTCATATCGCAACCAAAGAAAAACAGGAAGTTCCCGTCGGGGAACTCCCTGCCTTACTTATCGTGTGTGGATTTTTGCAGGGTGCGTCCGGCAGGGCGCACCCTGTTTTTGCGTTCAGTCCTCTAATCCGTGACTTCCAGCCGCATTTCTCAGATACTCCTCTGGCTCACCGTTCAAAATTAGCTCTGCATACGCCAGCGGGTCATTGTAGATGAGGTAGTCCAGTTCAGACCTCTGCGCCATGGTAACATCCAGTGCATCCTCGACACCGGTGCAGTTGATGGAAATTTTGCGCCCATCCCGGAGCAGCAGCTCCACACAGCCGGTGCCCATGTTAAACTGACAGGCTCTTGCATCGTACTTCATAATCTTGCGTCCCTTCTGCCTTACGGCACTCTTACTGTTGTGACCTTCGTGATACGGTCTTTCTTCTGATAAGGTTTTGGACACACAGCCGTAAGGGAAGAGCCATTGTTCTCGTTTCCGAAGAAAACAAAAAATCCGAGCCCTTCTCCTATCGAGAAAAGGTTCGGATTTTCATGGTTTGGTGCTGCATAGCAAACCCGAACCAAGGCCATCCCGGAAGGGATGGTTAGGTTCAGGTTGTTGTGTGGCGATTTTTTATTGCCAGATCCAGCACCGCACCTTGAAAACCGAAAGACCGTCTGCATGGGATACACGGCGATGACCCCGCAAGGGAGAGCCGGAAAACGCCGCCGGAAGGGGGCAGGAAATCCATGCAGGGAGAACGGCAGGACGTTGATGCAAAAAGGCCGACATCTTCGCCCCGCAATGTGCGCAGACGACGATGCCGGCCAATAATGTTGGATTGCTGCTCTTTTGGGCAGCATTTTTGTTTTGCACTACTTTTTTACTTCTTTTACTGATGGCCCGCTTTTCAGTTGCATGAAAAGCGGGCCTTGCTGCTATTTATAGACCTTTGTGCAGGGATAGATTTTTCTTCGGATGATATCTACCCGCATTTCCTTTTTGCATTTCGGGCAATACATCGGGAAACGAAGCGCCAATGTATCTTGATAAATCTTTGTTTTCGTCTTATTGTGGCAAACTGGGCAATTAACCCATACAGATTTTGCGGTACATTCATTTGCCAAACAGTCTACTCTTTTTTTGGTGCCGCCTTTTACTACAAACATCTACGGTTTTGCCTTCTCCGAACGCAATGCACACACATTTTGATATATGTTTCCATAGAAAACCGCACTACCCGCCACGATGCTCCGTGCCCCGGCCGCATAGGCGCCGGGCAGGGTACCGGGGGTGATGCCGCCATCCACCTGGATGACGATATTGCTCCCCTGCCCTTGCAGCAGACTTTTGGCAGCAGCGATCTTCTCGTTGCTGCCGGGCAGATAGACCTGCCCACCGCGACCGGGGTATACCGTCATCAGCAGCAGCTGCGAAATTTGGGCCAGGTACGGCAGGGCCGATTCCACCGGCGTTTCGGGGTTGAGTACCAGCCCGGCTTGCATCCCGGCGGCGCAGATGGCCCGCAGGGCCGCTTCCGGCCCGCCCGGGATCTCGTAATGGACCGAGACCCGCTTTACCCCCAGTTCCTCCAGTTCCGGCAGAAAATCCAGCGGCTTTTCCACCATCAGGTGAACGTCTAGGGGTTTGGTGGTCAGGCGTTCCATCGTACGCACCATGCCCGTACCAAAGGAGATGGCCGGCACAAAGTGCCCGTCCATCACATCGATGTGAAAGGCATCCACACCGGCGGCATTGGCCGCCCGCATGTCCCGCTCCAGATTGGCAAAGTCGGCGGCCAGAATGGATGCACACAGTTCAAACATTATTCTTCCTCCAGCTGGGATACCCGACGGCTGTGACGCTCCTCCTCCGAGAAAGGCGTGTCCAGGAAGATGTCCACGATTTCCAGCGCCAGGCCGGGTCCGGTGACCAGCGCGCCCAGAGCAAGCACGTTGGCGTTGTTGTGCAGGCGGGTGGCTTTGGCAGAGAAGCAATCCCCGCACAGCGCGCAGCGGATGCTGGGCACCTTGTTGGCGGCGATGGAGATGCCGATGCCGGTACTACAGATGACGATGCCTTTTTCGCACTCGCCCGATGCCACGGCATGGGCCACCGCCTTGCCATAGACGGGGTAATCCACCGAAGCGGTAGAATCACAGCCGAAGTCCCGGTATTCCAGTCCGCGCTGCCGCAGGTGAGCCAAAATCTTCTGCTTGAGTTCGTATCCGCCGTGGTCGCAGCCGATGGCGATCATCTTACACCAGCTCCTTTACAGCGGCGATGATGGCGTCGGAACGCAGGCCGAACTGCTCCAACAGTTCCCATGCGGGGCCGGAGTGGCCGAACACGTCCTTGACGCCCACGCGGCGCATGGGGACGGGGCACTGTTCGCCCAGCACGGCGGCCACGGCCTCGCCCAGACCGCCCAGGATGCTGTGCTCCTCGCAGGTGACGACGGCACCGCACTCTTTGGCCGCTTTGACGACCAGTTCCTCGTCCAGCGGCTTGATGGTGCACAGGTTGATCACCCGGGCCTGGATGCCCTCGTTCTTCAGCTGCTCGGCGGCAATGAGGGCCTCGTTCACTTCCAGGCCGGTGGCGATGATGGCCACATCGCTGCCCTCGGTGAGCTGTTCGCCCTTGCCGATCTCGAACTTGAAGGTAGCTTCATCATGGAACACTGGCAGGGCCAGGCGGCCGAAGCGCAGGTAGACGGGGCCTTCGTGCTCATAGGCAGCCTTGACGGCAGCCTTGGCCTCCACGTTGTCGGCAGGGCAAAGCACCGTCATGCCGGGGATGGAGCGCATAAGGGCGAAATCCTCGCAGCACTGGTGAGAGGCGCCGTCCTCGCCCACCGAGATGCCGCCGTGGGTGGCACCGATCTTGACGTTCAGGTGGGGGTAGCCGATGGAGTTGCGGACCTGCTCAAAGGCGCGGCCTGCGGCGAACATGGCAAAGCTGGAGGCAAAGGGCACCAGCCCCATAGCCGCCATACCGGCGGCGGTGGCCATCATGTTGCTCTCGGCAATGCCGCAGTCAAAATGGCGGTCGGGATAGGCTTTTTTGAAGACGCCGGTCTTGGTGGCGGCGGCCAAATCGGCGTCCAGCACCACCACGTCGGGGTGATCTTTTGCCAGTTCTACCAGCGCGGCGCCGTAGCTGTCGCGGGTGGCAATTTTTTTAACCTCACTCATACCTGCGCCTCCAGTTCTGCCAGTTGAGCGTTCAGCTCGTCCATGGCAATCTTGTATTCCTCGTCGTTGGGGGCCTTGCCGTGCCAGCCTACCTGGTTCTCCATGTAGCTGACGCCCTTGCCCTTGGTAGTATTCATCAGGACGGCTGTGGGGGCGCCTGTCTGGGTGTGGAAATACTGGAACGCATCTTCGATTTGGGCGAAGTCGTGACCGTCAATGGTGACGGTACGGAACCCGAAGTCCCGCATCTTGGCATCCACCGGGTCGGTGGGCATCACTTCGCTGGTGGGGCCGTCGATCTGCAGCCCGTTCAGGTCAATAATGACACAGAGATTGTCCAGTTTGTACTTGGCGGCGAAGAGGAACGCTTCCCACACTTCTCCCTCCTCGATCTCGCCATCGCCCAGGAGAGCATACACACGCACATCATCCTTGTGCAGGTACTTGGCGGCTTTGGCCATGCCTGCCGCACAGGAGATGCCCTGACCCAGGCTGCCGGTGGACATATCCACACCGGGCACCGTGTTCATATTGGGGTGGCCCTGCAGATAGCTGTCAATGTGGCGCAGGGTGGGCAGGTCCTCCACCGGGAAAAATCCCCGGTAGGCCAGCGCGCTGTACAGCCCCGGCGCGGTATGTCCCTTGGAGAGCACGAACCGGTCCCGGTTCTCCCATTTCGGGTTGGTTGGGTCGACGCGCATTTCCTTATTATAAAGGTAAGTAAACATATCGGCGGCGGACAGGCTGCCGCCGGGGTGCCCGGCTTTGGCACCGTGGGTGGATTCAATCACGCCCATACGCACCTTGCAGGCTGCGATTTGCAGCTTCAGACGTTCTTCCTTTGTCATATCACTCACCAAACACCTTGCAGTAGTCTTCCTTGAACTTCTCAATGCCGGAATCGGTCAGCGGATGATGCAGCATCTGCTCAATGACCTTGTAGGGCACGGTGGCGATGTCGGCACCGGCCAGGGCACAGTCGGTCACGTGCATGGGGTTGCGCACGCTGGCCGCGATGATCTGGGTCTCGATGTCGGGGTAGTTGAGGAACATGTCGTGGATGGTCTCGATGAGCTCGATGCCCCGCTGGGAGATATCGTCCAGGCGCCCCAGGAAGGGGCTGACGTAGGTGGCACCGGCGCGGGCGGCCAGCAGCGCCTGGTTGGCGCTGAAAATCAGGGTGCAGTTGGTGGGGATGCCCTTGGCGGACAAGGCTTTGATGGCCTTGAGGCCCTCGGCGGTCATGGGGATTTTTACGACCATGTGCTTGGGGTCCAGGGCGTAGATGGCCTCGCCCTCCTTGACCATCGTCTCGGCATCGGTGGTGGTGGCTTTCACCTCACCGCTGATGGGGCCGTCCACGATGGTGGCAATTTCAGCCAGCGTCTCGGCGTAGTCTCGGCCCTCCTTGGCGATGAGGCTGGGGTTGGTGGTGACGCCTGCGATGACGCCCATGTCGTTTGCGGCGCGGATCTCGTTGACGTTCGCGGTATCAATAAAGAATTTCATAACAAAAGACTTCCTTTCTAATCAATCAACCCCAGGGATTCTCGGTGGGGTAGGGCAGGCTGTTAGGCTGGTTATAGGCAATGTCGCCGATGCCCAGGAACTTGAACACCTCAAACAGCGCCTTGCCGTAATGGCCGAAGGCCACGGCGCCGTGGTGGGGGTAGCGCTTCTGGATCAGCACATGGCGGTAGAAGCGGCCCATCTCGGGGATGGCAAAGATGCCGATGCCGCCGAAAGAACGGGTGGCCACAGGCAGAACTTCGCCCTGGGCGATGTAGGCGCGGAGGTTGCCCTCGCTGTCACACTGCAGGCGGTAGAAGGTGATGTCGGACGCCGCGATGTCACCTTCCAGTGTGCCACGGGTAAAGTCGGGCTCGCTGCCCGCCGGCTCCAGCAGACGGTGCTGGATCAGCTGGTACTTCACGGCACGGTCGGCGCACATCTTGCAGGACGGCGTGTTGCCGCAGTGGAAGCCCATGAAGGTATCGGTAAGCTTGTAGTCGAACTTGCCGGCGATATCCTCGTCGTAGATGTACTTGGGCACGCTGTTGTTGATATCCAGCAGAGTGACGGTGTCGCCGGAAACGCACATACCGATATATTCGCTCAGGGCACCGTAGATATCCACCTCGCAGGAAACAGGGATGCCGCGGCTGACCAGGCGGCTGTTCACATAGCAGGGCTCAAAGCCGAACTGGGACGGGAAAGCCGGCCAGCACTTGTCGGCAAAGGCCACATACTTCTTGCTGCCCTTGTGGGCTTCGGCCCAATCCAGCAGGGTCAGTTCGAACTGGGCCATGCGGGCCAACAGGTCGGGGTAATACTTGCCCTCGCCCATCTCGGCGGCCATGTCGGCGCAGACCTCGGGGATGCGGGGGTCGTCGGCGTGCTCTTTATAAGCCACCAGCAGGTCCAGCTCGGAGTTTTCTTCCACTTTCACGCCCAGCTCATACAGGCCCTTGATGGGGGCATTGCAGGCGAAGAAGTCCTGAGGACGGGGGCCAAAGGTGATGATCTTGAGGTTTTTCACGCCCAGCACGGCCCGGGCAATGGGCAGAAACTCCGCTATCTTGTCCGCCAGTTCCTCGGCGGTGCCCACGGGGTACTCGGGGATGTAGGCTTTCAGGTGGCGCATACCCAGGTTATAAGAACAGTTCAGCATGCCGCAGTAGGCGTCGCCGCGGCCGTTGATCATGTCGCCGTCACCCTCGGCAGCCGCCACGTACATGACGGGGCCGTCGAAGTATTTGGCGATGAGGGTCTCCGGCGTCTCGGGACCGAAGTTGCCCAGGAACACCGTCAGGGCGTTGCAGCCCGCGGCCTTGACCTCCTCGACAGCCTTGAGCATATCGGTCTCGTTTTCCACCGTGACGCTGCACTCATAAGGCTCAAAGCCTTTGGTCTTGCAGGCGGTCACGATGTTTTGGCGGCGCCGGGTGGACAGGGCAATGGGGAAACAGTCGCGGCTGACAGCCACAATGCCCAGGCGGACTTCGGGAATGTTGGTAGACTTCATTCAAATTCCTCCGTTTTCTATGTGGATGATTCTAGTTATAGATCTTTCTCGATATCAATGTTCTCGCCGGTCAGGGCCGCCACAGCGCCCTGGGCGGCCTCGGCGGAATCGGGATGAGCCAGCAGCCACTTGTTGCAGGCCCAGAGGTATGCATCGTCCCCGCCCTTGATGGGCATATTCGGCTTGTCGGTGTTGGTTCCCTTGGGAAGAGCCACCAGCACCTTGAATCCGTTGGCGGGGTCGGCGTGGCAGGGGGCGTAGTGCAGGGTGGTGGCGTAGACTTCCAGCGGAGCCGGGATGCCATCCAGGCATGCCTACCACCAGGAGGAAGGATCCTATTCGCTCCATCCCGTATGAGGCATACTTAGAGGATATTCCCGGGAAACCTGGTTGCACACCTTGCCGGTTTCGTCCACCAGAAGAAATTTGCACGCCGAGGTACCCAGATCCACGCCGATATACAACATAAGAATACCGCTTTTCCAGCCATTCTTTCGTAAAGAACATTTATATAAGTTCTTTACACAAGATACTGCAAGTATACATCACTGTCAATCATCAAAACCAACAAAAAGCAGTTGAAAAATATCGCCATATATCCACATAAATTTCTGATTCGGTTGACTTTTTTGTTGTGGTTGGGTAAGATGAAAGTGTTTTACATTGATTTCACTTTTGAAAAGTTAGGGGTTGGTGCGCATCGATGGCGTTGGAGAATCTACGGGTGGGTGCCGGCCTCTTCAATTGACCATTAATGAAAATGCGCATTTTTCCTGTAGGAATTTCTGTCATCGACGATCATTTTCGGATCATTGCTGCGAACCTCCGGCTGGATGAAATCGCACATCAAAAGTATCCTCATCCCCATTGCAACAACATGAAGGAGATGGAGAACTTCCTTGCAGCCGATTTGGAAAATTTTCTAAACAGATTTGGTCTGAACCGCGAAAACCTGCTGGGGGTCGGGATCGCGCTACCAGCCATTTTTAATACCGACAGAACTTGTGTGGTCACAGCACCGACACTTAATTTGAGGGATCAAAGTATTCGTCCGCTGATTTGCAGCATTCCTTACCCTGTTTCCGTTTGCAATGATGCGACCAGCGGCGGGTATGCTGAATGGTACGTTCAGCAAGATTCCGATTGCATGGCATATATTTCCTTAGAAGGTGGCGTAGGTGGCGCTATCCTTATGAACGGTGTTCCTTATACCGGTCTGAATGGCCGCAGCGGCGAGTTCGGGCACATTTGTGTGCAGCCGGAAGGGCTTTCCTGTAAGTGTGGTTTGCGTGGCTGTCTGGAAGCTTACTGTTCTTCTGATCGAATTTCTACCGATTTGGGTATCTCCGTGGAGCAGTTTTTTGCTGGCTTGGAAGCCGGGAGCTTAGCGTACCAAACGTTATGGAAAGATTATCTCAACCATTTGGCATCAGCGCTTGCCACGATCCGTATGGTTTTTGACTGTCGCATTGTGCTGGGCGGGTATGTCGCTCAATATCTCACGCCTTTTTTAAAGGAGCTACGGGGGCTGACGGCCAGCCGCGATCCGTTTGATGAGGAAGCTGAATATATTTCCCTTTGCCATTACCTCAAGCACGCGGTTCCGCTTGGTGCAGCATTGCATTTTATCAATCTTTTCGTTGAGGAGTTATGATTGCGGCTGCCGTCACGTTTAAGAGGAATTTGCTATGATTGAAAAATTGAACGGTACCACCGAAACTGTAAACTTTACACTCGCTTCCAACATCCGGTTATATCACAACAATTCAGCGGAAGACTTCCCGTTACACTGGCATGTCCCCGGGGAGATTATCTGCCCGATCCAAAACACCTATAATGTGACCGTTGCAGACGAAATTCTTTATTTGAAACCCCATGACATACTGTTCATCGGCTCAGGGGAATTGCACAGCATTACAGCTCCAAAGGAGGGCGAGCGGTACATTTTGAATTTTAGTACCGCAATGTTTGAGCCGTTCCACGAGCTTGCGCTTTTTTTGCCACCCTGCATCCCTTCAAGCTGTTACGCTATCAGGATCAACCGCAGTTCAACGACCAGCTTCTGGCCCTGATGACCCAGATGGAAAAAGAATACTTTGGTGCGGCGGTCTTTCAGGATTGCGAGTTGTCTTCGCTGATGTTGCACTTTTTCGCAATCATCGGCCGCAAGCTCCATCAGAATGCACCGCATGAAAACATCTCTTCCCTGCGGCAAAAAGAACAGCAAGAGCGCTTTTCCATGTTATGCAATTACATTAATGCTCACTGCACAGAAGATCTGTCTTTGGACGAATTGGCCAATGAAGCAGGATTCAGTAAGTACCACTTCGCAAGGCTTTTTACTCAAGCAAGAGCGTGCGATCATTGCGTTATACTGCGGCGTATCAAATTCAACCGGCGGATCCGGATCAAATCGCGGCGCATGGTATCCGTCATGAAGGTAAAATTTGACCGTCACAAGGGCCGTGTCTTCTTCACAGGGGAGTTCTATCAAGAACTTGCCGGGAACAGCATCCGTATCTTGTTCCTCTACGCAAGCCATTTTCAGGATCGTTTCGACGCCGTTGGTACGCAGAGAAATCTTGCCGCTGCCTCCTTCTGTGCCATGTTCCCCCGAAAAATACATGCTAAAGACGGCCGCTTTATCAGGCGCATCACTGACAACGCTCACACCAATGCTGTGAACCAACCGGCGGAAGCCTTTAGCTGTCTGCAGCATTTGCAGAATGTTCTCGTCCCGAACGCCACCCACGATTTTTGCGAATGTTACCAAACGCTCATCGTTCAAGAAAACAGGAAATCGGTTGGCTTCTGCATCGGAGCCCCCGCCGCCGACGGGCTTATCAACCAGAATATACAGAGCCTCTCGCTGAGGGATGGGATCCCGTGGAGCAATTCGTTGATCTCGCATATTCCCTTTACCTTTTCATGATAAAATTTTTGCTTTCTGGCAATTTTTCTCTATCATAAATCCTTATGTATGAGTGCGCTTCTCATTTTTTGCTATACGAATTCTTGTATTTTGCTTTTTTGTTTTCCGTTGCGGATTAACCGCTCTGATTGAAAAGTCAGCAATTTTTGATCAATTTGCTTATACCGCCAAGAAGACGCTACAACCCTGCCGCCATTCATAGTTGATTCTGATTTTGTAAAGTTGTTTCCCGTTTGCCCTTACTCCGCTACTGTTGCTACCATTTATTATTTAATTTAGGGCAATACCGCATAATTCTAAGTGCCGATACGGCGAGCGAGGTGCGGCAGC
>OGRS01001408.1_pt1 | contig 14456 bp, 18 predicted proteins | sample 1553561 | NCBI WGS metagenome assembly OGRS01 (sample SAMEA2580103, study PRJEB22360) | human gut metagenome | biome: human gut; feature: human-associated habitat; material: faeces | place: Denmark | collected 2008/2010
TGCCCCTTAATTTTTTTTCGCCCTTATCATTTCCCCATTAATTTATTTAACATTAAAGGGATGGATATTAATAAATCCACCCCTTAGAATGTTTATGATATTTTTGTCCAACCGTTTAATGTTATTTCGCCCAGATTAACAGTATTAACCCAAATTAAATTGGATGTAGTGCTGTTTTCAGGTATGTTTGTAACACTAGCATCAGATGCTATAGTTGTAGCGCATAACCATCCTTTTCCGTCTATGGTTCTTATTGTTCCACCGGAATACCTTACTTGTGTGTAAAGTGTCGCCTCGTTAACGGCACTGTGCACCCTAATATTGTTTATAGTAAGACTACCCGTGCAGGTAAAGGGAAGCTGAATAATGCAGTAGTCGTTTACCCCGGAAAAAATGTTGTTTGGGGCATATTTTTCCATTTTTCCACTACATGCAATATTGAAACTTATTTCCATCAAGTTTAATCCCTTGTAGTAAATGCATATAAGTCTACTAATAGGGTCAAAGACGCTTGACCTTTTTGTAATTCCCTGTCCCATTACAACTTCATTAAAGGGCTGGAAGTAACTATAGCATTCCAATGCGCTATTTGCTGTAGTTAGTGCCGTGTTTGCGTTTGTCAACGCTGTTCCTGCCTGTTGGTTAGCATTGTTAGCTACGGTTGTTGCATTACCACTTTCCGTCTTAGCTTCGTTTGCCGTAGTTAAAGCTGTTCCTGCTGTTTCCTGTGCTGTCTGGGCAGTTGATAATGCCTGATTAGCTGTAGCTACAGCACTAGCCCCCGTATCACCTACCCCCTTAATCGCACTATCAATTATGCTAAATGCGTCGTTAACATCTGTAATCCATGCTGGCTTATCTGTTCCTAACCATTGTGGCAAATTGTAATTGGGTGTTTTGTTCGTAAAACTCATATATTTTTCCTCCTATTCTACTAATAATGTTTTACCATTAAAGTCATAATCAAAAGCGCTTAGGTTCTTTCCATCATATACTGACGCATCCAAACTTAATCCGTCGTATTCTGATGCTGTTAACCCGTTTTCCCTGTGCTGTGCAATCAACCAATTGATTACATCCTTGTAACAAACTATTTCACCAGTTATAGGACTACGCATATGGAACCACATATCAACGTGTAAAATTTTCTTTCCGTACACGTCATATTCCCATGCTGTCAATCCGGCATTGTCATAGTAATCAGCCGTAAACTGTTCGTTATCATATTCAAGGGCTGTATAAGCGTGATACTTAAAAACCCATGTCAGATAATCAAGTGCATCCTGTATTGGTTCCAATTTTCCTGTGATAGGATTAACTACCATAACGCTAGTTATTTCTGGAATCATGTCAATTACACGTTGGATTTCAGAATCGATGTAACCTTTAAGTAGTTCATCCTGCGAATCAACATACTGTTTAAGGTAATTAATCTGGTCTGTAATCTTCTGTTCCAACTGTGCAATTTTGTTTGAAATCCATATCTGGTTATCACTTATCGCACCGTTTACGTAATCTTCCAGGGCTTTCATTTTAGCTTCATTGTCAGCTAATTGTTGGTTTACCTTAAGTTCCAAATTACGCATTGTGTTGTTAAGTTCAGTTACAGCTTCATTAAGTTTTGTTGTTATTTCCTGACGAAGGATTTCAATTTGATGGTCTGTATACTGCTTGAAATCATCCTGGAATGAATTAACCAGTGCAATGACTTCGTTCAGTTTATAACTAACCTTGCATAATCCTTCGTATTCTGTTAGCCAATCATCATAGACTAATGGCAATACTTTACTACAGCAGAATTTTAATGTTTTTACTTCACCAGCTAATGACATATTTTTACCCCCTTTCTTAATATATGTTCATGAATAATTCCGCTAAATCATTTAGAATCATCATGTCTATGTTAAGGAATGTTTGTCTAAATTCCATTAACATTTTAGAATAACTTTCTCCTCCACGTTTCCCTATTACATTTTCTATATAATTGTTAAGGTTATTAACTTTAACGTCTGTGATATTATTTATGCTAGTATTTGATGTAGTATCTGTATTTGCCGTTGCATTTGCATTAGATGTTGTCTTTCCTGTATCAGTTGTATCTGTAGCTTCGCTTAAGTATTTAAGTGTTTTTAAATCTTCTAGCTGTCCCTGCGGTGTGTTAGAAATAGCAGTTAAGGTATCATTTGTAGCATCAACGGTACTGTCTGTTTGTGTATCTTGATTAGTATTACTTGTTACGTCCTGTTTACCAGTATAATTTTCATTTCTGGTGTTATCTTCTTTCCTGTCAGAAACAGTGTGGATATCTGTATCATATAACGGGTTAAATTCAAGAAGTTCGCTTTTGTAAAGCTGGTTGTAATATGGCATTATTTCTGTCATTTTCTGTTCAAGAAATAGTTTCCACATACTTACAGTTTCTAGTCCAATTTCACGCATGTAATAATGCCTTAAAATTTTTGATTCAAGTACTGGGCGATATGATTCATCAAATATTGGATAATCAAAATCAAATATCTTTTCCCTGCTTCCATTAATAACCTGATTAATGTTAGCAAACCCTGTACTTTCGGTTAATCCGGCAAACGTTTCGCATACAAACCTTAATGTAGTGGTGTATTTACTCATCTTCTAGCACCCCCATTTCTTCGGTTTTTGCATCTTCCATTTTTCGGTATCTAACGTCAACATTCAAATCAAATAAATCGTTTATCCATCGACAAGCTTCTTTTCGGGTATTAAGTCTTATATAACGGTTCATCATTAACTGACCGTTATTGCTTTCTACTTCGTCCGTTATAAGTCTTTCCCGTTTTGACGTATTGGCATTATCAATACCTAGATAGGTCATTGCTTCGTTCCATATGCGTTCTTTTGCATCCATCAATGTTGGATAAGCTTGTGGCGCATCTGTTTTAAGACATACAATAGGTGTTTCTGTTAGGTTCTTGTCACCGAATATTACTGGTTCATTTCCTTGCCACTGCGAATATAATGCCTTAAGTGTTTTTTGCTGTGCCTGACTTCCAGTTAAAAGATTTGGGGTCTTTTGTGCATTAATATTAACATCTATTGTCCTTTGAATGTTTGTTAATCTTTCGGCATATAAATACATTGTAGTGGCGGTCGGCTGTCTTAAATAGTTGTTCCAAATGATAACACTATCCTGGTCTGAACATTCTTGACTAAAACCTGTAATTGAATATGCCCTTCGCATGATGGGAATTCTGTATATATTCAGGGGTCCCTGTAAAGTACATTGCAAAGTTAAATATGCAAGATTTACATTGTGTCTAAAAAACAAGCAGTACCCGTATTCGAATAATACTAATTCCATGAATCTAGCGTCACAAGTTGGTGGTAAATTTAACCATTCAAACTGGTTTATCGCTATTTCCTTTAGTCTTGTGTAATAATCAAAAAAGGTCGCATCATTAAACCATCTAGCTTCTTTTGCGCCTAACTGTAAACCGCATAAATCGTGTTTCATTTTACCACCCCCTTACGTGTAATTTACTTTACCAAAGTTTCTAGCATAATTGTTTCCGCCCTGTCCTATGGTTGTTGTTTTTTCAAATACCCCATCAGGTCCGCCCGAAGGATTACCAGTGTTTCCGCTAATGTATGTCACCCGTGGCCAATTAACCGCTGATACTACGCCACAATGGTGTAATACGGTTGTTGATTGTGGGGTTATAAAGAATATAATGTCCCCAGGTTCTGGGTGTTGTCCTTCTACCTTTGCTTCCCAGGTGCTACCCATAGATGTCATGTCATCATATAACTTTTGTACAGCCGCATTTTTTGGTACCTGGTCGCCTACACCTGCTAGTGCGGCACAATATGTTAAGCAGGTAGTGCACCATGCATCCTTAACATAGGAACCATAATACCAACGTTGCCATAATCCTACCGTTTCGTCCCATTCTACAGCCCCTATAAATCTTCGCATTACCGTATCAATTCTTTCTACAGTTGGTTGCGTATTATAGGTAGCTTCTATGGTGCAGTCATTCGGTGGCATAACAAATATTGCTGTGCTGGTGCTGTTATCAATGAAATATCCGCCGTTTCTTGTTACCCATTGATTAAAGTTAACGGTTGTATCTGCTACCACTGTTACATTTTCGTATGCCTGATATGTTCCACCGCCTGTTCCACCTATTACAGTTAAATTGTATTTATCCGTTGGTGGGGGAACTGGTGTACCTCCATTATCCCTACTGTAGTCCCCCACCCAGTCACCGTGCCAAAACGTTACACCATTATCTAGCATACTTTTTATTTTGTTAAGGTGTGGTGTAGGTGCACCGCCAATTACCCTAGCGCCTATGGTTTTAACATAATTCCATGAAGGCCGTCCTGTGATATTAGGCACTTTAACCCTATTAACTTTGTATCCGAACGCACTGAAATATTCATCAATGCTTCTTGCTATTTCTGCTTTTATGGTCCTTTGTTCAAAAATAAATCCATAACGGTACAGTGATACATTTGTATAACCATTTCCTATGCTACCTTTAACAGAAGGCGGTATTATGCTATGGACTTCCTTTTCTTCGGCCATGCTAGATACAAGACCGTATCCCTGTTGCGCTGTACTTGATAGCAAATTTAAGGCGGGTGCTACGTTTCCTGTAGTTAATCCTGTAGCTAGCGCACCTAGCGAATTTATAGCCGTTCCAAATGTCCATCTGTCAGCTTCGTAACCCCAGCGAATTGATTGTGCCGCTAACCAATTGGCATACGCACTGTTTTGCCATGTACATTGTGGGTAATTTCCTAACGATACTGATTCGTTAAGATTAATTGTTACGCCAGCATATTCTTGTGGATAACAGATGATTCTTCCATTCGGTGTAGCTACACCCCTGAATACTACGTTTGGTTGCCCGTTAAAAAATTCATATCTTAATGTCACCGCATTTCCATCGTTGTTGCTTATTTGTAGACATCTGTATGGGTAACATAAAAGTTTATTATTTTTAGGGGTATACCCGTTCAACGTATTTGTATTAGGAACCGCAATATTTGTAGCTGTTCGCACACTAGTAGGAAGATACCCACCGCTTTGACCACCCGGCACAATGTCTTTAGGAACCATATACATCGTTATTAATGCGTCTGCTTTTCCTGCACCGTTTAAGGCTTCGATGATTGCTGGAAGCAGTGAACCCGTTGACCATCCGTCAGAATCAAAAATGTAATAACTTGCACCGCTGTATATTCCAGCATAAACATAACCGCTATCTGGTGGAAACGATGTGTCACGTAAATCTACAGTTGAACCAATTACTATCCACCAATCTGTGAAATTTTTTTGCGTAAAAGCGGTTGTTACATAATCACCTAATGCTAAACCTTCATCAATCAGATTTGCGCCAACACTATCATCGTTTACGTGTTCACGTTCCACAAAACACGCTGGAATTTCTATGTCAAACATAAACGTTTGGTAGCTGTCAATTTCAAAATAGATTCTTGTCATTCCTTCATTTTCGTACTGTATGTTAGTGATGAAGGCGTAAAACCATTTTTGTGAAAACGCCGGATTTTGATAACATAGATAATTGCAGTCAACCAAAGAATCATATTCTGCCGGGTATCTGATGAACATTTCTTCACGTTGATACGTTAAATCCTGTGCTGAATACTGGGTCTTAGAATTAAAGTATGACTGTTGCTCGGCTAAACCGCTAAATGTTAATTGGTCTTTATAGTTATTACTTAGGGGGACGGCACGGCATAACCGTACCGTCGTTAATGGTAAGAATGACATAAAGTCTACCCCCTTAAGTTGTTAATGTAATAGTTGCTGTTCCTTTTTTAGTATTGTCTGTCACGCTTGTGGCTGTAACCGTAAGCGAGTTGAGTGTAATGCCGTTTTTAACCGTAAGTTTGCCGGTATTGTCGATTGATGCATTTGCATCTTCTGTTACTGACCATGTAACCTGAGGGCTAACTAAGCCAGTTCCATAGACTTTAGCTGTTAACTGTAATTCTCCGCCTGTTTTTGGAATATTGGCTGTGCTAGGTGTTACAGTTACAGTTGATACGGTCGGGGCCTGGGTTGTGAAAGCTACGGCATTCTTAAACGGGCTGTAGCTAAGTGTTTCCCAATGGTGAAGGAAGTAGTTATAGTACAGCCTGGACGCTACATAATCGGATGTCATAGTAAGGTAATTATCAAATACCATAAACCAATCTTCATCCGTTGCAATAGCAATTACACCTTCTTTTTCCAGACCGCCGAAATCATCCACGATTACACGCCTACCGATAAAATTTGTTTTATCCATATTAAATGCAGAAGCAAGTACTTCTACATCCACGGTAGCAGCTACGCTTGACAGAATAAAAATCACCTGTTCATCAATCGGTGTATGCGTGGTAACGCCCATAAAATTGCTGTCACTACGCATAAAGGTTAAGTCAAGCGCCGTGGTCCTGAATGCCGTCATTGTCTGTTTAGCAGAAGTATCGTCGCCCAACCCCGGTACGGTAATCGGTCTTAAAGCGCCACGAAGTCCGGCTTCGCAGAATACATTTTTCATTAACAGAAATTCGTCATATTCATCCGAAGTATAAACCGCTTCGATGATTTTACTAACCAGGTTTTCTACACCTTCGTAGCTTAAGAATGCTGTTCTTAAATCATCATTCTGAATAGTTACCGGATATTTGTCCTGGCGGTTTCTGGTGTGAAATACCGCACGAACATCTGGGATGCGACGTTTAAATTCATCTTCTGCCGCTGACATTCCCTGGTCGTCGACCAAATAATACGGTTCAGCCTTAATTATGTTTACAAAAATTTCTTCGACGGTTTCGCCTAATGACATTAAGCCTTTTTTGAACCGCTTAAGTGGATTATTGTATGACCTACTGGTAATAATCACTAATCCAATTCTGTTAACCAATGCGCTTAAAAATTCATTCTGCAGTGCTTCGAAGTTAAGAATCGGATTTCCTACTTCTGCTATGTTATCCCGGGTAGCTACCGGAACACGTTCCTGGTATGCCTGGCTGGCTTCACTACGGATTACATTTAAAATGTTAATACCTTTTGGAATAGCGCTATACTGCGCCGCTGAATATTTTGATTTTACCGGCATATTTTAATCCTCCTTTGCCTTTTTCCATAAATCGTCAAACGTCATTTCTTTTCCGTCATCCCTTATATCTTCGTTCTGTTCTTTACGAATGGTATCTTCTGACGGCCGGTCATCCCTTCTGCCTTCACGCATGAAATACCTTCTGTTATCATTTCTTAATCTGTCTACTTCAGCCATTAAATCATCATAATTTGCATCATAACGGTCAAGTTCCTCTTCATACCAATCATAACGTTCCCTTAACTGTTTAAAAAGTCCGTCATAATCTGTATTTTCGTCGCCGTTTCTAAGGCGGTCCTCGATATCGTCAAACCACCCTCTTTCTTCTCTTCTGTCCCGACGGGCATCGGATTCTCTACGTTCTGGGTTTTCGTTGTCCTGTCTTTCGTCTTTTCTTCCTTTCCTTTCAGTTTCATCATCGTCTTTCTTTTCGTAGCGGTCCTCTTCTCCTCTGCGCCTACGGTAATCCTCACGCTCGTCGAAATCCCGACGGACCCTAGATGACCAGCTTCTACTTCTTGCAGACATAATGTTTACCTCCTTATTTATAATTGTTCAAATCATTCTTATCCATAATAACCGGATAATTATGAAATGCTTCATCTAAATCAACTTTCCCCTTAATTCCTGGAATGGTGCCTTTGTCAGACTTTTGCCACATACCGCATTTAATACCCGGGGCATTATTGTATCTAGCATACCACATATCATACTTTTCAGTGATTTTACTGCTATGATAATAACGTAACAGATAATCATTGTTGGTATAGAAAACGGCATAAAATCCCTTTTCTTCCAACCTACTACAAAAAGCATCGGTTACAGCTATGACAAAATTTCTGCCAGGCTTAACGCCATTTCTAAGACAATAGTTTAAGCTGGCGTATTCAAAATCATAGGCTAACGGAAATGGCACCTTTTTATCACCGACGAAGCTAATTAAATAATCAGCTTCTTTTCTAGCCATTTCTGGGGACAGTGCATAACTAAACCAGTATAACCCCCATGGAATATCTAACCGCTGACATTCAGACACATTTCTAGCGGCCTTTATGTCAATATTGTTTGCGCCGAAACCTGCACGAATCATAGCAAAATCTATGTGCGGTTTAACCAAATCCCAATTAATAGTTTCCTGAAAATATGACACATCAATTCCTGTCATTGTTTCCCATCCTTTCCGTTAATTTTGTTAAGGCTATTGTATTATTTTCAAGGGCCTTCGTTAAGGCATCTGTTTCTTCTTTATGTTCTTTATCCTTAATGTTGTCCCTATAAAATAACCAAATGCAACAAGCAATTGGAAAACCCAACGTGCTGACCGCCTGAATGATTGCGTTAACGTCTGACATTGCGAACCCCTCCTTCCTTCTATAAGTATAGCACATTTTTGTTGCAACTGCAACACTTATTTAAAATTTATATTGCAAAAGTCACACTTTTATGGTATACTAAAGATGGATATATTGTGTTTGAAAAAAAGGAGGTAAGTAGTAATGGCATATTATGATGGTACTAAGCTGTTAAGTTTAATGGATTTAAACGGCAAAAAACCAGAACTTTATTTAGTTACTACTAACCGTACAGGCGGTAAAACCACATGGTTTAATCGTTATTTAGTAAAAAAGTTCAAACAAGATGGTAGTAAATTCTGCCTATTATACCGTTTTAACTATGAACTTTCAGACGTAGCAGAAAAATTTTTTAAAGACATTCATAATCTTTTTTATCCTGATGATGCTATGTCAAGCAAACCAATGGCTAAAGGAATATTTCACGAATTATACTTAAATGATATTCCTTGTGGTTATGCGTTAAGCCTTAACAATGCAGACGCCATTAAAAAATATTCACATTTATTTAATGACGTCGATAGAATGTTAATGGATGAATTTCAATCAGAAAACAATAAATATTGCACTGATGAAGTACGTAAACTATTATCTATTCACACTAGTATAGCTAGGGGTAAAGGAAAACAAATACGTTATGTTCCTGTTTACATGTTGGGTAATACAGTTAGCCTGCTTAATCCATACTATACCGCCTTAAGAATATCAGATAGATTAAAGCGTGATACAAATTTTTTAAGGGGTGATGGATATGTTTTGGAACAAGGATTTATAGAATCAGCTTCTACCGCCCAGCTTGAATCAGGTTTTAACCGTGCTTTTTCTAACAGCGATTATGTTGCGTATGCTTCCCAAAATGTTTATCTTAATGATAACTATTCATTCATAGATAAGCCTACAGGGCGTGGTACTTATACCTGTACAGTAAAATATTTGAATAAACATTACGCAATTTACGAATTTGCTGAACAAGGACTGATGTATGTAACTGATAAATACGATTCATCTTTTCCATTAAGATTATCTTTAACTACAGATGACCATAATATCAACTATGTAATGTTAACAAAACAATCGTTCATGATTTCGCATTTTAGAAATTTATTTGAACACGGATGTTTTAGATTTAAAAATCTGGACAGCAAACAAATGACCTTAAAACTATTATCATATTAGTATCTACACGGGTTATTTATTATTTGATATACCCGGGTCTGCACCCTAAAAAGTGCCGGGTCTCAACGGGCATCAGACACCCACTTAATAAACCCCGTGTTAAGATATAAAAAGGGATAGCTTCATGCTATCCCTTTTAACAATACTTGCGCAATATTGTTAAATAATTATGATGTATATACCCTATCGTACAATTTAATATTTTCTAATAAAATTACTACTTCTTCGTTTATTATTTCCACTGATTCTACACCTAAAAATAAAAATGGTTTAAATTTGTAATCATATGAATCATTTCTTGATTCATATTAGACATACACTCTAACAAATTAATAACCTTCACGTTATTCCTCCCTAATTTTTCTTATTTTCTTTGGGGTCATTTTGTAGCCTTTATCTACCAGTACTATTCCACCTGGTAAACGTTTTGGCTTAAGTCCCGTATTAAGTTCTAGTCCTTCCTTAAATTCATCAATATTATGTTCTTTAAGAAATTCTTTTTTAGCCTTTTCAGGCATACCGGCGCATCTAATATTATAAAATGGTTCATCTAACTTCTTTCCGTCCTTATGGGTAACGTGTTCAATGTAGGTTTTCTGCCGTACAAACAATCCCTTATCCCAATATGATTCAATCTTCCATGCACAAAAAGCTGTAGGATGAATTTTAATTCCCTTAACATCATCAGGATTTCCGTGACAATGTATTGAATCAGTATCACAATAAATAAAATTATCATAATTTGTTTGCGCGGCTTTAATAACAAAACGTCTAGCATAAGATGTTATTGCACTACCAATAGCAATGTAACCTGCCTTTTTATTGTGTTCTTCCACTATATCAAATGCTAATAAATTCTTGTCATTAATATAAGGCTTTTTATATGAACTAGAATCATTAGAAGAAAACTTTCCGTATAAATTATTAAGATACAGTTTAGACAACTCTCTTTCGGCCCCTTGCGATTCTTCCTTTATCTTTTTATACTTATACATGTATTCATCAAAAAGACCGATTTCTTTTCTAAAATAACAGCCATCTAAAATTTCTAAATCATATACGTTATAGTGTTCCAAAAATAATTCATAATCGACACACGTCATCGTCATAGTAACAATCGTATCATGCAACACACCTTTTTTCATATAATAACGCTTATAAGTGCCACTACTATAATCATAAACATCACTAGTAGATAAATAATCAGTACCCACATATAATAATGACCCTTTGATTTGAACCGTTGGCAAGTATCCTTGCTTAAGCCTAAATCTACATTTGAATCTGACAAAATAGTAGAATTCTTTGTTGACTGGTATCTTATTACCCGTCCAAAACATGGGTTTTCCGACCGGATAATAGTTTCCACTTTCGGATGACATGTTTGATGGATAACTACTGTTAATGTCAGCGGTCCATCCTTGATTAAATATTTTATTGGTTTTTTCTTTGACAACATAACAATATCCGCCTCTGTAAGAGTGACGTATATATCCATCAGCCGTTGATTCTCCGTATATTTCTTCATCTATTCTAATCTCCGTCAAGTCAGGGAAAAAATTTGCATAATCTTTCTTATCGTAAAATGTCTTAAATTCAGACAAACAACAAGAACCGATTGTAAGCTTCTGATGACCACGTTCAAACATTATTTCTAGCGCTTCCTTTGGTACTAATACATCATTGGCTATGTATTTCTTTTCATCATCAGATATCGGGCATCCTGCATATCTAAAACCACGATATTCCATTGTACCCTTTTGATGCTTTGTTTTAAAACTTTTCCCGATTGTTTCTACACTAAATGGTAATAGCTTATATGAATCTCTAAATTCTATAATATTACCACGATACTTTATTGTTACTGAATACCATTGACCCCTATCTGAAATACTAGCTTTAAAGTCACGGTTAAGCATCTTGCCTTCTGCGACCCTATTCCATCTATATCCGTTTCTTAACAAATAATTTACAATGAAATCTCCATCAAATTTTAAATTGTGAAAATAACCTATAATATTACAGTTAAGACTATAAACGTAATCAAGCCAATCAGGCAAGGAATGGAATATCTTAACATCCTCAGTGTATAGCTCAACCATGCACGCGCACCATACTTCGGTAAACGTCTGGCCTTCATATACCGTAGTTTCAAAATCGCACGTGTAGTACTTATATTGACGTTGTCGCACATCTTATATACCTCCATTATACGTTAATCCATTCTTCACCGTTTTCTAAAGACTCCATTATCTCCTCCCTTCCACCTTGCGTTCCACCTACCATTTCTAATATGCCGTTAAGTTCACCTACCAATATTTCTGTATCAGATACACCTTCCCAACCCGGCCACATACCAGCTTCCTTTGACTTTTCTAAAGCGTCCGCAAAATCTTCATCGCCATACTGTAACCTTGAACGATTAAACCATCTAGATATATACCTGAATAATTTATCATTTCTTCCATAAATTTGGGTCATTTCAATTTGAAAAACTGTAAATATCTGATTGGCATAATCATAAAGAACATCATTAGGATTAACTTCCACTTCATTATATGTTTCACGTGAAACATTCTTAGATTTTCTTGTTAATCTCTTCTCAGCTCCTTTTCTTGCGCTGGCTTGACGTTCTAATGTGCGACCGTATCTACCAGATACAATCTCTCCCGTATCCACATTAACATATTCTGCCTTTTGATACAAATTTTTTGTAGACAGATTTTTTAACCTTCTTACACTGGCCTGGGTAATTCTTTTAGGCTGTTTAGGCAAAATATTTTCAGGCAACAAATACCCACGCTGTTCCATTCTAGATATTTGCCGTTGAATTCTTCTTCGTTCCTTATTATATGCTTTTTGTATTGCACTTAATTTCTTAGCCATATTAACCACCTACTTTAAATATAATGGGGATGGAATAACCATCCCCATTATTGTTATGCTAATGTGCATTTTAAAAACTTTCTTCCAGCTTTTGATTCGCCTGAACCTTTGGCAATCATAAACTTTTCCTCGTCGTTAAAGATAGCCCAAATGTCAGAAAAATCCTGTTTGAATGTCTGTGACTGACAAGTCCATACTACAGGCTTATCAATTCCTTCTATGAATCCGATTACTGATAGCATGTGAATCTCTTCACCTTTTGCGTTAATGTCATCATAGGTTAAATACCCGTCTACCAACAAAGTGGAACCGTCTGGCAAATCCTTAACACTAATTGTATCGTTAGCCTTAGTCATCTTGTAAATCTCAACTTTTGAAAACTCCCTGCTCTGTGATGTAATCTTCATTTTATTCTTCTCCTTTTTCTATTATTTATTCTTTTTCTGCTGGGATTCAGGTCTTGTTACCTCATGGGCTAATTCCATGAATTTGCTAATTTCAAGACCCATTACCTTTTCAACCCTTTCCGCATCAACCAATACCGCCGGATGAAAGTTGCAATCATCGTTGGCGATTCTGACTTTCTTTAAAATCTTTTCGCTTTCAGTGTTAGTATAATCGCCTGGAAGAATATAAGTTCTGTTCTCACTTTCTCCGCTTACTTCGTCAACTCCCAATACCATAACCTCTGTAGATACTACTGACCTTGTGATTAACTGTTCCTTTGCCATTGTTACTCTCTCCTTTTTCTTGTTTTATTGTTTTTTAGGGATGTATCTGTAAAGCGGAGCACGTGGGATTTTGTGTTACCGCTTAACATTAGTTTTAATAAAATGTTAATGTAAATAATGTAACTTCATCTTCATGTAATAAATTTACAAACTTTTTCCAATCCTTACATTTCAGTTTTACACTAAACTCAGCAATCATTACAAAACCTTCGAATCTAAATAACAACTTCATATAAGGACTAGAACCGTTGACCAGCTCTATTACATCTAATAATTTTTCGCTATATAAAACCTGCTCAAACATATTTTTTATCAATGGGTTCACCTCCCTATAAATAAGTATAGTATAGGAAGATGAACGAGTTATGAACAAAATGTTAACAAATTATGAACTAACGGGTGATGTAATATTCACCATTTTCTTTCATCCGTGGTGTTATGGCATCACCTTCTACTACAATGTAGTTAATTCCAGTCTGTGTGTCCACATAAAACCAGGTGTTATGCTTCGCCAGTAGTGGTTTGGCTACATAAGCTAGATACAGAATTGCTAGTATCAATAACACTAACAATGTTTTGGTTATCTTAGACATTTGGTTCACCTCCTTCCTATGTCATATTTGTCTAACTTGCATCACCTCCTTTAATCGCGTTCGTTTTCCAAAACTATCATATCTCCCTTAAAACCAATTACAAAATAATCACCGTATAAATCTAATATATTTTCCATTTTATCGACACGTCTAAATGCTCCAAATACTACAACGGTGATTACAGTTCTATAATTCCAATCTCCGTTTAAAATATATAAATCAACCAATCTCATTATCTCACCTCCACCCAATCATAACCATAATCTACGACTTCACTGTCACCATAAACACCTAATAAATTAAGTGTTTCATTAAGATTTAATGCCCGAACTGCACAGCCATTAGGCTTAATAACGCACAGTTCATTTAACCATCCTCCCATATTACTTGTTGCCATCCATAACTGATTTAATGTCATCTTTTTTCCTCCTTAATATTGTTCCTATCTCTTTGTTTCTATACATTATACTATATGTTAACCTTAATGTCAATATATTAGTTAAAAAATAATAAAAATTAGTCATGACTAACTTTGTGAAAATTAAAGGTTAAGGTTAATACAATGGAGGGGGAAATGATAAGGGCGAAAAAAAATTAAGGGGC
>OGRS01001415.1_pt1 | contig 14358 bp, 15 predicted proteins | sample 1553561 | NCBI WGS metagenome assembly OGRS01 (sample SAMEA2580103, study PRJEB22360) | human gut metagenome | biome: human gut; feature: human-associated habitat; material: faeces | place: Denmark | collected 2008/2010
AACCTAATGCCTGTGCAAATCTTGAGTTTATCGAAAGATAAATCTCTTGTTTTGTGCAGGCTTTTTTTTATAACATTATATATTAGGAGGGTTTATGAACGAAAAATTAGTAAAAATCGTGAGAGAAAAATTGGATTGTAAAAGTAATGCTGAAACAGAGAGAACTATATCAACAGTTCTTAATTCTGTAATGGAAGTTTTAAAAGAGGAAGAAAATTTAAGATTTAATGTTGGAACTTTCAAAATTGTTTTAAGAGCTGAAAGAAAAGGAAGAAATCCTAGAACTAGAGAAGAAATTGTAATACCAGCAAAAAAATCAGTAACTTTTAAATTATCAAAAATAGTTAGCGAAGAATTAAATCACAAATAAGGTATTTAGTAAAATTATTATGAATAATTTATTAAAAAGATTAAATGATTCTAATAAGTTTAAATTAAATAAAAATGAACAAAAAGAGCTGGTAGATATTTTTATAGCAATTTTGAAAGAAGAACTAGTTGAAAATGGAGAAATTTCTCTGAAAAATTTTGGAAAATTATATGTTGTTAGGAACGAATCTTCAAACTTATCCAAAGAAAAAGATAGACAAGTTTGTATAAATATAAGATTTAAACCTAGTGTTAATTTAAAAAAAGAAATTAATAAAAAAAAGGATAAATAATTTTATACATTTTATGATAGTAAATAAGGGGAGTAAGATGATTTCAAAAAAAATAATAATGACTATATCAGCAATATTATCTCTTTCAAGTATATCTTATGCTGATATTAATCTATGGGAACAAGATAATTTAGAAAGACAAATTGGTTATACAGGATTAGAAATTGGAAGTATCTATAACAGAAAAAACATTTCAGAATATGATAGCTTAAAAGAACAAAGATTTTTAGATGAAGTTTATGGAATTAAATCTTTTATAAATAATAATCTAAAGTTAAGAGTATCGACAGATAAACAAGAAAAAGATAATACATATAATTTAAACATTGATTATCTTTCTTTTGAAGAATTAGATACACCTATATATAATTTTGAATACGGAATACTGAATGATATAACTAAATACGGAATATCTTTTTCTATGTTCAAAGGAGAAAGCTCTTTAAAAAATAAAAATTATGATAATAAAGGTGGACAAGTAAACCTATATTTTAATAGAAATGAGGAACTTGGTAACTTGTTTGGAACTGCTTATATTGGAAAAAATGATGTAGAATATAATGATACAGATAATTTGTATTTTGGATATTTTGGAAGCTTTGAACAAAAATATGAAAGCTTTGATTTTAATGAATTATATACAGGTATATTTATGAATCTTGATATATTTAGAAATAGAACGGATTACAATTCTTTATCTAAAAAAATAAATAGTGATTCAATAGATTCAGATTTAGGTTTCTTTTTTGAAAAGAAATTTTTTGTATCAGAAAATGAATTTTCTATCAAACTTTCTTCAAGTATAGGAAAAGAATTTTTAGAAGATAGAAAATATAAAGATATAGCAAAAGATGAGTTTGATACATATGTGAATGAAAAATTAGAAATCAATTCCTATGTTTCAACTGTTTTTGATGTTTATTTAGGTGTTTCTTGGAAAAAATCAGTGGTTACTTCTTTAGATAGTAAAGATGTTTATTTTGGATTTACTTTTAATTTATAGTTTTTTAGGAGGAGATATGAGTAAAGAAAAAAATTATAAATTAGATGAAGAAAAATTTTTATTATCTCTAAATAATGGAGATAATTATATAACAAGTTACAGTTCAATAGAAAAAACTAATTCAAAAGGAAAAACTTTTTATAAACAGGCATATTCATATACTTTTGATGATGAATTTATAGAAAAAAATAAAAATAAGTTAATTGAAAAAGGAATATTAATATTCAAATAATATTTCTTCTTTGGTTATTTTAAGAGTTTAAAATAAATATTTTCTTGACAGTTTTGATAGTTTGTAAAATTTTAGTAGAATAAAACTGGTTTGTGATGAGATACTTCCTACAATTAGTTTTAGTAGCCTGTAAATTTTTAGTAGAATAAAACCTAAAACTTTGATTACTAATACTATCAGTAGTTTTAGTAACCTGTAAATTTTTAGTAGAATAAAACCTCTAACTAATCGCCAATTTAGCGATTAGTTTTTTTATATCCCCCACCCCTCCCCCAAAAAATTAAAATACATATGTTAAATCTTTTAATTTTTTCTCATTTAATAAGGGTAGAACTGATTATTCAGTTCTTTTTTTTATTTAATTTTTTAATTTCAATTTAAAAAAGTTAATTTTTTTATTTTTTTATCAATTCTTTATGTTTTCCACCACGCCTTTGTTAATTCTAGCACTTATCAACTTTTAGTCAAAACAAGCTCTTAAAAAAATTTATCGTTCCTCCAAATTTTTTTATTCATCCATATGGATTTTGACTAATGCGTTTTCAAGTGCTTTTTTGTGAATTAACGGCGATAGGGGAAAACATAAAATAAAAGAACATTGATAACTGAATAAAAATAAAAAAATGATAGGAAAAATTGAAATTAAAAAAAATTTTATTTTTTTAACGGCTTCTGAAAAAAACATAAAATAATTTTTTATAAATTTTAATAAATTGGAGGAATGAGATGAAATATAATTTTAACCACGGAGTATTTTTTGAAACACTAATGAAAGGAGTTCCTTATAAAACAAGTGAATTTAATGTTGAAATTATGTCTATTAATTTTTTAAAAAGTCTAAAAGTAGAGTTGAGATACCCTATTACTGATGTTTTTATAGAAAAAAATAACGAAAAGTTAGAAAAATATGGAATAATCAAAGAAAAAGAAAGAGAAGAATTAAAATTTGGAGGAGATGAAAATATAGAAGAAAAAATAGAAAATAATAAAAAAATTTTGAAGCAATTAGTAGAAAAAATAAATGTAGAAAAATTAGTATCATTAATTTTAGATGGAGTACTATTTAAAACTAAAAAAATAAGAGTAGAAACAACTTTGAATAAGAATAAAATATACTATAAACACGAGTTTCAATATAATCTTGATGAAGAATTTGTTTACAAAAATCTTAATAAATTAAAGACTTTAAATCTTTTTAAGTAAAAAAATAAAAATTGTGTATTGACAAAATACACGAAACAGAGTATAATGGTTTTGTAAATAAAGGAAGTCTTACTAGCTCACAACTTTAAGATAACCTTATATAAAAATTATTAGGAGGTTACTTATGAAACAATCTTATTTTAAAGATGGATCTATTATAATGGAGTTAAATTACAAAGGAAGAATGTTTCTTAAATTTTTTAGAAATGCTGATGAAATGAATAGCTTCCTTACAGAATTAGATAAAACTCACTAATCGTCAATTTGGCGATTAGTAAAAAAAAGGACCAACATTTCTGTTAGTCCTTCCAAGTAAATAATAATATTTACTAGCTCACAACTATATTATACTATTATTTATGGAGTTTGTCAAATTTGAGGTAAAATAATGGAAAAAATCAGAAAAAATTTAAGTCTAACCTATAAGATTAGAGAAAAGGAAGTTTTAAATTCTGTAAAATTTATTTTGGATAAAAAGATGTTAAAAGCATTAGAAATAGATGAATCCAAAGAAAATGGAAAAGAAACAATTGTTATGGAATATAAAGATAAAATTCTTTTTTTAAAAAAAGAGGAAAAACTAAAAAGAGAAGTCATTTTTAAAAATGAAGATGATACTGTAGAGTTTATAAAAAATGGTATTATTAATTGGGAAAAAAATAGTAAATATTATACTCCTAAAATAGCCTTTCCTCTTGCTTTAGCAAATGAAAATGAATGGAATCTAACTAGAGAAGATAAAGAAATTTGTGTAGAATTAGGAGAAGGAGTTTTAAAATTAAGAAGGGAGGAAAAAGTGACAGAAGAAATTTTAAAAACTGAGAATAAAACAATTCTTAGACACGGAACTGTTATTACGATAAAAGTTGGAAAAGGTGGAATAGGAAAATCTTTTATAACAACTCAACTTGCTACAGGAATAGCAGAAATAGGAAAAAATTATGGAAAAGATATAAAAGTTTTAGTAATTACTTCTGATCCACAAAATGATATATTAGGAATGACACATAAAGATGGAAAAATTCCTGAATATAAGGGCGGATTAAAAAAATGGGTAACTAAGGGAACTGGAGATGTTGTAAAATTAAGAGATAATGTATTTTATATTCCTCTTGAAGAAGCAACTTTTGGAAATTTATTCGTTAAAAAATTACCTGAGTTTTTTGAAAAAATGAAAAAAGAATACGATTATATTCTTATAGATAGTATGCCTATGATGGCTATTGATAAACATTTCCACCATAATTCAGATAAAGTTATTATTCCTGTTAATGGGGATAAGTTTACTGTTAATGGAGCTATTAAAGTTATTCAAGAAATAGGAGTAGATAAAGTATTAGCTGTTGTTTTTAACAAATTTAATCATACAGCTGGACAAAAGAAATATTTTGAAGAAATGGAAAAAGCTTTAGAAGGAACAAATGTATTCTTACCTAATCCCATAAAAGATTTAGTAGCTATATATAAGGGAAATGAAAACGGAAAAACAGTTTGGGAAAATAAAAATAAAGTTATGGAAGAAACAAAAGAAAGTTTTATTAGTATAATAGTAAAAATTATACAAGAAACTTATGTTGAACCTGAAGAAGTTTAGTAAAAAGGAGTAAAAATGGATAATACAGCTTTATCAAAATTTGGAGATATTTTCAGTGGTAAAAAAACTGAGAATAAAAATACAGAAGAAAAAATTAAGGAAGAAGTTGAAAAAGAAAGAAAAAAATTTATAGAAGAAGCTGAAAAAAAAGCTTTAGAAACTTTAGAAAAAGAAAAAAATAAATTAAGAGAAGAAATTAGAGAAGAAATGAAAATGGAAATTCTTCCAGCAGAAGAAGAAAAGCAAAATAATTATCAAGCTAACCTTTCACTAATAGAAGATGAATGGAAAGAAAAATTGAGTTATTTTGATGAAATTACAAAAGATGAAGACACTGCTAAGTATTTAAAATCAAAATCAGCAGAAATATTGCTAACAGGTTCTGTATATAGTTTAAAGCTAGGAGAAATTGCTGAAGAAGTATTCCAAAAATTAGGTAAGCAAGGAAGTAAAGATGGTCTATATCTGAAATGGGCAAAATTTAATGGGTTTTCTGAATCAACATTAAAAAGATATAGAAATCATTGGATTGTTTATAATTCTGTTAAAGATGGTGTAAAACCTCTAATAAAAATGTTAAATCAAAAACAAATACAATGTATTTTAAAAGATGAAACTGTTAAAGAATTAGTTTATCAAACATCTGAAATGAGTATGGAAGATTTGAAAGGTATTCTTTCAGGTATTTATATAGAAGATACTCAAGAAAAAGATGAGGATAAAGATAAAAAAGAAGATAAAGAGAAAGAAGAAAATTTATTTGCTCCAAAAGCATTACCTGAGTTTAATTTAAAGAAATTAAGTGATATGTATAATAAAATAGAAGAACTTGAAGAGAAAAAAAGAAATAAGTTTCTTCAATTAATAAAAGAACTTAATAAATTATTAGAAGATTAAAAACTCTTGATTTTGATAAACTAAAATGTTATACTAATAATGGAAAAAGACAGCAAACAGTAAAAAGACCAAAGGAAAAACCTAATGTCAGTTTGTTGTTAGATAGAATAAAAAAAGAATAGCCACAAGAAAAAGGAAAAACCTAATGCCTGTGCGAAATGAAGAGTTTTAAATGCTAAATCTCTTATTTTGTGCAGGTTTTTTTTACAAATAAAAATAATTTATATGAGGAGGATATATATGAACATTGAAACATCATTAAAAAGATTTTTAAAAAGAAGAACTAGAATAACTCTAGGATTTGTAACAGCATTTCTAATAACAGGATCTGTAGCTTTAGCAACAGAAGCTGACCCATTATTTCCAAAAGAAAAAGATACGGAGATACTATTTTTCTTGAATGGTGGTTTTGGAAATCAAGAATTAGCAAGTGTTAAAAATATGGGAGAGTTTAAGTTAATACCAGGTGGAGAAATGATAAAACCACCTATTGAGTTAACACCATTAGAACCATCAAAACCAATAGAACCTGATAAACCTACAAACCCTGATAAGCCAATAAATCCTGATAAACCAATAGAAAAACCTGAAATACCATTAACACCATTAGAACCATCTATACCAGTAGGGAATATAAATACTGAAAATAAAGTTCAAGAAAATGGAATAGTTTTTGATATAAAAGAAAAAGAAACATTTGTTAATGAAGGAACAATAACATATAAATCTGATATTAAACTAACTAGCCCTGATGAAGATTTTTCATTTGGAAAACCAACTAAAGAAGCTTTTGTTATAAAAAATAATGGTGGAAATGTCATAAATAAAGGTACTATAAAAGTTGAAGGAATGAATGATTGTAACCTTGCTGGAAGTGGAACAATTATAAAAACAGGAGAAGGTATAGGAGTTTATCAAACTTCAGGAACATTTGAAAACAAAGGAACTATTACTGTAGCTGGTAATGGTTATGATTATGATAATAATGGTGGAATTGATTTTACTGGAGGAACAGCTGTTTTAATAGAAGGAGGAGTAGCTACTAATAATGGAACTATAACTTCACGTGATTCTATTATTTTACCTGATGGTAAATATTTATTAGGTAGAGGAATAGGAATGAAAGCTTTAAATGGAACTATAATTAATGGTAAAGAAGGAACTATAGAAAAACAAGAATATGGTATGATGGCAGTAGGAAAAGGAAATGCTATAAATGATGGAACTATAACTACAGAAAACTTTGGAATATTAGCCTTCAATGGAGGAACAGCTACTAATAATGGAACTATAAACGCTTGGAAATATACAGATACAGAAGAAGCAAGAATTGGATTATATGCTTCAGCTGTAGATGGAACAGAAACAACTATAATTAATGGTAAAGATGGTAAAGTTTATGGTAATATTTTAGCAGAAGGTGGAAATTCTAAAATTATAAATGATGGTCATATTTACGGAAAAGATATTACAGCGGAAGCTGGTGGAACTGTTGTAAATAATGGAAGTATAGCAGGAAAAGATACTAAGCCAGTAGTAAATTCTACTAATGGTAAATTTATTCAAAGTGTAAATGGTAAATTAGATGTTTCTACATTTAATGGAGATTTGTATCTTTCAGGAGATTATACTAAAAATAATTTTGAAGATAAAATAACAGTAGACACAGATAATATTTCTATAGAAAAACATAATGGACAAATTAAATCAGATTCAGTTATGTTTACTTATAACTCATCAGATAAGACTTTAGAAAGAAAAGAGTTTTCTGAACTTTTAAGTAATAAGAATATAGCTTCTTATTTAGAAAATAACTATCATTCAGGTGTTAATGATGATTTAAGAGTAGATTTAACAAATAATTTAAAAGATATAAATACAGTAAAAGAATTTAATAGAGCTACAAATAACTTATTTGGAAATGATATATATCCAGCAATCAATAAACAAACCTTTGAAATGATTAGATTTAATAGAGATACTTTATATTCACAAGTATTTAATAAAGATACAAATAAAGAAACTAGATTTATAGGTGGAGCAGATTATAAAACTTTTGATGTAGATTCTTCTAATCTTTCAGGTTATAACACAGATATTCAATCTGTATTTATAGGAATGGATAAACAAATTACTAATAATAATAGACTTGGTGGAATATTAAATATAGGAAGAATGAAATCATCTTTTGATATGAATAATGCAGAAAGAGAAGATATTTTCTTCCAAGGTAACTTATATAATATTTATCAAAAAGATGATTGGAAATTAGTTAATAATCTATTCTTTGGAATTACAGATGGAAATATAGATAGAGATTTAAAAGTTCAAAAAATAGAAACAAGACAATCAGCTGATATAGATACAAGCTATGTAGGAGTAAATAATGTATTAAGCAAAAAATATGATTTAAACTCTTTCTATGTAACTCCTAAATTAGAATTAAATTTAACTCAAGTAATGAACTCTGAAATTCAAGAAGATGGAGATTATGGACTTGAAATAGAAAAACAAGATGTAATGTCTGTTGAAGCAGGAGTTGGAATAGAAGTAGGAAAAGACTTTATGCTAACTGATACTTTAAAAGCAGGTATAAAATTATCAGGAACATATTTAGCAGAATTATCGGATCCATATGAGGAAATAAATGTAAAATTAAGACAAATTAACCATTCTGAATATGTAAAAATATCAGAATATGATAATGAAGACTACAAAGATATATCTTTAAGATTAGAGTTATCAAATGATTCTATTTCTTCATACGCTGAATATAAATATATGTTTGATGACAGTATAGGAACTTTAGGAGTTTCATATAAATTCTAGTTATATTTGATTATTAACTTGAATATTTCTTTGTATTATGTTATAATTCCTTTAAACTTATAAGAGAAAAAATAATAATTTTCGTGGGAAAAAGGAAGAACCTCAACGCCTGCGACTGAAAAGGGATTAGCGTAACCCCTTTTTAGTTGTGGGCTTTTTTTATTATCAAAACATAAAATTATGGTTTAAAGAGGATAACAAATGAATCAAAAAGAATTTATTGATAAGTTATATGCGTCAAAAAGATTTAAATCAAAAGAACAGATTACATTATTTCTTGAACTTTTTTGGGGAACATTTAAGGAAAGTTTAACCAAAGAAGAAAAGGTAGTTTTTAAAAATGTAGGGACATTTAGTTTAAAAGAAATTGAGAAGAATATTTATATACCAACAAGAAAAAAAGTAGAAGAAAAAATAGGAATAAAAACTGTAAAATTTAAAGCAAGTAAAAATTTTATAAAAGAATTAAAGGAAAGTGAATTAAAATGAAACTAATATTTTTATTAGAACAAAAGTCTACACTTTTTATTATTTGCTCATTGATAACAGTTTTAATAATTTTATATTTAAATGTGGATATAAAAGATAAAAAGTTAGAAAAGATAATAATAGTATTATTTTGTATTGGTCTTATTATACTTTTAATATCTTTAGGGTTCTATTTGGAAAAGACGTATTAAAAAAGATAACACTCTAACCGTCAAGTTGACGGTTAGCAAAAATAAAACTTTTGGAGGGAAAAATGAAAAAAATATTATTTGGATTATTTGCTATACTATCAGTTTGTGCTTCAGCTAAAGAAATAAATCTTTGGGAAGAAGCTAATATTGATACTCAAATGGGGTATACAGGATTTGAATTAGGTGGAAAATATTATAATAAGTCATTGGATAATGTTCAAGAAGTTCAGAAGTATTTAGATGAAATTTATTCGGTAAAAAATACAGTTAATGACAGTTTAAAAAATAGAGCTATGCTAGATACATATGAAAAAGACTGGATTTTAAATGCTGATATAAATTATTTAAAATCCGAAGACTTAGAAACTCCTATTTATAATTTAAATTATGGTGTACTTAATGATATTACTAGATATGGAATAAATATAGCTATGTTTAAAGGAGATAGTAAAACAGGAGAAAAGGAATATGATTCAAAAGGAGGACAAGTAAACCTATATTTTAATAGAAATGAAGATTTAGGAAACCTTTTTGGAACTCTTTATATAGGAAAAAATAATCAAGAATTTAAAGAAAATAGCAATGAAATTGATAATTTCTATTATGGATATTTTACTAGCTTAGAGCAAAAGTATGAAAGTTTTAATTTAGATGAGTTTTATTCAGGATATTTTATTAATTTTGATATATCAAGAACAGAAACAGATTATAAATTAACTTCAAATGGCAAAGAAATAAAAACTAGTAAAGATAATGATTCTGTTAATGGAGAAATAGGATTCTCTTTAGAGAAAAATTTATTCTTCTTTAACGATGTAACTACTCAAATAAAACTTTTATCTAGTATAGGTAAAGAGTTTTTAGAAGAAGATAAATATAAAGATTTAGGAAAAGATGAGTATGAAGTATATGCAAAAGAAAAATTAGAAATTTCAACATCTATAGGTTCAGGAGTAGATTTATTTACTGGAGCAGAATATAGAAAATCTTTAAAATCATCTAGTGCAGAAAAAAATATTTATTTAGGATTTAAAATTAACTTCTAATAAAGTATATAAAATATTAATTAAAAAAAAGTAATATACATAATTTAGAATCGTTAAATAAGACGATAAACTTAAAAATTTAAAATTCTTTTTTTATATAAAATAAGAATAATATATAACTCGTAGGATTATAGTACAATACTTTTGGTGCTATATGCTGAAGAACTGATATGTATTTACTTGAATAAGGAGAGAAAATGAATATAGAAAAAATTAGCAATGAAAAATTATTAGAAGATTATTACATAGATGAAAGTAGATTTTTATTAGCCATAGCTGAAGGGGAAACCTTTATAACAGCACATAGAACCGCTTCCAGTTGTCAAAAAGGTGGAACTATTTATTATAAGCAAGAGTTATCATATAGATTTGATATTGAATTTATAAGAAGCAATTATTTAAAATTAATAAAATTAGGGATATTAACTAAAAAGAAGCCGGGAAAATAAAGGAGTTATTTTGAAAAATAGAAAGGATAAGTTCATGCAAATAAGAACTGATGACAGAACAAAAAACTCTATAAATGAATCAATAAAAAAACTAAAAGATTATTTTAAATTTAAGACTAAATCAGAATATATTGAATTTGGTTTAAAAGCATTTTTAATATTGCTTGAAGAAGATGAAAATAATCTAAAAAAAATATCAAAGCAGTAAAAGTATCAAAAAGTTCTTAATAGCTTGTATGCACCATTCAAGCTATTAAAAGTGAATATAAAAAAGGGACTGTTGTATTTTCTAAACAGCTTATACAAAAATGCTGAGAAGAAAAATTCTTTTCAGCATTTTTTCTTTTAAATAAAAAAAGTTATAAAGTACTAATTTACAGACTTTTCTTCACACCCTCCCCTCAATATTCTAAAAATTCTCCATTATACTATTTTTTAAATGTATTTCAATTACTTTTTAAAGTAACTCCTAAATATTTTTTCATAAGCTCTCCTTTTGCTATTTAATCTAGTTAGCATTAAATTTACATTTAGAATCCTTTATTTCTATTACTCCTCCTACATTACAACTTATTGTACTACTACTTAATAATATATTCTTGCCATTTAATCTATTATTTGGACTTACTTCATTCCATTCTTTTAAAGATATAAAATACTTACATGGCTTATTATCCTTACATTTACAACTTCCAAAATCCCCTATATTTAAAAGTCTTTGTTTATCTTCTTTTGTTGCTATTAATCTTCCATCTGCTGTATAATTTCCTTGGGAAGTTACTACTAATTCTTTTGGGGCTGTTCCACAATTACATTCTAATATTGCTCCTGAACATACTTTTGTTGTCTTTATACTACTTACATCTACTTTATCTAAAAAATATAGGGGTACTCTTGTTAAACCTACTCTTATCTTATCTAAACTTGAATAAGCAAATCCCATTCTTTCTGGGGCATAACTTTTCATTTCATTAAAGATTCCTAAATTTAATTCTGCCCTATTCTTACTATATTTATCTTCTTCTATTACATAATATTTTTCTATTAATTTTGAATTTTCTTTAAACTCTTTCATTACACTTTCATAATGTTCAGATAAAGCTATTTTTTTACCTCTATCTTCCATAATTTTGAATAAAGATTCATTTAAAGTTTCTTTATCTAAAGATGTAGAGATACCAAAAAGTATTAAATCATAGTCTTCATCTTCTATTCTTTCTGATATATTTTTTTCATTATAATCTTCATCAAAATTAAAACAACTTCTAATAAAACTTGCTGTATACTCTTCACTTATTTTATTTAACATAATTTCTCCAGTAGAAGAATCTAAATATGGGGCAAATAATAGTTCTAAGTTCAACAAAAATTTTCTTTTATTCTCATCTTCTTGATTAGAAATTGAATATTTTTCTTTTAATTCTTTAGTTTCTTCAGTAAAATAATTAATATTTTCATATGGATTATTTTCTAAATCTTCTTTAAACTCTTTACACATTCTTAAAATAATTGACATTGCAAATCCTATAAAAATTTTTTCATCATCTTTAGTTAAAAAAGAATCTAAATATAGTATTTTATCAATATAAGTACCCTCACTATTTTTATCAAAAAATACTTTTAATTCTATTTCAGAATCATTATTTTTAAAGATTAAAATGCTATTTTCTTTTTTATTAATTTTATTAAATTCTTCATAAGAATCTATAGAATAATTGCTTAAATATTCTAAACTTATTAATAAGAGAAAATCATCTATTTGTAAATTTTCTAATCTCATATCTTTATTAATGTATGTATAACAATATTCAGTAGATTTTATTTTTTCTGTTACTGTTTCATCTTCATTTAATACACCATAGTTTTTAAGTTTTTCTATAAATTGATTTTGAGATTTTTGTATTTTTAAATTTTTTCGATTATCACTTACTACTGAAAGAATATTTTTAAATATATTTCCAATACTAGTTAAACAAGAAATTAAAAGTCTTTTTATGATATTAACCCTGCTATCTTTTTTTAAAGAGATAGCAGAGATAAATATAAAAATTTGATAGAAAAGTGTTTTGACTGCTAATTTTTCTCCTTCTAAAATTAGATCAGTTGAATAAGAATAATATTTTAAATTATTTATTAATTCTTCAAAATTATCTAAACTAAATATAGTGATATTATTTAAATTGTTTGGTGGAAATAATGTAAAAGATCTGCTTTTTTCTTTACAGGAAATACCATATAGATTAGCTAATTTACCTGCAACTCCAACACCTGTAAAAATAATTTCGTAGTCTTTATTTTCAATATTTTGCTTTAAATCTAGGTATATTTCTTCTAAAAGAAATAGCTCTTTTGGGAAAATTTTTTTATCTAAATTTGTATCAATATATTGTATTTTCTCATTATTTTGAAATGAAATAACTATTTTTTTTAATTTTTTATTTCTACAAATAACTATTCTTACTCCTTCATCTACTAAGCTTATCTCTTTATTCAATATTTTTTTTACTTCATATTTTTTTTGTTGACGATTTAAAATATTTTTTTCTATTTCTAAAATATCTGCATAACTAATTTCTTGATTAAATTTCGGAATTGTTATTTTGGGAATATATTCTCCTGCTATTTCAGCTATATATGGACTCTCCAAAAAAGTGTTTATTTTATCAGCTATACTGCTTATTGATTTTGCTAATTCTACTTCTTCTCTTGTAGGAATTTCTTTTTTATATGTAATAACTAATTTATTTTCTACTATTTCTAATATTTTTTTACCAATAGCATAGTTATCTCCCCCAAATATCACTTCCCAATCATTTAAAAATTTTCCAACATTTTCTTCTTTATTTGTTGCCTCACAATATGAATCAAAGTATTCCATTAATAATGGGGCTTCTCTTATTAAATCTTTCTTTGTTTGATAAATATATTTTTTTTGTTCTTTATCTGTTATTCTAAAAAAACTTCCTAAATTTTCTTGTATATATTTTTTCTCTATATTATTTTGTAAATAAATTTCATCACTGTCTAACCCTATGTGTGAGTTATATTCAATAAAGTCTAAATTTTGTTTAAATAACTTTATATTATTTTCTTTTTCTCTTATAGAATCACGTTTTTTTTGTCCATTTAACTCATTTTCTATTAATGAATAGATTGTATGATTTGACAGAATATTTCCTTCATCATCAACCTTATCAGCAAGATTAGCAAATTCCATTTTTAAATTACTTAGGTTACATATAGCTAAAAGTTCTTTATCTGTTATATTCATAGTTCACCTCAATATTGTTCAAATGTAAACTTTATATCTGATACATTATCATAATTTTTAATTTTTTCATATACATCGGGATCTTTTGACTTATTCCAACCTTTCATTTCTATATATTTTGGAGAATATATTCTCATTCCTAACAACTTATTATAGACAAATATTTCGTCATTTCTATTTCCAACTCCATAAATATCACTCTTTATATAGTTATTAAGAATCTTATCTTTTTCTTCTTTAGTTAGTTTCTTCATACTTTTATCTGTTTTTTTCATAAGTCTTTTTCTTTCATTAATAAATTCTTTATCATCATCCATTATATTTCTTGCTACTAAAATTGCTTTTCTCAAATCTTCGTTTGTTCTAAATTCTTCACTTAAAACTCTCTCGTCCCAAATTACAACTCCTAAATCCACATACTCAAAAGTTCCTGTCTCTTTCATAAACTGCACAAATTCGTAAATCTGTTTCCTATACCATTCTCTGTCTTCA
>OGRS01001420.1_pt1 | contig 14263 bp, 10 predicted proteins | sample 1553561 | NCBI WGS metagenome assembly OGRS01 (sample SAMEA2580103, study PRJEB22360) | human gut metagenome | biome: human gut; feature: human-associated habitat; material: faeces | place: Denmark | collected 2008/2010
GGGCGCCATGGCGCTGGGCTCCTGAATATAATAACCGCCCGCCTCATGAAGCGGATGCTTCCCGGGCTGCTGCGCCTTGTCATAATAAAAACCTGTTTTCGCCCAGGGAACCGGCGTCAGGAAAAAAGGCCCTGTCCGCGCAAAATCCTCCGGCTCCGCCTTCAGCGGATTTACCCGCAGGGCCTGATGCCTTTCCTCCTTCAGCGCCTCGGAAAACGCCTCATATTCCTCCCCCAGCATTTCTTTCATTCTGTTTACAAAGCTCTCTGGAAGCATTATCATGGTTCCTTTCTGTTAATTATCATAAGCGGGGACCGAACGGACACATCACTTCTAAAGGAACTTTACCAGATTTTCTTCCTGAATGCCAGTGGTAATTTTACATTTCCCTGTCCCGTGCGGCGGACACAGAGGCACAGACACCGGACGGCGGGATCCTGAACAGGGTACGGACTGTAAACTGCATTTTATAGAACAAACAATAAGAAAAGCAGTACCATGGTTCCCTTCAGGTTCCGGTTCAGCAGCAGGTAAAGCGAACCGAACAAAAGCCCAATCGCAACTCCTTCCAATCCTATCAAAAGACTTCCTTTGGTAAAAATGTGGGCAAGCCCCCAAGTCAGCCCCATGACAATCCCGCCATAGGGGATTTTCCGGTTTTTAAACCAGGTCTCAAAGGCCAACTGGGCAAATACCAGAATCAGTGTAAAAAGAAGCGTTTCAAACACATAATATATGTACTGGAAGATAAAAAGAAGCGTACCATGGGACTTCCATTCAAGATATACTTTAAAACCTCCCCAGTCCATCACAGAGGCGTAGATTTTAAGTGCCGCTCCCGCCGCCACCAGCGCCCACTGCCAGAGCTTAACCGTTTTCAGGCTGCCCTCAAACAGCTTCAGGCCATACTTCTTTTCCCCCGTCCGCAGTACCCAGGCCGCCACCAGTCCCCAGGAAATACAGGTGATAATCCAGTGTACAATCGTCTGCCAGGTATTCCACCCCTCCATGGACGCCCCGTACAGCAGGGGTTCCAGCAAAAAAGCATAAACCACCTCCAGCCCCAGGCCCGCAAAAGCATCAAGCCCAAGCGATAAAAGCCCCCATCCTCTTTTTTTATCTGTCATAGTCTTCATAGCTGTCTCCATCTTTTTTCTCCTTTCTGATTTCCTCCAGCATTTCATTCGCTTTTTTTATTTCCTGGAAAAGTGATATATAATACCAGCCTGCAATGATCACATAAGGAATGGTGAAGGACCGGAACATATCCCGGTAAGCATATTCGGATAATTCCGTAAAATGTCCTATCACCCAAATAGTAAACATAATTCCGCCAAGTATCACCAGATACTGCCCCAAAATTACCGCCAGCGGCGGAAAACGCTGAAAACGATAGTATTGTGACAGTACAAAGGTGGCAACAAGCGATATACAGAATATCATAACAAAATTCTGCTGATCAATTTCCCATTTCCCCTGTGTAAAGGCCTCAGTGGCAATTTTTAACAGAGACAATATCGTATAGGTACAGCAAACCGATGGGAAAAAATTTTTACGGTTAATGAGTTGCATGTTCATTTCTCCTCTCCCTGATAAACTGCAGAAAATCATTTTTATAGGAACGGTTCAGAATCACTTTTTCACCGTTATCCAGCACAAGCTGCATTTTCATGTTCACATCTGCTTTGATTTTGCGTACTCTGTAAATATTTACCACAATGGATTTACTGATACGGATAAAACCGAGTTCGGAATATTTCTCTGCCACGGCCTGGATCCCCTGTTCCACCTGAAATACCTCTTCCTCCAGGCAGGCAAAGCACTTCCTGTCCACCGCCTCAAAGTAATATACCTCCTCCGGCTTCAGGAAAACCTGCTCTCCTTCCAGTTTTCCCAGAAGCATCGGCTCCTTCCCTGCCAGAGCCACTATCCTCCTGATCCTCTCATTATATTCCCTGTAATGGATGTCTATATAATCTTCAGAAAGCCCGGGGTCCCGGAACCTGTTAATCTTCATTATCCTTTTCCACCTTTATTTTTAAGAACGTTCCTTCAAATAGCTTTCGGCTCTCTTACTGCCTTCAGCCATATACTGATTATAGCAGACCATTTTCATCCTGCAATGTGAGGATGCGCAAGCTGCACCTGGAAATGAATAAGTTGCAAAAAAATTAATAACTGTAAAAAATATAAAGCTGCAAAAAAATATAAAGCTGCGGAGTCTTCGTGAAAGGTTCCGCAGCTTTATATATTTCTTGAACTGTCTGATTCTATAAACCGGCATTTATAACGATTTTTTGTGTATTCTTGTTTTGTAGCCTAATCTTCTTTTGTGGCCTTTTCTTCCTTTGTGTCCTTCTCTTCCTTTGTGTCCTTCTTTTCTTTTATGGCCATATCTTCCTTTATGACCTTCTCGTCCTTTGTGTTCTTATCTTCCTTTGCCGCCTTCCTCCTGTTCCTTCTCCGTTTTCCTGCTCTGCCAATCATAACCGCCATAAGAAGCGCCACACCGGCAACGCCAAGCACGTAATATATAACCTTGCTTTCTGTTATTCCATAAACAGCAAAGGAACAGCCATAGGGAACGGACGCAGTCAGATAGCTTCCGTCCTCTTTCGTTTCCACCATTTTCCACTTACCGTCGCTGCCTGCAATCCAGACCTGTGCGCTGTCAGCCCCTTCCGGTATGAGGAAATGTGCTGTCATTTCCGAAGTTTTCTCATCCTCGGGCTGGTTTTCCAGCGACCAGGAGTAAGCGTAGGCACAAGCTTCTTCTCTTTCCGGAGGCTGGCATTCGCCCAGCGTAAGAAGCGTATTTTCATAGAAATTACCCTCCAGAAGGAACAGCGGCTTGCCGTTCTCCGCCTTTTGTGCGGAGGCCAGGCTCAATGTCCACCTCTGTTCTTCGGCTTCTACCGTAATATTTTCCGTTACCTTACGGACCGGAAATTCTATGTTCCATTTTGTATATCCGCCTTCTGCAGAAATCTTCGGCACATCCTCTTCCTGTATGCTTCCGCCGTAAGGAATCGTCAGTGTGCCGCACACCTCATCCTCGTTTTTAAAGGTAATGGTAACCGTGGTAAAGCCCTGGGGTATCTCCTCCTTCTGCATCAGCTCCTCATAGGCACAGCTCTCGGCCTTGCCATAATAGTTGATGTTATCAATACCGCCCCATTCATCGGAAACAAAATAATTGGCAGAAAGCTCCGCTTCCTCATTCACATGCCCTGCGATACTTCCGATATACTCTCCTTCATCACTTTCCAGAGTGCACATTGACGCGCAGCCGCTGATGTTATAGCCGTCTCCCGCGATGCCGCCCAGATAATCCACTCCGCTGATATTGCAGAAGGAATAGCTTTTATTGATGGTGCTGGTGCTGACACCGGCGATTCCGCCCAGCTTCTTTCCGCTTTCCGCACTGATGTCGCCGTAATTTTCACAGTCATAGATCAGGCCCAGCTCCTCGCTACCTGCAATGCCGCCGCAGTTATTTTTCTTTGCATTTATTTTCCCGTAATTTATACAGTGAATCACCACATCATTGGTGGTGGAGCGTACCGCCACATCCGTCAGCTTGGATAAATCCAGATCCAGCTCCGGATCAAAGTCGTATTCCACATTCATGGTCCCTGCAATACCGCCAGGATTAATATCCGCGTCCACAGACCCGTTATTCGTACAGCCATAAATAACTCCCAGCGTCTTTTCCGTCACATTTCCGGAGGAAACATCCAGCAGGGGATCGCCGTTTCCCATCAGGATGTTCAGATCCGCATTCATGGAATCCGTAATCCGCTGCTGCGTGTTCATCAGGCCCTTCATGCTGTCCGTCAGACTCTGGATGCCGCCGTCAATGGAATCGGTCAGGCTGTCAATCGTATCCCCGGAAAGCTTGCTCTGATCCGTCAGTTCATTGGAAATATTGCCCGCAGCATCAGATACCGAATCTCCTGTGGAGGAAATGGTGTTCTGCATATTTTTCATATTCCCGGAGATGGAGGATATTTCGTCCTTCATTTTATTCAGGTTGGATTCTATCTCCGGATCAGGCTCCGGCTTCTTCAGCTCACCTTTTTTCTTGTCGGTTTTATCCTTGATCTCATCGATTTGATCCTTGATCTCATCTTTGATTTCATCCTTGCCATCGGTTATATTCCCGCCTTCATCGCCCGGATTTGCATCGGAATTATCTCCTGCATCACTGCCGCCATTCTCATTCTTCCCATCAGTGCTGCTATTCCCTCCGGCGCTACTGTTGTCTCCGGCGTTACTGTTCCCTCCGGTACCGTTTCCGCCGCCGTCGGCTTCCTTCCCGCCGGAACTGCTGCCGCCATTTAGGGAAGCATCATCCGTCCTATCACCCGTCCCTCCAACAACGGTACAGCTGATAAATGCCCCCTCTTCTCCTGTCGCAGTAAGCTCCCGGACCTGATTTCGTCCCAAAAGCGCCCTTACACCATATACTGCCGCACCATTCTGTCTTTTCTGCACAGAAGCCCGTGCGCTGTCCGACCCTTGCACGCCTGCTTCCTCTGTTTTTCCGCTGCCCTTTCCACCAGAACTGCCGCTCTCACGGTTTTCCGCCTTTCCGGAGGAACCGCTGTCCGAAGAACCGCCGCCGGAATTGCTTTCCGTACCGCTGCCGCCGTCCGTACTTCCATTCCCGCCGGAAGAGCCGCTTCCTTCCGATCCGCTTCCGCCCGCACTGCTGCTTCCTTCGGATCCGCTTTCGCCTGCACTTCCGCTTCCGCCGGATCCGCTTCCACTCGTACTATCGCTTCCGTCCGCCGTGCCGCCGCCCGTACTTCCGCTGTCCGGGCTTTCCCCGCCGCCGGAGCTGCCGCCCTGGTTCCCCGAACCGCCGTTGCCATCGGAACCATTTCCTCCGCTGCCGCCGGAATGGTTCTTATCATCCCCACCGCTTTCCGACTCATCCTCAGAAGGTGTCTCCGTAGGATCCGTATCGCCCTTGCCATCCTCACCCTTATCAGGGATAACCGGCTTAATCTTATCAATCTCATTCTTCACATCATCGACAACGCCGTTGACCGTATCCATAGCGTTATTGATGTCACTGCGGACACCATCCACCAGCCCGCTCCGTGGAACAGGTACATCAGAGTATCACGCAGATTTCCGATGTTGTCCAGCGCACTGCTGATACTGTCGATATAGTCCCTTGTTTCCTGATGATCCTCGGAAATCGTATCGCGAAGCGAATTCACTTCCCGGTTCAGGCTGTCAATCGTATCCTCATACTGCTTCTGGAGCGCCTTTGTATACTCGCTGGCATCACTGGAGGTCTGGCTGAGAGCATCCGACATCTGTATCACCAGACGATTCATAGTCCCCAGATCATCCTGCAGCTTTTCCAGACGGTCCGACAAATATTCGGATTCCATATAAGGCTCAGCCTGGCCGGCAATACCGCCCACGTCCTTACGTCCCAGAATCTCCCCTTCATTTTCACATTCAATAATGGTTCCGCTCTGTCTTCCGGCAATGCCTCCCACGTTGTAGCCCACATGCGCATACCCCACCGGGCCGCGGTTAATACAGCCTGTGACAGTCCCGGAGGTGATCCCTGCAATTCCGCCGCTGTCATTTCTGGTAACCACATTCTGCGTCAGATTCAGGCTTCCCAAATCCACGCCATCCAAATCCAGCGTCGGCTTCAAATCCTCTCCATTCACCACACATTCGCTTACGCAGTCCTTAAGCAGCCCTTTATTTTCACCACATATACCGCCGGTGCCGTTAGTGGCCGTAACCGTGCCGGATGCGCTGCATCCCACCACCTTCCCGTCCGCCTTATTATAGCCTACGACTCCGCCGACCGATTTGGATGCGGATACTGTGCCATGAAAGGAACAGCCAGACAGCATGCCGAAATTCATCCCTGCCAGGCCGCCCACATTTTCCGCGCTGCCGTCCATCCGCACAGTCCCTTCCACAGTCAGCTCTTCAACCACCGCATTTTTCCCAAGATAGCGGAAAAATCCATAATCGGAACCTTTCCTGGAAAGTGAGAACCCGGATATGGTATGCCCGTTTCCTTTCAGCGTCCCGTTAAAATATGGTATCCCCTGAAAATCCGCCCCTGTCAAATCAATGTCCGCAGTCAGGGAAAAGACCTTCCCGTAACTGTACCAGTCATTCCTGCATTCCTGTGCAAAGCTTTCAAGCTCCTGCACATTGGATATTTCGATGCTGTCCGCAGCTTCTGTTTCCTGAACAGCAGTTTCTGTTTCCGCCGCACCTGTTTTTGCTGCACTATTTTCCTGCTTTCCCGTGCTGCCTTGCTCTGCCGCCATGCATCTGCCTGTTTCGGAGGCAAAGAGAGAAAGGGCCAGCAGAAAAGTCAGCGCTGTTTTTTTCATATATGCTTTTGCTTTCATTCCTCATCTCCTCCTTTCCCGGCAGCTTCCGCCGCCCCGCAGCCTTCCGTAGAAACGGTATCTTCCGAAGTACCGCCATCCTGTTCTCCGCCATCAAGCATGTCAATATTCGTCTGCTTTCCGGGCACCCAGGTTTCCAGGGATGCATTCATTTTACCCTGGAAGCTGCCCTTGATATCCGCATCGATTTCGCCCTGAATGTAGCCCTTCACATGCCCTGTAACCGACATTCTTCCGCCGATTTCCCTGGCATTGTACTTGGACAGATTTATGGTAAGAGCCGTCTTTTCAATAATATAGTCGCCGAACAGCAATATCTGCGGCAGCACGAACAGTACCAGGATAATGGAAATCAACGTTCCCCGTCCCAGCGCAATACCAATGGAAGCCACGGTGGCATCGGAGGCGATCCTGCCGATCAGGAAGCCCGCGCAGGTCAGGATGGAGCCGGACGTAAAAATTGTGGGGAAGGACTGGTTCAGTGTCTCCACAATTGCCTCCTTTATCGGCATCAGCTGCTTCAACTGCAGATACCTGTTGGAAATAACAATCGCATAATCAATGGTCGCGCCCATCTGGATTGCGGATACAATCAGGTACGCGATAAAAAATACAGGCTCCCCCGACAAAGCCGGCACGGAGAAGTTAATCCAGATACTGCCCTGGATCGTCAAAACCAGCAGTACGGGAAGTCCCGCGGACTGGAAGGTAAAGAACAGGATTATCATGACAAACAGCGCCGTCAGGATGCTGATAATCAGGTTATCAGAGCCAAAAGAGGACATCAGATCATGATCACTGGTGGAATTTCCCACCAGGATCACATCCTTCCCGGGATAAAACCGCCTGCAGATTCCTCTGATCTCATCCATCGCCGCATAAGTCTCTTCCCCCTCCACCGGCAGCCGGAGAGACAGTACAAAACGGCTGTAATCCTCTCCCTGCAGCTGCTGCTTGGCATCATGCAGCGTATCATACAGCTCATTCAGGTTTTTATCCATTTCATCATCCAGCGTCACATAGCCCTGCTCATACTGATCATACAGGAACAGGAACATGTCGATAATCGGGACATCATACTCATCAATTCCCGTAAAAACAGGTCCGTACTGCTCCTGGTTATAAGCGTAGGCCACATAAAGAAGCCTGACAATCTCAATATCCAAATCCGCCAGCTCCGAAAAATCCCTGGGCGAAATCTTATCCGTCAGCACATAATCATCATTGATGGACACATTGGCCAGCCCCAGGGCACTGTCCACATAATCCAGCTTTTCTATTTCCTTCAGTGTCTTTTCTTCCGCCTCATAATTTCCCCTGGGAACCATGACCACCAGCTGATTGGAGGTCCCGAAGGCTCCTTCTATCTTCTCCTGGGCGATTTTTGACTCACTCTTTTTCGCACTCTCCACGGAGCTGGTATCATATATGTATTCACATCCGCTGGATTTGAGAAAAGCAAATACAAGCACCAGTACAAACAGCGGCGGTATGATGTATTTTGTCTTATTCGCCAGCTTCCCTGCAAACGTTATGTTAGGGACATAGCACCTGTGATGGGAGTTATCGATCCCTTTGGCAAAAAGCAGCAGGATGCCCGGCATCAGCAGGAATACGGAAACCAGGCTGAAAATAATCGCCTTCACCAGCACAATACCCATGTCATAGCCCAGCCTGAACTGCATGAACATCATGGCCACCATACCTGAAATGGTGGTCAGCGAGGAAGCGCTGATTTCCGGTATGGCCTTGGACAACGCCACCTTTACGGCGCTTTCCGCATCCATCGTCTCGTGCTCCTCCATAAAACGGTCGCACAGGATAATGGCATAGTCAATCGCCAGCGCCAGCTGCAGCACCACCGCAATGGAATCGGTGACGCTGGAGATGGTCCCCAGCCAGTAGTTGGTCCCCTTGTTCAAAATGGCCGCCACGCCAAAGGTAATCAGCAGCACCGGAATTTCCATATATGCTTTTGTGGAAAGCAGCAGCACCGCAACGATTATAATCACGGCCAGCACCAGGATCAGATTCATGTCCTTTGCCAGGGCTTTGCTCGTTTCCTCTTCCGCCCCGACCTCCGTAGACACATAGGTATCGTAGTCCGCCAGCGTTTCCCTGACCGCGTTCATGGCATCCTTGCTTACCTGCTCCTCTTCCTCTCCGGAAAAAGTAATGTCATAAAGAGCATTGGTCCCCGTGTAATGATCCTCGGAATCGTCAAAAGCCACTTCCTTCACGCCCTTGACCGCTTCCAGCTCATCCACCAGCTTTTGAGCATCCGTATATGTAATATTGGACACCATCACCCTGGCGCTGCCATAGGTCAAAAACTGCTCCTCCATCAGATTCAGCCCCCGGTTGGTCTCACTGTCCGCCGGCAGATATTTGGTAATATCCTGATTCACCGAAACCTTATTGACAGAAACCACGCTGTAAATAATCGCAATAAAAAAGAGCACATAAATGGCTTTACGTTTGTTGACAATAAATGTGGCCACCGTCAACCAGAAATTCCCTTTTTCTTTTTTCTCTTCCATCGAAGACACCTCTTGTCATATACTTTAAGTCACTTTCACAAGAGGCAATTATAGTCCCCTCACCGATTATTGGCAAGCTGGATTCCGCATTCTTTTTTACCCAATTCTCTCCAAGTGTCCAAAAGCGCCGACTTTTCCCCTGAAATACCATAAAAAACGCCTTCCCTTTTCGGGGAAAGCGCTTTCTGAAATTCAATGCTTATTATTCTTAATTCTTCTTCAGCCTTACCACATTCCAGCTGTGCTTACCGAACACAGTGCTGAAACGTCCGTCTTCCATAACGGAAGCATTGCTGTAAACAGGAGCCACACAGTCCGGAGCAGCCTCCGTATTCACTGCCTTCATATCATCATTGGTCAGCACGATATGCTCAACGACCTTATAATCTGCAAACTGTCTGAAATCGCAGGTTACCTGCATATCCTCTTCCAGATCCTTATTCACTGCAAATACGGTCAGTTCTTCCGCCTCTTCATTCCAGATACATACGCTGTCCAGACAGGAAACTTCACCGTAGGTTTTGCTTTCATAAACAGGAGCCTGAACCAGTGTGTTCAGCACTGTTCCCCTGCCGAAAACGCTGGCATGCATATAAGGATAGAAAATTGTCTGTCTCCATGCGCCCGTATCGGAAGTCATTATCGGAGCAATTACGTTCACAAGCTGTGCCAGGCATGCTACCTTCACTCTGTCCGCATGTCTCAGCATCGTGATCAGCATGCTTCCCACAAGCAACGCATCCTCAAAATTATATACATCCTCCAGCTGATGAGGCGCCTGCACCCATTTTTCCAGCTGAGAATCAGCTTCATTGCTGTGATACCATACATTCCACTCATCAAAGGACAGATTGATCTGCTTCTTGCTTCTCTTCTTGGCCTTTACACAGTCACAGATAGAAAGCACGGAGGAAATAAACTCATCCATTCCCTTGGAATTTGCCAGAAATTCCGTAGTATTGTTGTCTCTGTTGCCATAATACTGATGCAGGGAAAGATAATCCACCTGATCATAGCACTCACTGAGCATCTCATCTTCCCAATAGCCGAAGGTATCCATGGTCAGGGAAGAGCTTCCGCAGGCCACCGTTTCAATGGTAGGATCCATGAATTTCATCAGCCGGCTTGTTTCCGCCGCCACACGGCCGTATTCCTTAGCCGTCTTATGTCCCATCTGCCAGGGGCCGTCCATTTCATTTCCCAGGCACCAAAGCTTGATATCATGGGGCTGCTCATAGCCGTGCTTCTTTCTCAGATCGCTGTAATAGGTGCCTCCCTTGAAATTGCAGTACTCCAGAACATCCTTAGCTTCCTCCGGTCCCCTGGTTCCCAGGTTTACCGCCATCATTATCTGCGTTCCGGCCTTCTTTGCCCAATCGGCAAACTCATTCAGCCCAAACTGGTTCGTCTCAATAACGGACCAGGCCAGATCCACCTTGGAAGGGCGCTCACTTTTAGGTCCCACACCATCTTCCCAGTGGTAACCGGAAACAAAATTTCCGCCGGGATAACGCACAATAGGAACCTGCAGCTCCTTCACCAGGTCGATAACATCCTTCCTCATCCCCTGCTCATCCGCAAAAGGGCTGTTCTCCTGATAAATTCCTTCATATACCGCACGTCCCAGATGCTCAATAAAGGATCCGAAAATTCTCTTATCCACCTTTCCTGTCAGGTAGTATTTGTCCACAATAATCTCTGCTTTCTTCATTCCCTCTCCATTCCGCCGCCAACGCGGCAAATCTCCTCTTCTTAATAACCCTATCATAATCTGGAAGATAAAAACAAGCCAGTTCTTTTTCTCCGATATATTTGACTTTTCTTCCGGTCCTGTGCTATGCTCAATCCGGAACCCCCGATTCCTGAAAAACCCTTTGAGGAGTAAATTGTCATGATGACTCTCAATTTCTGTGAATACAACCGTTTCAATCAGGACTATGACCGGATCTGCAGGCCATCAGGCAGCGGCGATTACCTTTTTCTTCTCCTGAAAACTCCAATGAAGGTATATCTGGAGGACAAGCTGCATATCACCAAGGAAAATGCATGTATTCTTTACACCCCGCAGACGCCCCAGCATTATCAGGCTGTAAAACGTTTCTGCAACAGCTATCTGCACTTTTCTTCCGACACCAATCCCTGCCTCCGTTTCGGCATCCCGGCAAATACCATATTTTATCCTGCCAACTATATGGAGATTGATTCCTTCATCCGAGATCTCCAGCAGGAATACTTTTCCACGGCGGACTTCCGGGAAGAATACATCCATACGCTGATTACCCAGCTGTTTATCTCCATTTCCCGTACTCTGACCAGCTCCGCGGTACGCAGCGAGGATACAGGGAATCTCTATCCTGCCTTCCAGAGCCTGCGTCTGCAAATGCTGTCCGACTGCCAGGAGGACTGGACCATGGAACGCCTTTGCCAGGCCGTCAATATGGAAAAGAGCCAGTTCTATGTTTACTACCGCCAGTTCTTTTCCACCACGCCCAAAAATGACCTTCTTCAGGTCCGGTTGGAAAAAGCAAAAAACCTGCTGAGCAACGAAGCCCTGCAGGTCAAAGAAGTAGCGCGTCTATGCGGTTTTTGCAACCTGCAGCATTTTACAAGATACTTCAAAAAATACTGCGGCTGCGCTCCCCGGGAATACGGGAAAATGCGTTAGAGGCTTTCTTCCTCTTCCTTCACTCCCATGTACTCCGTCAGTCTGCTGTAAATTTCAGGATAATCCCTCTTCATATGGACCGGTTTCATTTTTCTGTCCAGGAAGCAATGGCTTGTCTCCCCCGCTGCATGGAGCTTTCCATCCTCCTGCCCATATATTTCGTACCGCAGGCTCATTTTGATTCCATTGAACTTCTCCGGAATAACCTTTACCCTGAAAACTTCAGAATACCGGAAGGAAATACGGTAATCACAGGATACGCCCAGAACCGGTATCAGAATCCCCGCTCTCTCAATCTTGTCATAAGGAAGTCCGATCTGCTCCAGCACATCCGTCCTGGCCTCTTCCATCCACCGGATATAGTTGGAATGATGGACAATTCCCATTCTGTCAGTCTCATAATATTGTACTTTTCTTACATAATCCTTTGTTTCTGTCATTATTCGTTGCCTTCCTTTCCCGGACACCGCGTTTCCAGCGGCTGATAAACAACAGGCGGGCACCTGCAGATGTCCGCCTGTCACTATCATATCTGTCCTGTTACTTTGCTTATGCCGGATAAGCGCCGTTCTTGGTGTCAGCCTGAGTCATATCAACCTTCTCCTGCTGCGCCTGACGGTATTTGAAGAAGTCCATGGCAACCTGAGGGAACAGAGCATAGCTCAGTACATCCTCATCCTGCTGTTTCCATTCCTTCATTTCAGATTCAATCTTGTCCAGCTCGTTAGGAAGCAGGTCTGCAGGACGGCAGGTAATAACTTCCCTGTCTCCGATAACCTTCTTCTGAACCTCCGGATTGAAAGGTTTAACAGTTACACCGTATTTGCCGGCAAGCAGATCCTTGGTCTGATCGGTAGCCATTTTATATCTCTCACCCATCAGAACGTTGAATACAGCCTGGGTACCAACGATCTGGGAGGAAGGAGTAACAAGCGGCGGCTCACCAAGATCCTTACGGACTCTGGGGATTTCCTGAAGCACTGCATCATACTTGTCGCTTGCGTTCTGTTCCTTCAGCTGGCTAACCATATTGGAAAGCATACCGCCGGGTACCTGATACATAAGGGTCTTAATATTAACGCCGAGAACCTTGGGATCCATCAGGCCGGTCTTCAGGCACTCTTCTCTGTAAGGTCTGAAGTAATCAGCGATTTCAGCAAGCAGAGCCTGATCATATCCTGTATCATAAGGGGTTCCGCGGAAGGTTTCAACCATAACCTCTGTTGCAGGCTGGGAGGTTCCCAGTGCGAACGGGGAAATTGCACAGTCGATAATATCAACGCCCGCTTCCACAGCCTTCAGATATGTCATGCTGGCAACACCTGAGGTATAGTGGGTATGCAGCTGAATCGGCAGCTTGGTAGCGGATTTCATGGAACGGATCAGTCTGTCTGCTTCATAAGGAACCAGAAGTCCCGCCATATCCTTGATACAAATGGAGTTTGCACCCATGTTCTCAATTTCTTTGGCAATGTTCATCCAGTATTCCATGGTGTAGGCATCGCCCAATGTATAAGCCAGAGCTACCTGTGCATGTCCGCCTTCCTTATTGCAGGCTTTTACGGAGCATTCCAGGTTGCGCAGGTCGTTCAGACAGTCAAAAATTCTGATAACGTCAATACCGTTTGCGATGGATTTCTGTACGAAGTACTCAACCACATCATCAGCATAATGACGATATCCAAGAATATTCTGTCCTCTTAACAGCATCTGCAGCTTTGTGTTTTTGAAAGCTGCCCTTAACTTTCTCAGTCTTTCCCACGGATCTTCATGTAAGAAACGCATGGATGCATCGAAAGTAGCGCCGCCCCAGCACTCTACTGCCTCGTAGCCAACCTTGTCCATCTTCTCAGCAATGGGAAGCATTAATTCGGTAGGCATTCTGGTGGCAATCAGAGACTGATGTGCGTCACGTAATACGGTTTCCATAATTTTAATGGGTTTCGGGTCTGACATTTCCTTTTCCTCCTAAATTTCTAATAAAGTGTAGTAATCTGAAAGACTGACCGTTACAGTTCAGCCTCACCCCGCTTACCTGCCGGGCAGGCTGAACTGCAAAGGCGGCTCCAATCAGAATACTCCGAAGATAGCCATGAAGGTACCGGCTGCAACTGCAGTACCGATAACGCCTGCCACGTTCGGGCCCATCGCATGCATCAGCAGGAAGTTCGTAGGATCCGCTTCGGCACCGACCTTCTGAGAAACTCTGGCTGCCATAGGCACTGCGGATACACCGGCTGATCCAATCAGAGGATTGACCTTGCCGTGAGTTACCACACACATCAGCTTACCGAAGAGCACGCCTGCTGCAGTACCAAACGCAAATGCGAGCAGTCCCAGAGCAACGATTTTCAGGGTATCCAGATTCAGGAATGCTTCTGCACTTGTTGTAGCGCCTACGGAAGTTCCCAGCAGGATAACTACAATGTACATCAGGGCATTGGAGGCTGTGTCTGTCAGCTGTCTTACAACGCCGGATTCTCTGAACAGGTTACCTAACATCAGCATACCAACAAGGGGTGCTGTGGTAGGAAGAATCAGACATACAACGATGGTAACAATAATAGGGAACAGGATTTTCTCCAGCTTGGTAACGGGGCGAAGCTGTTCCATTTTGATTTTTCTTTCCTTCTCTGTAGTAAGAAGCTTCATGA
>OGRS01001422.1_pt1 | contig 14255 bp, 10 predicted proteins | sample 1553561 | NCBI WGS metagenome assembly OGRS01 (sample SAMEA2580103, study PRJEB22360) | human gut metagenome | biome: human gut; feature: human-associated habitat; material: faeces | place: Denmark | collected 2008/2010
CAACCACTCTATCCCATATGCAAAGAGAATGTAAGGTGTCGTACCAGATCCCGCCAAGTCATCAGAATGCGCCCACAATCGGGCGCATTCCGCATCGTGCATCTCGGTTCGAACGGTAAGGGCTATCGCAGGCGGCACTCCGCGATCGTTCCGTTGCGATAGGCGTCGAGCAGCAACCGCAGATCGTTGATCTGCCCCCGGATGACTTCGCCCGTATCGGTGTCGGAGACCATGAGCCGCCGCGTGGCGACGTCGAAGCGGTTGGTCTCGCTCTGGATGTCGGCATTGCGGGTGAGCGCCTCCTCGACGCTCTTGAACGCCTCGTGCGCCTTCAGGCGCATACCGCGCGAACTCGAGATGAGCGTATAGCCCGCGATGCCCGTCTTGGGGTGGTAGGCCCTGCAGAATCCGCCGTCGATGACGAGCAGGCGGCCGTCAGCCCGGATGGGCTGCTCGCCCTTCTTGGTCTTGACGGGCGTGTGCCCGTTGATGATATGGCCGTAGCCGGGCATGAGCCCGAATTCCCGCATGATCGCATCGCATGCGTAGATGTCGTGCGTCAGCTCGAAGTAGGGGTCCATGGGCTCCTCCCAGGTGGACCTGTCATCGATATAGGAGCGCTCGAAGGTCTTGACGACGCGACCCGAGATGGGCGATTTGAAGCCGATCCACAGGTACCACATCCAGTCGAGGGCCTCCTGGTTGCGGTCGCGCCAGGCCTTGCGGGCTATGCGGTCGCAGAAGTCCAGATAGTCCTTGCCGGCGCGCCAGGTGCCCATGCAGTTCATACTCGAGAACGTTCCGTCCTCGTTCATGGGGACGCAGCCATGGAACAGGAGGTTGCCGTTGCGCGCGAGGTAGATCGAGCCGTGGCTGTACAGGAACTCCACATGGCGGCTGAGGCGGTCGTCGCTGGTGAACTCGTAGACGAGCTTGTCGACGATGCGCTGCTCGTCCTCGGTCAGACGGTACGGATGCGCGGAATCGAGGGTGGGGAAGTCCCGGGTGTTGAGGGCATGCTCGGTGCCGGCGATGGAAACGGTTCCGCGGTCGACGTCGATCTTGTCCAGCAGCAGGCGGTCTTCCATGTCGAATTCCGGATGGCGCGCGATGATCTGCCCCTCGAGCTTGAAGAGCAGCACGTTGATGGCCTTGATGAGGGGGGAGCGCCCATCGTTCTCCCGATAGGTCCGGTCGGCGAACGCGACGAGCTCGCGCAGCGAGATGCCGTAGTCGTTCTCCAGGATCTCGTAGTTGTCGTAGCGAAGGTTGTTTCGGAGCACGCTCACGATGCAGGCGGGCTCGCCCGCGGCCGCACCCATCCACAGGATGTCATGGTTTCCCCACTGGATGTCGAGGGAGTGGTACTCCATCAGGCTGTCCATGATCTTCGCAGCGCCGCCGCCGCGGTCGAACACGTCTCCGACGAGGTGCAGGTGATCGACGGCGAGGCGCTTGATGAGAGCCGCGAGCGAGCGGATGAAGTCGTCGGCGGATGCGGTCTCGAGGATGGAGTCGATGATCCGCTCGTGGTACCGCACGCGGTAGTTGTTCTCGTCGGGATGCGTGTGCAGCAGCTCGTCGATGATGTAGGCGTAATCGCGTGGGATGGCCTTGCGGACCTTGGAGCGCGTGTAACGGCTGGACAGGGAACGCGCCACCACCAGCAGACGCTCGAGCATGACCTTGTACCAGCTCGGCGTCGCGATATGTTGCAGATGCGCGAGCGCGAGCTTCTCATGCGGGTAGTAGATGAGGGTGCACAGGTCGCCCTTTTCCTCCTCGGAGAGCTCGTCGCCGAAGATATCGTCCACGTGCTCGCGCACCACGCCCGAGCAGTTGTTGAGGATATGCAGGAACGCCTCGTATTCACCGTGCAGGTCGCTCATGAAATGCTCGGTGCCCTTGGGCAGGTTGAGGATTGCCTGCAAGTTGATGATCTCGGTGAACACCGATTGCTGCGTGGGAAAATGCTCCGAGAGCAGGCGCAGGTACTTGAGAGATTGGTCGGCGCGGGCGATCATGACGCTGCGCCTCCTTTCTGCTGGACGGCAGACACGTGTTTTCAGGTTACCACGCCCCACCAACCCGCCCCCAGGCGCCAATCGGGGACAGGCGCGAAATTGCGCATGGACGCGAAAAAGCCCCCGCGATGAGCGGGGGCTTTCGAGAGTTGTGCTTATGACACGGAGAAACGGCACTCCCGATGCAAGAGGGCCTGAGCGCATACGCTCCGTCGTTCATGGCGCGCTCGAACCGGTATTCCCGATGCAAGAGGGCCCGAGGCTCACCGCCTCCCAACCGAGATGTTCTTGGAAAGGCGGTCGGCGATGGAATCGGCGCCCTCGCAGGCCGGGCACGACGAGCGTTTGGAAGTCGCGCAGCTCGCGCATGATCCACCGCATGACCCAGCGCTCGCGCAATCACCGCACGTGCCCTTTTTACGCACGCGAACAACCACGAGAACAAATGCAATTGCAATAATACTCAGAATAATGAAATCTATGGGTCCCATTATGCATTATTTCCTTTACGCGTTGAGTTCATGGAATCAAAATGTCGACTTTTGGCAACTTCATTCTCGCCAACGCGATCATATTCCCCGGCGAGCGCGGCAAAACACGAGATGCGCCCCTCGTAAAATGCCTCGCTACTCCCGAACCTCGATTCGATGTTACCAAAAGTCGACTGAATGACATCGGGACCTCGACGCTCGGCGCGCCTAGCTCCCCATCGCGGGCTGAGCGGCGGAATCTGCCGCTTCATCGTCCCACGCATAGCTCGGCATGGGGCGCAGCAGTTGGAAGACGATCGCGATCGCGAACGCCGCCGCAACGATGGTCCACACGCTGAACACGCCCTGGGCGGCCAGGTAGAACTGGTTGATCATGAGACCGACCACCCAAGCGAAGCCGCACTCGTAGGCCAGCGCGATGGCCGTCCACTTGCCCGAGTTCATCTGGGCTCGAATGGTGCCCATGGCCGCAAAGCACGGCGCGCACAGCAGGTTGAAGGCACCGAACGCGGCGATGGCGCCGGCGCTGGGGAACAGCGCCGCAAACGCGGCCCACAGACTCGGATCGGTCTCGGTGGCGTCCACCAGATGCAGCAGCGAGGCCGCGGTGGACATGACGTTCTCCTTGGCGACCAGACCCGTGACGGACATCGCCGTTGCCTGCCAGGAATCAAAGCCCAACGGCGCGAACATCCAGCTCACGGCACCGGCGACAGTCGCGAGCAGCGAGTAGTCGGTAAACTCCGAAGGCATGCCCTCCATGGACGGCAGGTAGCCGAAGGAGCCTTCGAACATGCCAAAGCTGGACAGGAACCACACGACGATGGTCGAGGCGAAGATAATGGTGAACGCCTTCTTGATGTAAGCGCCCACGCGCTCCCACACATGCAACGACCAGCTGCGCAGAGACGGCATGTGGTAAGCGGGAAGCTCCATCACGAACGGCGTGGGACGGCCTGCGAACAGGCGGGTCTTCTTGAGCATGATGCCCGAGACGATGACCGCGAACACACCGAGGAAGTAGAACAGCGGGGCGATCCAGCTTGCCTCGGCATCGCCGATCAGCGCGCCCATGACCAGCGCAATGACCGGGAGCTTGGCGCCGCAGGGAATGAACGTGGTGGTCATGACCGTCATACGACGATCCTTCTCGCTCTCGATCGTCTTGGTGGCGAGTACGCCGGGAACGCCGCAGCCCGTGGATACGAGCATGGGAATGAACGACTTGCCCGACAGGCCAAAGCGACGGAAGACGCGGTCCATGACGAACGCCACACGCGCCATGTAGCCGCAATCCTCGAGGAAGGAAAGCAGCACGAACAGCACGAACATCTGCGGGATGAATCCAAGGACGGCACCCACGCCGGCGACGATGCCGTCGCACACCAGGGAAATGACCATATCGGACGCGCCGGCGGCGGTGAGCCAGCCCTCAAAGAGCGCGGGGACAGACGGCATGGCGTTGCCGAAGAACTCCCAGCCCTCGCCAAAGAGGTTGTCGTTCACCCAGTCGGTCATGGCGGTTCCGAAGGTCGAAATGGCGAGGTAGTACACGGCGAACATGATGGCGGCGAAGATCGGCAGGCCGAGCCAGCGATTGGTCACGATGCGGTCGATCTTCTCGGAGGTGCTCATGCGAGCGGGGGCCCGGTGCAGGCAGCCGTCGACGATGTGCGCGATGAGGCCGTAACGCTCACCGGTGATGATCGACTCGGCGTCGTCATCGCAATCGCGCTCGCACGCGGAGACAAGCTCCTCCACGCGAGATGCGGCCTCGCTCGAAAGGTTGAGCTCGGCGGTCGCCTCGGCATCGCGCTCGAAGAGCTTAACGGCGAAGTAGCGACGGCGAACAGGGTCGACGGAAGCCGGAATCAGGTCCTCGACCTGGGCGAGCACATCTTCGATCGAGCGGTCGAACGCATGATGCGGACCCGCGGCGTCTGCGGCGACGGTCTTTGCCGCGTCCCCCTTGACGCGCCCCGCGGCCTTGCGCGCCGCCGCGATGAGCCCATCGACGCCCTCGTTCTTGAGCGCCGAGATCATCACGACCGGACAACCCAGGCTCTTCTCGAGCGCGGCGATATCGATCTTGTCGCCATGTTTCTCAACCAGATCAGCCATGTTGAGCGCCACCACCACGGGCAGGCCTGTCTCGATGACCTGCAGCGCGAGATAGAGGTTGCGCTCCAGATTGGTGGCGTCGAGCACCTGAATCACGACGTCGGGCTCGCCGCCCATGAGGTAGTCGCGGCTCACGCGCTCCTCGGGGCTGTAGGGAGACAGCGAATAGATTCCGGGCAGGTCCGTGATGAGCACGCCCTTGTCGCGCGACAAGGGCGCCTCCTTCTTCTCGACCGTAACGCCGGGCCAGTTGCCCACATAGCCGTTGGCACCGGTGATCAGGTTAAACAGCGTAGTCTTGCCGCAATTGGGGTTACCGGCAAGCGCGATGTGCAGTATTGGATTCGCCATGCGATCCTTCTTTTCTCTTGGCTTTGAAACGTGCTCGTTGCTGAGTCGGGCCGCTATTGAAATGCCACCTGGCATCTCATATATGTTAGATTCGGCTAACTCTACCTGTAGAAATATGCCAGTTGTAGCGCCTTAGGCGACCTCAACGATGGCGGCCTCCTCCTTGCGGATGGACAACTCGTAGCCGCGTACGGTGATCTCGACCGGGTCACCCAGCGGAGCGACCTTCACGACCTTGAACGGCGTGCCCTTGATGAGGCCCAAATCCATGAGGTGACGACGCAGCGCACCTTCACCATGGAGCTTGACGATGGTGGCGCTCTCCCCCACCTTCACATCTGCCAGCGATTTCATGCTTCCCCCTTTCTGCAGATCAAAGAACATCCCATGCGTCCTCACGCCCCGACCCGCGCGCGGACCATGCCGACACAACCCAGTGTGCCGACACCGCACCTCAGCGGGCGACGAGCGGGTGCGCAGCTTTGCCTAGGCGGCCATGATGTGCTGCGCGACTTTGGAATCCAAGCCGAACCGCGCGCCCTTTACGAGCACGATGACGTTGGACGCCGAGGAGGAGACAACGTGCACCTCGGCACCGTCGACAAAGCCGATCTCCTGCAGATGGCGTTTCATGTCCTCGTTGCCGCGCACTCGGCAGACCGTGACAGTCTCGCCCGCGCGGAACAGCGACAGCGGCATAGCCGAACCAAGTTTCTGCATGACAAAGCACCTCCTGTGAAATGTTCACCTATGTAAACTAGCACAGTGCGATCACATTATGTCTGAGAAGTTTGCCATATGCTACATTTTTCATGATACGGAGGCGGCCTCCCACCCAGTTCAGATGGGAGGCCGCTTCCCACGCGCTTGCCCCGAAAGCACAGATGGGAGCTTCCTCCCGCTTGCACCGAGACCCAAATGGGGGCCGCTTTTCTCTCACTCGCCCCGAAAGGACAACGCCCTAGCCCAGAAGGGACAGAAGGCGGCGCTTGCTCTCAAGGAATCCCTCGGTCAACGCATATGTCTTGCGCTCAGCGCGCGGGCAATCGATGCGCACCGAACCAACAATGCTCGTCGGCTCGCCTGCCTGCGGGTTTCCGCGCATGACGAACACTTCGTCGGCAAGCGTGAGCGCCTCGTCGATGTCGTGGGTTACCACGAGCGCCGTGGTGCCCATGCGCTCCACGACGTCGAGGAACCACGTGTGCATGTCCGCCTTGGTAAAGGCGTCGAGTGCCGAAAACGGCTCGTCGAGCAGCATGAACTCCTGCGAAAACAGGTAGCTTCGCAGCAACGCGGCACGCTGGCGCATGCCACCCGAAAGCTCACTTGGCCAGCGGCGCTCGGTGCCCTCCAAACCGAAGACCCCAAAGAGCTCGGCTGCACGTGAACGGGCCTCCTCAACCGGCACACCGCGCAGCACCAGAGGCATCGACACGTTGTCGATGATGCGCTTATGCTGCAAGAGCAGGTCTTTTTGCAGCATGTACGACAAGTGGCCGGGGCGACCGGTAATATCCTCGCCATCCAACAGCACGCGGCCGGCGCACGGCGATGCGAGGCCCGAGATCACATGGAACAACGTGGTCTTGCCGCACCCGGAGGGACCGAGTAGACAGGCGATCTCGCCGGATTCGACATCGAGCGTCACGTCACGAAGTACATCAACCTCGCCGAACCCCTGTGAAATACCCTGTATCTCAAGCCGTGCCATCGCGATGAGCACCTTCCCGAACAAAGTGTACGTTTTGGGGATAGTTTCCCCTTCTTTTTCACGGCGTGGGCCCAAACGGTCTTTCGCCAACTGGGGTTTTGCTGCGACGCAATTCCGACAACGCGCAAAATGCCGCAAAACCTTCCCCAAATCGTACACTTATAATTTCTGACACCCTGACTGGTTACTTAATGTCTCGATTAGCCCTGGAACTTATCGGTCATGCCCGCGCCGGGCTCGATCGGATCGGCAAAGCCCTGGTCGCTCACCCACTCGTAGAAGGCGTCCCAACGCTTCTGGTCGATCTCACCCCAAGTCTCGGCATCCGCCTGGTACTGCTCGGCGAGATAGGTCTGGCTCGCCACCACAAGCTCCTTCTCGAGCTCAGGTGCGGCCTTAAGCAGAATCTCGGCCGCGCCCTTCGGGTCGGCGATGCAATCCTCGTACCCGCGACGAGTGGCGTCCATAAAGGCCTGGACCATTTCGGCGTCGTCCTCGATCACGCCGTTGTTGGCGATGATGACCGGCGTGTAGAAGTCAAAGACGGGGTCGATGTCGGCAAAGGCGAAGTAGTTGGTATCGAGGCCCGCGAGCTTGCACTTCTCGCCCGCCCATGCCCAGTAGATCCAGATGGAGTCAACCTGATCGGTGGAAAGCGCGGTCACCTCGTCGGTAACGGTAGAGGGAATCATCTCGACCTTGGAAAAGTCGCCGCCGTCCGCCTCGACGCAACGCTCGATCACACCCTGCTCGATGGGCAGCTCCCACGTCGCGTAGGTGTGGCCGGCCATCTCGGCGGGGCCCGTGATGCCCTTGTCCTTCATGCTGATGATGCCGGAGGTGTTGTGCTGGATGATCGCGGCGATAGCGGTCACGGGCATCGGGTCGGAGCCGGAAACGTAGGAGGCCATGGTGTCCTGGAAGGTCACGCCAAACTCGGCGTCACCGGCGGCGACCAGGGCATCGGCGCCGTTCTCGGGAGCCTGGACGATTTCGACCTCGAGGCCGGCCTCCTTGTAGTAACCACGCTCGGCTGCGACATATACGCCAGTGTGGTTCGTGTTGGGGGTCCAGTCCAGGGCGAAGGTGACCTTGCGCAGCTTGGTATCGCCAGATGCGGCGGATCCGGCAGGCTTTTCGGCACCGCCGCAGAGCGCCGCGGCACCGATCAGCCCGGCACCTGCAGCACCAGCGCTCAACAGCGAACGGCGAGACAGCATACGACCGGTCATCATGGTGGCCATCGTGTTCTTATGCATGGATATCTCCTTTTTAACTGGGGGCAACGCCCCCGAACCTTGTTTAAAATCCCCAGGCCGCAACCTGTAGACAGCCCACAGGCTCAACCTGCATGCAATCCACAGGTCCAACCTGCATGCAATCCGCAGGCCCCGCCTGCAGGTACTCGGATATGCGACACGGCTATCGCTCAGAGTCGCTCCGGCGTTCCCAGGGCATGGCGATGCGACGAACGGCGTCAACCGCCCACATGAGCACGAGGCTCAAGCCCGAGATCAAAAAGATCACCGCGAACATCTTGTCGAACGAATACGCCTTGCGCACGCGCGTCATGTACACACCAAGACCCGAAAACCCGCCGAGCCATTCCGCGATCACAGCGCCCACAATCGCGTAAGCGGCAGAGATCTTGAGCCCGGAAAAGAACTGCGGCATCGCAGCGGGCAGCTTCACGTGACGCAGAATCTGCAGGCGCGTGGCGCCCATGGCGCGCATGAGGTCAATCTCGTCGGGGTCGACGGAGCGCAAGCCCTCGAGCATTCCCACCGTGATGGGAAAGAACGTCGCTACCACGATGAGCACCACCTTGGGAAGCATCCCGTAACCGAACCACAGCACCAAAAGCGGCGCGATGGCGACGGTTGGGATGGTCTGCGTAAGCACGACGATGGGATAGAACGCGCGGTAAAGCAGGTCAAAGCGGTCCATGGCGAGCGCCGCGATGAAGCCGAGGGCGACACCGGCGGCAAGGCCCAGCCCGGCCTCGGCAAGCGAGGTCGCAGCATGCCCGACGAGCAGAGGCCAATCGCCTGCGAGCGCCTGCACCACGCGAATCGGACTCGGCAGCATGAACGGGGGTACGAGACCGGCCGAACACACCAGCTGCCAGATCGCCAGCAGCGCAAGGATCGTCAGCGGGGCGACGAGTCGCGACATGACACGCGAAGAAGCGGAAATGTTACGCATCGTTCTCGTGATACTTGGAAATCTTCTCCTCGGTGGTGAGGACGCCCTCCTCAGGGGCGAAGAAAATCTTGACGTAGGTGGCCACCTCGGGGGCGCCCGCCTCGACGCAGATGCGGTTCACGCCAGCGACGACCTCCATGCACAGGTCGTAGTCGCCCTGGACGGTGGTCTCGAACGGACCGACGTAGGCGTCGGGGAACTTGGTCTGAATGTAGGCGATCGCCTCGTCGACGATGCGGCAGACCTCGTCGTTGCCGCCAACGCGCTGGGGCAGGACCTGAATCGCGACGCTTGCTTCCATGAGCTTCCTTTCCGAGGCCACAAAAAAGCGGGCCCCTCGTTTTCCGTAGGGGCCCGTCCGCTCGTTCATGGCAAACGCTTCTAAGCAAGCGCCACGTCGGTTTGGAACAAGGCTGCTCGATCCCTACGCCGGCATTACCCGGATCAGGTTGCGGGTCGAAGCGGTGCGGGGCGATGCGGCGCGACGGCCGGCCCGAAGCGATTGTGGCGGATAAGACCGCCGGACAAGCGCCCCGTGCTCCCCACGGGCTTCCTCTCAGCCGGCCTCCGCCAGCTCCCCGTTGGTACGACAGTGAGTATAGAACAAGATGAGACCGATACGAGGGAGGCATCCGTGGTTGTACTCCGCGCAGACGCGAGGCGGGCGCGGCGCTGGATAATTTCAGAGATTTCCCATTGGCAACCAAATGAACGTCTGGCCACCTTCCCTAAGGGAATGATATGCAATACCCCGTCGAAAGGAGCGCATATGCCCCGCATCCTCATGATCGTCGGCTCGCTTCGCGAGCAATCGTTCAACCGCCAACTCGCCCACGAGGTCATCCGTATCATCGGCGACCGCGCTGAGGTCGAAGAACTCGATTGGCACGATGTGCCCCTCATGAACCAAGACATCGAATGGCCGACGCCCGAGGCGGTCCAGCGCGCACGCGACGCGGTAACGCAAGCCGACGTCCTTTGGTTCTGCTCGCCCGAATACAACTATCAAATCCCCGGCGGACTGAAGAATCTCCTGGACTGGCTCTCTCGTCCCACCGATGAGCACGACCGGACGAGCCCCTCCGCAATCCGCGGCAAACACGCGGTGATCTGCGGCGCCGCGGGCAAGAGCGCCGCAGCGGGCATGCGCAAGCAACTCGAGGCGCTCTTGGGCATCCTGGGCGTCGAAGTTCTCGGGGGCGACGGCCTGGGAATCTCGCTCACGCCGGAATCGTGGCAGACAGACACCCTCGCCCTCGAACCCGGCACGCAGGGAATGCTCGACGCACTCGTCGATGACACGCTGCACAAGCTGAACCATTAGCCGGCGGCCGCGCGGGGAGTCGCCACCGGCGCGGACCGATTCACCACCCTGAAGGTGCTGCTCCGATGTTTGGACGGAGAAGCGCCCGGTCGACGTGTATAAGCATGTCCGACAGCGAACATCTGCACACGAAAAGCGCCGCCCGGATAGACCGAACGGCGCTGATCACAATGATGATGAGAGCGAGACGGGAACGAACACCCATCAGATGAGCTACTCCAGACGCAGGCCAACTTCCTTGAGCTGGGCCATGCTCACCTCGGACGGCGCGGCGGACATGAGGTCGCTGCCGCTGCTCGTCTTGGGGAACGCCATGACGTCGCGGATGGAGTCGGTGCCGGCCAGCAGCATGCACACGCGGTCGAGGCCGAGCGCGAAGCCGCCCATGGGCGGAGCGCCGAACTCGAGGGCCTCCATGAGGAAGCCGAACTGGGCGCGGGCGCGCTCCTCGGAAAAGCCCATGAACTCGAGCATCTTGAGCTGCAGCTCGGCATCGTGGATGCGCATGCCGCCACCGCCGGCCTCAAAGCCGTCCATGACGAAGTCGTAGGTGCAGGAACCCATCTTGAGCGGGTCCTCGTCGAGCAGGTGCAGCTCGTCGACGTGCGGCAGGGTGAAGGGCTGGTGCTCGGCCTCGTAGCGCTGGCCCTCCTCATCCCAATGGAACAGCGGGAAGTTCACGACCCAGAGGAACTCGTGGCCCTCGCGCGGAACGTTGAGCGCGTCGGCCATGTGCGAACGCATACCGCCGAGGATGCCGTTGGCCTCCAAACGGGGGCCAGCAGCGAACATGACGAGGTCACCGGGCTCGACGTCACAGCGACGACGCAGCTCGGCCATCTCCTCGTCGGTGAAGAACTTCACGATCGGGCTGTTCACGGAGCCGTCCTCACGGAAGGCGATCCAGGCGAGGCCCTTGGCGCCGAAGGTTGCGGCGACCTTGGCGAGCTTGTCGATCTGAGCGCGGGGCCAAGCGCCGGCGCCCTTGGCGTTGATGGCCTTGACCACGTGGCCCTCGGTAGTCGCAGCGCTTGCGAACACCTTGAACGCGGAGTTGGCGAACATGTCGGTCAGGTCGACGAGCTCCATGCCGTAACGGGTGTCGGGCTTATCGGAGCCGTAGGTGTCCATGGCATCCCAGTAGGACAGGCGACGCAGCGGCGTGGGCATCTCCACGCCCACACGGGCGAAGGCGTCGGACAGCACGTCCTCGAGCTGAGCCATGACGTCGTCCTGCTCGACAAAGCTCATCTCGATGTCGACCTGGGTGAACTCGGGCTGGCGGTCGGCGCGCAGATCCTCGTCACGGAAGCACTTGGCAACCTGGTAGTAGCGCTCGACGCCGCCGACCATGAGAAGCTGCTTGAGCAGCTGCGGGGACTGCGGCAGGGCGTAGAAGCTGCCGGGCTGCAGGCGGCTCGGCACCACGAAGTCACGCGCACCTTCAGGCGTGGACTTGAACAGGGCCGGCGTCTCGACCTCGGTAAAGGCGCGGTCGTGCAGCGCGGAGCGGATGGCAAAGGTGAAATCGGAGCGCAAGCGAAGGCGAGCGGCCATCTCGGGACGGCGGAGGTCCAGGTAGCGATAGCGCAGGCGCGTGTCCTCGGCGGTCTCGATGCCGTCCTCGATCTGGAACGGAGGGGTCTTGGAGCGGTTGAGCACGGTGGCGTGGTCGACGAGGACCTCGATCTCACCGGTTGCGAGCCTGGGGTTCACCGCGTCGTGACCGCGGTCGCGCACGACACCGTGAACGCGGATGGGCCACTCGGGACGCATGGTCTCGGCGATCTTGAAAGCATCGCCATCGGAGTGCTCGGGATCGAAGTTGATCTGCGTGATGCCCTCGCGGTCGCGCAGGTCGCAGAAGATCAGGCCGCCATGATCGCGGCGGCGGCTCACCCAACCGGTGAGGGTGACCTCCTCGCCGATGTTGGCGGCGCGAAGCTCGCCGCAGGTGTGGGTGTGCATGCAGTGCATGTTGGCGGGGTTGGTGGCAGGCGTCTCGGCCATAAGCCCTCCTCGTGATCTGTGCCGCCCCGTGCCGTAAGCGGGCGACTGGTGTACAGACTGCCGGGGCGCGTAGACAGCGCGGCTCGGCATATCGCGCGCACGCCGAAACTCGGCACCCGCAGCGCGATAACTCACTAGGATAGCGGAAAGCCGGGCACTTTAGCGTGGAAGAGCGCCCGGCTCACGTTGTCTTAACAGGTTCGCAACCCGAACATGGTTCGAACTCGGTTACGGCTCGGGATCCTCGACCCATCCCCCTCGCCCCCCTCGGCCCATCCTGAAACTTCGGCGCACATCAACTTCAGTGCACCTTTGTAAACTTCGGAGCACTTCCCGACCATTGGAAGGTCTCAAAATGGTCAGAAAGCGCTCCGAAGTTTACAAAGTGCACCGAAGTTCACCGCGTAAGCCCCTCGCCAAAAAAACACCCCCGCAGGCAAAACGCGACCTGCAGGGGCGAGCGGGGCGATGCGGGGACGCCGAAGGCAGCAGACCTTACCCAGTGTTCTGCAGACCGGCGGAGACGCCGGTGACGGTCTCCAGAACCAGGCTCATGAACTCGGCCTTGGCCTCCTCGGACAGCTCATCCTGGTTGGCACGGACCTCGCGCAGCGCGCGAACCTGCGCGAGCGACAGCGCGTCCACGAACGGGTTGCGCACGCGCACGGCCTGACCGAGCACGCGACGATGCTCGAGCGGCCACGCGTCGCCAACGATGCGCAGCACCCAGGAACGCGTGAGCATCATCTCGTCAAAGACCTTGTCGGCCAGGTCGGCGCGATCGCCGAGCGCAAGATACATCTTGGCGATGCGATTGTCCGTCTTGGCGATCGACATCTCGATGTTGTCGATGAACGTGTTGAACAGCGGCCACTCGCGGTAGGCGCGCTGCAAAAGCTCCAGGTCGCCCAGCTTCTCGCAGGCGGTGCCCAGGCCGTACCATGCGGCCAAGTTGATGCGGGCCTGGCTCCAGGAGAACACCCACGGGATCGTGCGCAGGTCGTCGAGGGACTTGGCGCCCAGGCCTCGCTTGGCCGGACGGCTGCCGATGGGCAGCAGGCCGACCTCGGTGAGCGGCGTCACACACGAGAACCACGGCGTGAACTCCTCGGTGTTCAGCAGGTCGAGGTAGCGCTCGTGGCTGGCCTCGTTCAGCGCGGCGGCCATCTCGGCATAGCGCGCGGTCATCTCGGTGTTCGTGCGCTCCACGGAAGGCGCGGAGTTGAGCAGGGTCGCCGCGGCAACGGACTCAACATGGCGCTGCGCCAGCGCAGGATTGCCATAGCGGGCGAAGATTACCTCGCCCTGCTCCGTGACCTTAAAGAAGCAGTTCACCGAGCCGGCGGGCTGGGCGAGCACCGCGCGGTTGGCGGGACCGCCGCCGCGGCCGACGGCGCCGCCGCGGCCGTGCATGAGCACCAGGTCGATATCGTGCTTCTCGGCCCACGCGACGATGCGCTCCTCGGCGGAGTGCAGGGCGAGCGTGGCGGTAGTGGGGCCGGCGTCCTTGGAGGAGTCGGAGTAGCCGAGCATGATCTCCATGCGGCGACCGGACTCGGCAAGGCGATTTTGCACCGCGGGGATGGCGAGCATCTCCTCGAGCACGTCGACGCATCCCTCGAGGTCCTCGAGCTGCTCGAACAGAGGGATCACGTCGAGGGTCGGGACGTCCTCGGCGTGCGCGAACGCCAGGTTCGCGAGCTCATAGACATCGGCCACGTGGCTCGCGCTCTTGGTAAACGAAATGATGTAGCGACGGGCCATCTTCTGGCCAAAGCGCTTCTGGATGGACCCGATGGCACGGAACGTGTCGAGCACCTCGCGCGTCATGGGGGCGAGCTCGCCGTGAATACCGTGCTCGCGGATGTCGGCGAGCGCGCGGCTATGGACCACGGAGTGCTGACGGAACTCCATTTCCACCATATGGAAGCCGAAGGTCTCGACCTGCCAGATGAGGGTCTGAACCGGGCCGTACGCGGCGCGGCGGGGGCCCGGGGCGGGCCGCCACCCTCGAG
>OGRS01001426.1_pt1 | contig 14221 bp, 5 predicted proteins | sample 1553561 | NCBI WGS metagenome assembly OGRS01 (sample SAMEA2580103, study PRJEB22360) | human gut metagenome | biome: human gut; feature: human-associated habitat; material: faeces | place: Denmark | collected 2008/2010
CGCAAAATCCCGCTGTGTTTGTAGAAATAGACTAAATTTTCGACTTTTCAGATACACCTTAGTCCTATCTGAAACGTCAAAAAGCTCGTCTGTTTCAGTAAACGCAGCCGGATTTTGTGCTTGCGAAAGATCCGCTATTTTCGTTGCTCTCAGATGCACCTCAGGAGCTGGCGCAAATAGAGATCGGCAAGGGGGAACCGGGAATCAGGGGCGGGGCAGGGGGGACAAAAAAGCGAATGGCATATCTGCAGCAAACCCGCACCCCGTTGTAAAGGGAGAACGGCGTCCCGTTGGCGGGCGTGCAATCCACCAAACACCACCCGCCGCCGCAAACACCGCAAACCGTTTGCAGGGGCGCGGTGTACCCATCGCGCCGCAAAAAAACGGGAACCGTGCGCCGCAAACCTGCCATCCCTCCCACAAGGCGCCCACCCAGCCGCCAGGCCCCGCCGCAAACAGGCGCATGCGAAACAAATAATTGCGCAAAAACAGGAAAATGCAACAAAAAAGGCGAATTTTGCTGCAAAGTTGCGCTCTGCGTGCGCAGAGGATCATAAACGCGCGGTCAAAGTATATAAAAGGGACCGCTGCCAAAAAGAAAATCAGGAGTAAATTATACAAAGGCTTTGAACACATTATATAATTGGAGGAAAGCGCAATCAGTAAAAGTGCTGAAAAACAGGAATTTGCGTGGATTGTATTGTCTTTCTGGTGTAAAGGTGCTATATTAAGAAAATAAAAAGTAAATGCGCAATGAGAAGATTCGATGCGTAATTTTTTTGAAAACAACATGGCAACGGTTGCGCAAGTGAAAGAAGCTGGCTTCTTTTATTGTTCCACAGGGATCCCCTGTGGAACAATGTGCTTTCATCAAGCCAGCGCGAAAGGCGAGTGAGCAGATTGAATAGAACAGGGAAAAACACAACAGGTTGGGCGCGCCGGCTGACAGCGCTGCTTGTCACCGCTTGCCTGGTTATGGCAATGGCCCTGCCTGTATACGCCGAGGTGGATCTTCTGCCCGACGCACCTGACGAAGTAGAGCTGCTGGAGGATGAGCCGGGAACGGCCTCCGGGGAGGATACTGTTCCGCCGGAGCAGAACGCCGCCACCCCGGAACCGGAACAAAGCGCCGAGCCGGAGCAGCCCGCCCCGACCGAAACGCCGGAGCCCACGGCAGAACCCACCCCGACCCCGGAACCGGCAGCCACCGCAACGGCCACCCCTGTGCCGACCGTGACCCCCACCGCCACCCCGGAACCGACCGAACAGCCGCAGAAGATGTACGCCGCAAAAAGCGTGGATAGCGTGCAGGCAGTTAGTGAGCAGGAAGCGGCAGATGGATTCACGGTTTACTTTGTCGTTCCGGATACGATGCCAGGTAATAATGAGACGGTGACCGTTTTAGATTCCGATGAAATTAAACTTAATGTAAGAACTGATGAAAAACCGGGCAATTCTAAGAATGATGAGTGGTGGCTTCAGCTTTCAATGGAGCCGACCGGATGGAAAACAGAAGATGGACATAAGATTTATGCCGTTAAGAATTGTAAAGATATATTAGGAGATAACTTTCTAGAAATACAGTTCCAGTTATACAGGGATGGTGGTTGGAAAGCACAGATTACGCTAAAGGAGCAGGAACCGAAACCTATAAGCTCCTACAATAACAAAATGTATGATCCAACTGCTGATAGTAATAAAGGTAAATGGACAGACGATTCCATCCTGACGAGTCATACATACTATGCAGGCAAACCCATCAAGTTCGAAAACCGCAGTACAGCTAATTTGACGAACGTAAAGGCAAATTTCTATATCCCTGATGAAAAAAGTGGAAACTTAACATTGGTTAATGGTGACTCAGTAGCTCAAGATGTTCCTCTGGGAGAATTCGTTGGTTTTAACATCCCAAACGTGGCATGCTCTTATGTTCAGTTTACATGGGTTGAGGACGGTAAAAACAAAACCAGCAAATACTATAACTTCTATAACGAATCTGTTAGTGATGATAAAGAATCCTTTATGTACAGTGAAACAAGGAACTGCTTTATCTATACTGGCGCAGACAACGTAAGATGGGGTAGAGAAAACTCTTTCCGTATCTATTACGATGCTACTTTCTCAAAGCTGCCAACAACAGGAACGGGTGATACTAGCGGCAACTATTCAATCCCAAAAGCCAATAATTCAGAGACCATTTATTATCGGATAAAAGGAGGCAACGGAAAATCCGAAAAAGGCACGCTGGTAAAAGATGATACAAACGAAAACCTTTATTATGTTGACATTCCCCAAGAATATAGTTCAAATAGTTCAATCATCTTTTCCGGTGTAGAAATTGGCGATGACAATGCGACAAAAGGAAATGGAGTAAGTACAGAGTGGCTGCCGATTCCCACAGATGACAAAAATTGCTTCTATGCGGATACGAATGACGATGCAGTATATAAAGGTACCACTCGTGGCGGCTACTGGGCTCCAAAAGGTACCCTGCGTGATGCCGAAACGTGGAAAAATACTGACACTACTGACACTACTAAAACTAAAGTAGTAGATATTGAATCCGCTCCTTTTACGGAAGAAGCAAACACAAAATATGTTACCAGTACGCTGTATGACTATTATACAGATTACGAGTTGAACGGCAAGAACCGTGATAGCTACGGTAACTGGACTGGTGAAAGTCACCGCACCTGGGTACCCTTCCGTGAATTTGATCAGGCGCTGAGCGATTATTATCGGGATGCAAATGCCCAATACCCGATTTATACCGGACATTTCCAGCCTGAAGGTGGACCTGTATTTAGCCAGATTGCAGATACATTAAATTTGTTTGGGTACAAAGACAATTTTAATCGTTTTATGGCAATCAATAACTCTCAGCGTAATGACAATAATACCAATGGAAATAATCATATATGCTATGCCTATCAGGGCTTGGTTGCGGATACAACATCCACCGGTAACGCAGATGGAGCACCGTTGTTAAACGGAACAACATCAGCAGTAGAACCGCACTTTAACAAAGACTTCCTCTTAGGAAAGAATAGTAAAAATGCAAAGCTTGGTGAAGTGTATGAGAATGTAAAGTTCCCATTTACTAAAAAGGAGAACCTTTTTAACGACGATACCGGCGTTGATTATTGGTACTTTGACAGCCAGGATACAACCTTGTATCTAAAACAAGATTCGGGACAAAATTCGGATTCAAAATATTTTCTCCAAAAAAGTACCGAGGATAAAAAGAAGAATTCTGTGAATGTGAATGCGTCATCGGGCTCGCAAGGCCAAAATGGCTACTTCCCGTTCAATGAAACAGCAACTTCTGGTGTGGCTTCCACCTACAATTACGGCTTTGGCACCAAGCTGCAGATGGATTTTACCCTGACGGATGACGGCAAAGTTGAAACAAACAAGACTGTAGATGGAAAAAATGTAAAAACCAACATCAAGTTCTTCTTCTCCGGTGACGATGACGTTTGGGTATTCATTGATGGCAAGCTGGCGCTTGACGTTGGCGGCGCCCATGGTGAGGTTTCCGGCCTGCTGGAATTTGGCGAGACAGGCGATGGAACCCAAAATAGTGTAACAGCCTATGTCAGTAAGGTCAAAATAAGCGGAACGTCAAATGATAAAGATCAAGATGAATACAATGTCAAACCCGCTGTCAAGACCGTGAAATATAATAGCCATGACATTAATTTCTACGCGCAAGGCACTACTCTTCCACTCGACAAAGGCAAAAAGCACACCCTTACCATGTACTATATGGAACGCGGTATGTGGGGGTCCAACATGGCGGTGGCGTTCAACTTCCCGGATAATAACGAGCTGCAGGTTCAAAAAGAGGTCGATCTGAGCAACGTTACTGATACGGACTTCAAAAACTGCTTTACAGACCAGAAAATCTTCAACTTCACCATCCAGAACCAGGCAACCCATTATGGAAAAACAGATGCCGTTGGCCCGGATGAAAGCGGAACTCAGTCCCAAAAGGTGAATTTGAATGAGAGCAACATTGCCGCCGCAACCCCAGGAAACGAATATGACTACATTTTCAGGCGGGAAACAAACCCCTGGCCAGATTCCGGGAATGAAAACGAACAGGTCCTTCACTGGTACGCACGCTATACGGATACGCAAAGTGCAGCGCGTGATAAACGTCGTGGCATCCTGACGCTGGAAAGCCCCATCAATATCAAAGACATGCGCTTCCTTAAGTTCCAGGTTTACGTTGATACAACGGATGGTAGTGAAGGTGACCTTTCCCTCAACAACCTGTATCTGGAATTGCTGGATAATCAGACACCTACCCCCGGCCAAAAAGGCAGCCTTGGCACAACAGGCATTAACGGCGCAACGTATGGCTCGGTCGAAGTGACGACAGACCAATGGGTCACCGTAAAGCTGGACCTGCACAAGATGAAAGAGCAGGGCGATTTTAACAACAACGTTACAACCATCCGCGTGGGCGATAACTATAACCGCAACATCTATTTCAGGGACTTTACCTTCATTCCCAAAGCGGTGCCAAGTAAGATGACCGGCTTTACAACCGATCAGGAGGACATCCCGGATTACGGCTCCGCCGAAAGCGGTAATTTGGAAAACGCCGAAAACGCACAGTACACCTCCACCGAGGACACAGACACCCAGTTGGTGGACGAGGACGGACGCTTTGTTCTGGAAGCTGGAGAAACCGTTACCTTCAGCGACCAGTTCCGCCGCGGCAGCTACATTTCGCTCAATGAGGAACTGAACAAAAACTTGTACGACACCACATGGACCGTGTACGAGAACGGGCAGAAGGTTACTTCGATGAGCGGAGGTGACAGCGTAACTCTTCCTAGTACAATACCTTCGTTAGACGGGCAGACGGGAAGCGGCCCCGATGATGGCCGAACGGAAAAAATAAGAACGAATGATGTTCAAACGGATAATAAATATAACAAAACCAAACCCGACACCAACACCATCGTCTTCCGCTCCTATAATGACCCGGACGAAAATAGCTCCACGCTGACAAAGCTAAAGGTAGAATACGTCAACACCGTCAAAACCGGCGGGCTGAAAATCCAAAAGAAGGCCGCAGCTGGTGAGGTAGAGAACATTAAAGGCACCTACAAGTTCAAAGTTACCTTTAGTGATGTTGGCGGTGCTGGTCTGGAAAAAGAGGACATCATAAGGTATGTTGAGATCGACATGAACGATGCGGTAAAATACCCAGACCACACCGTGACCATCACCGGCATCCCCGTTGGCACCCGCTATACCATCGAGGAACTTGCACCGACAGATGGTTCCAGACTGCAAAGCGTAACCGTTCCGGCTAACAATAAAGCCGATGTGATCAACAACACCATGGTGGAAGGCGAGATTGAGGAGAGCAAAAATCCGGACGATCCGAACGATCTGAAAGTTACCGCAATCTTTACCAACACCCGGCGCACACTGATCAACATTGAGTTCGATAAGCTCTGGGAAGATGCAGATGGTACGGATCTTAGTACAAAGAACCCGCCGGATACAATCTACATCCAGCTCCAGCGCCGCCTGGCAAGTGAAAAAAACTGGACACCGGTAAGGTACCCGGCTGACAGCACGCAAAACTATGTTACCATTAACCGCGATGATTACGGCTGGAAGTGTATCTTTAACAACCTGGATCAGTACCCGGTTGGCGACAACGCGGAAAACAACTATATTTACCGCATTGTGGAAGGTACGGTGGACGCCGGTACATTTACCGCGGTAGCACCAGGCGAAACCATTACGATTAAGGGCAATACGTATGTTGTAACGGCTGAAGCAACAGCAAAAAGCGAAAAGGACAGCGAAACCGGCGCAACTACAACGCCAGCCACAGTAACCCCCGATGGAACCATCACCGGCGGCAGCGGCAAGATTGAGCTGACCAACAAGCTGCAGAACCCGAAGTTTGCACTGGATATCATCAAGAAGGACGCGGAACCCAATAATGAGGGCCAAGATGTGTTCTTGAAAGATGTTGAGTTCAAGCTGGAAAAGCTGGTCGAACCAACAACCGAAGGAGAACCGCAGAAGGTAGATACTACCTATATATTCAATGGCACAAATGGCACAAACACAGGTTCCATTACCGCCACAACGAACGAAAACGGCGAAATCACCAATGCGTTCACAAATCTGAAACCCGGTACATACCGCCTGACGGAAACCAAGGCACATCCGGGGTACAACCTGTTGGCACAGCCAATTAAGATCCAATTTACCCAAGACGGCACGTGTTCTATTGATGGTGTGAAAGTTCAGGAAAGTGATGAATCGTTTAAGCCAGGCGACAATAACACCTACACCATGACCCTTACCGTTCTGAACCGTAAAACGCCTGAGCTGCCCCACACGGGTGCAGGCGCGCCAAGCCTGTGGCTGCTGATCGGCATGCCGCTGGCGGTGGCAGGGCTGTTGATATTCACATTCCGCTACAACAGGAAAGGGGGCCGGCGACATTAACCATCCCCCGGAAACCCAGCAACCCCCAGGATGCAGGGCCTGCCCGCCCGTGCGCACCCGTTTACGGCAGGGCGCAGCCTTAAGCCAAGTGGGCAAGCGGCCCAGTTTTTCCTCCTTTTTTCTTCACGGCACAGTGCGGGCGGCGCGGCAGCGTTTCCCCGCTGCAGCGCCCCGCACTGCACGCCGTGCTGATGCAGAACCCTTAAGCCGGGCGGCCCCGCCGCCCATCCGATGATGATTTTTTTAAGAGAAGAGGTACTGAAATGAAAAAAGCAAAACGTTTTCTCACAGGCCTGTTGAGCGCCGCCTTGGCCCTCAGCCTGTGCGCCATGCCAGCAATGGCGGAGAACAGTGGAACATCGACGACACCACAACCGAGTACAGCTGTATGGACGCGGGATACCGGTTCCATTACGATTCATAAGTATGAGTACAATGGCGAGGTAAAGCCGGACAGCACTGGTGAAGAGGAAGATGCAACGAAACTCCCCGCGGATGCTAACCCATTGAAAGATGCAACTTTCACTGCATATCAGGTATGGAATGAAAATACCTTAAGAGAGTATTATAGTGCATCCAGTGATAAGGCGCAGCCGAATGTTGACGATCTTATTGAAAAGATAAACGGCAACTATGTAGTTAAGGACGAAACGAAAACACCGAAAGTTGCAGAAGGAACGACAGATGTTGATGGCATTGCTACACTGAAAAATGATGAGAACAGTACAGACCTTCCGCTTGGTTTGTACTTGGTAGTTGAAACTCAGTCGCCGGCATCGGTTACTACCCGTTGCAAGCCTTTCTTGGTTTCTGTTCCCATGACTCGTATCGGCGCAACGAAACCGGGCGAAGAGTGGCTGTATGATGTCCATGTTTATCCGAAAAATAAAACAGATTATGGCAATATTACATTGATCAAAAAAGGTCAAGTTGGCAACGGCGAAGCTAACGAGACGCTTTCTGGTGTAACTTTCAAGCTGTATAAATTTGTGGGCACTAAAACCGAAGGCAAAATCTCTCCTTTTACGACTACGAATTACACGGACGACCTAAATGATACAACGATGATGTGGAAGCAAATCAAGAAGTCTTCTACAGCTTCCGGTGATAACACGGGTACTGAGTTTGGTGCAAATGGGCTGCTCACAACAGGTAGTGAAGGAAGCGATTTAGGCAAAATTACTGTCAGTGGCCTTTCGGCAGGTTATTACTGCTTTGTTGAACAGGGTGTCGGCAGCAATAAAGCATTCATCACGGATCAGACCCCGCATTACTTTGAAGTAAAAAATGGTTCTAGCCAGGAAATTACCGTTGCAAATAATGGTGAAGTGACTACTAAAGGCAATGATGAGAAAAACCTTGAATTGACTGTTACTGACCCGCGCCCCGATGTTGAGAAGAAAGTTAAGGATCGTGCTCCTGCAAAAGATGGCGATGAATACGTTGAAGCATCCGACTACAGCGTTGGCGATAATGTTCCTTATAAGGTAACAGTGAAAGTGCCTGAGGTACTGTTGACTGCGACTCCTAAAGAAAATGAGGCAGACAATTTTGTATTTGAAGTAACGGATACGCCGGAAAATCTGAAGAATAATCAGGACGTTAAGGTATACACTTCTGCTAATGAAGAATATAAGGGCGCTGGTGTAAATATTTCTTATGATGCCCCTGAGAACGGGTTCACTGCAAAGTTTACGCAGGCAGCACTTCAGGAACTTGTTGGTACAAAGGCAGATGGTTCCTACAACGATACATTTACCATTACATATACCGCAACACTGCTTAAGGGTGCGGATATGACCGTCAATGGCAACAAGAACACGATCAATCTGAAGTATTCTAACAAGATTGATGCAGACGGCAAAATTAACCCGGATACCAGCGAAATTGAAGACGGTGCCGTTGTTTACACTTTCAGCATTCATGTTGATAAGCGCGGTGAAAAGAATGACGGTGATCCGCTCCCGGGTGTTAAATTCAACGTTTATAAAAAAGTTGCAGAAGGTACGCCGGATGCGGTCAAGGGTTCTACCATCGGTATTACTGGTGAAGATAAAGATAACTGGTTCGTCAAAGTTGTAATTGATGATAAGAAAAATGATGATACCAAATACGATTTGGTAACTGGTCCTGGTGGTAAGGCACAAGTAGATGGCCTGGCCAATGGTACTTATTATCTGGTTGAAACTGCAACCGTAAATGGCTATAATCTGCTGAGCGGCCCTGTTAAAGTTACGATTCAGGTATCGTACAAAAAGAGTTGGACTGTAAAAAATGACTATGTTGATGGCAAGCTGGTTCATCAGAAAGAGACCGAGGATGAAGAGTACTTTGGTGGAAAGCCAGGTGCCCCTGGAAATGGCTATATTCTGACTACCATCATCAACCGCAAGGGCTTCAACCTGCCCACCACCGGTGGTTTCGGCACCCTGCTGTTCAGCGGCATTGGTGTGCTGCTGGTTGTGGCCGGTGTTGGCGTGCTGCTGAGCCTGAAAAAGAAGAACCGCACCTGATGCGCCCGCCGCAAGGCAAAACAATGTTACAATTCACCAATAGGGTATAGAGGGATAATCCATCATACACAGGGGGAGGGCCGGATTTGGCCCTCCCCCTATGGTGGGTTATTGGGAAATAAATTTTTTTGGGTGTACATGGCCGTTGTTCGGTTGATTTTTAGGTTCTGCGTGGGGAACCACCCTACGGGTTAGGTTTGTGGCGGGGAACCACCCCTCAGGCCGCTCCGCGTCCAGCTCCCCTCAAGGGGCGCCAATATCTCACCTTATGTTTGCGGTGGCTCCCCTTGAGGGGTGGTTCCCCGTGCAGAACCTAAAAATAAATATGGCAAGGCCCGTCAAACGGGCCGATGGCGAGCATCGGCCCCTACAAATGATTTGCAATGTTTGCGGCGCGGGGTGGATGGGCGGCAATTATTAGGCCCGTCAAACGGGGCGTCGGGGACGCCGCCCCCTACATGCAGGGCGAGGTTTATTACAATTTTGTGGTGTGCAACGCCGTAAGGCCCTACAGATTATTTTATTGTTATTCACTACCCTAAAAACCACCCCCAACCCAATATCTCCTGAGCGGCGCAATGCGGCGCGGTCCACCACAATTATTCATTATTCTTTATTATTTATTCTTTTGCCTACTTCCAATTCCTAATTTCTAATTTCTAATTGCATCAGTTCCCAACTTCAACCCTCTCACGGAAAGGTTCGCGGTGACGCTATGGATACCACAACAAAACTAAAAGTCGGCTTTGCGGCCTTGATGATCCTGTCCGGCATTGGGGTGGCATCGTACCCGGTTATCAGCAACGCGGTGGCGCAGCGCCACGCCAGCGAAGCGATCCAAAATTACGATGATACCGTAAAAAGCATGGATACCGAAAAACTGGACGCCGCCAAGGAGGCCGCCCGCCGCTATAACCAGCAGCTGGACAGCGCCGTGGAGCGCGATGCCGCAGGCGAAGCGGAGGATACCGGCACCAGCTATGTGGACCTTGTGGATGTGGGCGAAAGCCTGGGGTATATCACCATCCCGAAAATTGACGTCAACCTGCCTATTTACGAAGGCACCAGCGATGATGTGCTGCAAAGGGGCGTTGGCCATCTGGAAGGCTCCAGCTACCCCCTTGGCGGCGAAAGCACCCACAGCGTGCTGACCGGCCACCGCGGCCTGCCCGAAGCCGTGCTGTTCACCGACCTGGACAAGCTGGAAGAGGGCGACTGTTTCTACCTGCATATTCTGGATGAAACGCTGGCGTACCAGGTGGATCAAATCAAAGTGGTGGAACCGGAGCACACCGAGGATCTGGAAATCACCGCGGGGCAGGATTACTGCACCCTTGTTACCTGCACGCCGTATGCCATCAACACCCACCGCATGCTTGTGCGCGGCACCCGCATCCCTTATAATGGAGAGGAAGAAGCCAACACCCCGCAGGCCGTGCAGTATCAGGCGCTGCGCACCGGAACGGTGGTCAAGCGCGTGGTGGATGCCTGGCCGTGGATCGCGGTAACGGGCAGCATTGTGATCGGCGGCGAAGCGCTGCTGCTGCTTTTGCTGCTGCACCGCTGCAAAAAGCGCGAGGAGGATGACTAAATGGGACGGCTGATTGCTAAAATTCTGGCCTGGCTGGCCATTTTGCTGGGGCTGGCGCTGTTGATACAGCCCACCGCTGCCCAGTGGTGGACCAGCACCCGCAACGCCAAAACCGCTGCGCAGTTTGCGGCCCGCGCCGAAGCCCAGCCCACCGCCCCCGCGGCGGAGGAAACCACAGCCGAACCCCCGGAGCCGGAACGCGCCTACCCTGAACTGTACGCCGCGATGCAGGACTATAACGCGGAAATTTACGCCGGGGGCCAAAGCGGCCTGACCGACCCGTTCGCCTACGAGGAAGCCCCGCTGGACCTTGCTGCCTATGGCTATGACGATGATGTGCTGGCTGTGCTGTGGATCCCGCGCCTGAACCTGGAGCTGCCCGTTTACCTGGGCGCCAGCCGCGAAAACCTGGCCAAAGGCGCGGCGCTGCTGGGCCAGACCTCGATGCCGCTGGGCGGCGAAAACACCAACACCGTGATTGCCGCCCACCGCGGCTATTATGGCGCGGAAATGCTGCGCAACGTGCAGCAGATCCAGGTGGGGGACAAGATCCAGCTGACCACCCCGTGGGAAACGCTGATTTACCGCGTGAGCGAGCTGAAAATTATTGACCCCAGCGATATCAACGCTGTGCTGATCCAGCCGGGGCGGGACCTGCTGACCCTTTCCACCTGCCACCCCTACACCCGCAACAGCCAGCGCTACCTGGTAATTGCGGAGCACGACACCGCCGCTGCGGACACCACCAAAGAGGAGGATTTGCAGGAAAGCGCCGCTACCTGGGACGAAACACCGCGCCAGGTGACCGTGGAGGATGCCGGCGGCAGCTCCATTGCCGAAGTGGCTCCCCAGGCCCTGACCCCATTGCCGGGGGAGGGCAGCGCGGAATCCGAGGGGAGCGCGATCTCCAATACCATGATCTGGCTGGAAAACAACGCACTGTGGGCCGGGCTGGTGGTTATTGCCGCCGCCGTTGGCATTATGGTGATATGGAAAAAACACCGGGAGGATTAACCATGCAGTACACACAGCAGGCCGCCGCCGTTACGGCCGAAGTAAACAAGGCCGTGCAGGGCAAACAGCAAACGGTAAACACCATCTGGATGGCCATGCTGGCGGGCGGCCATGTGCTGATTGAGGATATTCCCGGCGTGGGCAAAACCACGCTGGCGCTGGCCTTTGCCCGCGCGCTGGACCTGAAAGAAAGCCGCGTGCAGTTTACGCCGGATGTTCTGCCGTCCGATTTGGTGGGATTTTCCGTTTACCAGAAAGAGACCGGCAAGTTTGTGTACCACGCCGGTGCGGTGATGTGCAACCTGTTTTTGGGCGATGAGATCAACCGTACCTCCTCCCGCACGCAGTCGGCTTTGTTGGAAGTGATGGAAGAAGGCACGGTGACGGTGGACGGCGTTACCCGCCCGGTGCCCGCACCTTTTACCGTAATTGCAACCCAAAACCCCATCGGCGCCGCCGGCACGCAGATGCTGCCGCAGTCTCAGCTGGACCGTTTCATGGTCTGCGCCGTAATGGGCTACCCCGATGAGGAAGCGGAGCTGGCAATTTTGGCCGGGCAGAGCAAAGGCCGCCTGCTGGACCGTGTGCGCCCCGTTGCCGGTCAGGCGGATCTGCTTGCCATGCAGCAGGAGGTCAGCACGGTATTTGTGCATGAGCTGATGTACCGCTACATTGTGGCGCTGGCCCAGGCCAGCCGCAAGGACCCGCGCCTGGCCGTGGGGTTAAGCCCCCGTGCCACCCTGGCGCTGACCAGCATGACGCGCGCGGCGGCGTACCTGGCGGGGCGGGATTTTGTTGCCCCGCAGGATGTGACCGCTGTGTTTGATGCGGTTGCCCGCCACCGCCTGGTGCTGAACGACCAGGCCCGCGCAGGCGGCGAAACGGTGGACAGCGTAATGCAGGACCTGCTGCGCACCGTGCCGCGCCCCCGCCCCGAAAAGGCTGACCGCCATGGCAGGTAAGCTGGGCCGGGCGCTGGTGCTTTTGGTGCTGCTGGCCGCGGCGCTCATCACCCAGGCACCGCTGGCGGTGTTCCTGTTAGCGTTTGCGCTGGTGCTTCTGGTGCTGCTGCGGCTGGATGCCGCCTATCTGCGCAGGCAGGTAACGGCAGAGCTGCTGGTGCCGGACAAACCCGTGATACAGGGCGAAGATTTTACCCTGACGGTTCGGCTGCGCAACCGCAGCTGGTTGCCCATCCCTGCGCTTGTGGTGCTGCTGAACGCCGCCGATGAATGGGGCGGGGGGCAGATCACCCTGCGCTGCGCCGCCATGCTGGGCGGCAAGGAGAGCACCGAACAGCGCATTACCTTAAACGCAGGCAAAAGCGGCGTGTGGAGCATTGCGGTGCGGGGCATCACCCTGCGGGATCACCTGGGGGTGTTCACCGCGGCGTGCCCGGCTGCCGTGCAAAGCCGGAGCATCTGTGTGCTGCCCGCTGCCGCGGCTGGCAAAGCCAAAGCGGAAACCGCCCCCGATGAGGACGGCGACGAAGCCGACACCCGCGCCGCCCTGGGCGGCAGCTATGAGCTGCGGGAGTACCGGGACGGGGATACCCTCAAGCAGGTACACTGGAAGCTGAGCGCCAAGCTGGACCGCCTGATGGTGCGCGAACCGCTGACCGCCCTGCGCGCTGCCCTGACCCCCGGTGGGGACCTGGACGGAGCGGAGGAATGGGGGGATTTTCCCCAACAGGCGGCGAAGCACCGCAAAAACCCGCCCAAGCGCAAAAAAGAACGTACTGCCCTGAGCCGGCGCGGCGCTGCCGACCCCGGCAGTGGGCTGAAGTTTGTGGACCGTGTGCTGGTGAGCACCCAGCGCCCCGCAGCGCACCCCGCGTTGTGGCTGGCGGCAGATGCCGCGCTGCTGCTGGCGCTCACCTTTGGTTTGCTGCTGGTGCTTTCCACCGGGTTCGGCATTGCGGTGCCGTTGTGGGTGTGGCCCGCGGCAGCCGCTTTCTGCGCCGGGTGGGCGCTGTTCCTGCGTGCGCCGCAAGCCCTGCGCCGCTGGGGGCTGCTGGCGGGGGTGATTGTGTATCTTGTGGTGTTGTTCATTTGCCAGCGGAACTTTTTGGCCGGGGCGCAGCAGTGCGCCGGGAACATTGCCCAAAGCCTGAACGCCCGCCTTGGCAGCGCGCTGCCGGTGGCCCAGGGCGGCAGTGCGGCGCAGCTGGGGCTGTTTTTGCTGCTGGCCGCCTTGCCCGTTACCGGGGCGCTGGCCGCTGCGGCCCTGCGCCGTGCGGATGCCCTGCTGCTGGATCTAATGCTGCTGCCCGTTGTTGTGCTGCTGGCGCTGGCCGGGGCCGCGCCTGCTGTGCCTGCCTGCCTGCTGCTGTTGGCCGGTTGGATGGGGGCGTGGGCGGCTTCCTGCTCGGTGCAGCGGCGGGCCTTGTGGGGCAGGCGCAATACCGAAAACTACCGCCAGAACCTTTGCCGCCATTATAACATCCAAAAGTCTGCCGCGCTGGCGGCGGGCGGGCTTTGCCTTGCGCTGGCGCTGCCCTGTTGGTGGCTGCTGCGCCCGGCGCTGGGGGTTCCCCTTGGCTGGCTGCAGCCCGCGGCCCAGCGGGTGGAATCCGCCGCGCTGAGCACCGCCATTACCTGGCTGCCGCGGG
>OGRS01001434.1_pt1 | contig 14079 bp, 9 predicted proteins | sample 1553561 | NCBI WGS metagenome assembly OGRS01 (sample SAMEA2580103, study PRJEB22360) | human gut metagenome | biome: human gut; feature: human-associated habitat; material: faeces | place: Denmark | collected 2008/2010
GGCCTTTTCCTCGGCGGCGCGGCGGGCCTGAGCGGCTTCGGCTTCAGCGCGAGCAGCCTCCTCGGCGAGCACCTGCGGATTCTTCACGAAGACGCGCTTGCGTCGCACTTCGACCGGAATCGCACGGGAGCGGCCGGAGCCGTCCTGCTGCTTGACGACGCTCTGTTCCTTGCGCGTGACGGTGATCTTGCGCTGAGCCGATTGCGTGCGCTCGACGCGCAGGCTGTCGAGCAGGCGCGTCTTGTCGGTCTCGCTCAATTCATCCGTTTCGCTCGCCTTGTTGACGCCCGCGGCTCGAAGTTGAGCCAGAAGCGTCTTGGCGGCCACCTTGAGTTCCTGTGCGAATTCGCTTACCGTTTTGCTGGCCATAAATTCCTTTCTCCTTGATGCCTTCAGCCTGAATGCCCTGCGTCCTCTGGGACGCTGCGGGACTTTCCCGGACCGAACGCATCTGCCGTGCCTGCGTCTGTACACCTGCGTCCCGAAGGACGTTCGCGCGCAGACGGCACGGCGATTATTCATTCGCGGCGGAAGACCATTTCTTTGGGGACAAATCCTGATTCGTCCGGAGCGCGGTCTCCGCCATTCGCGGTCGCGCTCCCTTCGCCTTGCGCCTGATTATTCGAACCAGTGCTCGCGGGCCTTCATGATGAGGCTACTCGCGCGCTCTTCGTCGATGCCCGTCATTTCAACGAGATCGTCCGTGGCGAGTTCGCCAAGATCGTCAAGCGTCTTGACGCCGTGGCCCACAAGCTGGCTGGCGAGATCGTTGTCCATGCCCTCAAGGCTCAGCAACGGCTCGTCGGCCTTGCGCAGATTCTCTTCACGGGTGATGGCGTCGGCGAGAAGCTTGTTGCGGGCGCGCTGGCGAAGCTCGTCGACCGTTTCACGGTCGAAGGCCTCGATCGCGTAGAGCTCCTTCTCAGGAACGTAAGCGATTTCCTCAACGGAGGAGAAGCCTTCACCGATAAGCACGTCGGCGGCGGCCTCGTCGATGTCGAGGCTGTCCATGAAGTCGGCGCGGATCTTCGCGACTTCCTCATCGCGCTTCTGAGCGGCGGCGGCTTCGGTCATGATGTTGATCTGCCAGCCGGTGAGCTCGGACGCAAGACGAACGTTCTGGCCGGCGCGGCCGATGGCGATGGCGAGATTGTCCTCGTCGACGACGACTTCCATCGTGTGGGTCTCTTCGAGCATGACGATCGAACGGACCTTGGCGGGCTCAAGGGCACCGACCACGAACTGGGCGGGATCCTCGTTCCAGGGCACGATGTCGACGCGTTCGCCGCCGAGTTCGTTCGTCACGGCATTGACGCGGGAGCCGCGCATGCCTACGCAGGTGCCGATCGGATCGATGCGGCGGTCGCGGGCGTAGACGGCGATCTTGGCGCGCACGCCCGGATCACGGGCGGCGGACTTGATCTCGAGGAGGCCTTCCTCGATTTCCGGGACTTCAAGCTCGAAGAGCTTCTTGATGAATTCGGGGGACGTGCGGGAGAGGAACACCTGCTGGCCCTTGTTGGACTCGCCGACATGGTCGACGTAGGCGCGCACGCGGTCACCCGTGCGGAGATTCTCACGCGGAATCATCTGGTTGCGCGGCAGGCGAGCTTCAAGACGGCCGATTTCAACGATGGCGTCGCCCTTGTCGATGCGCTTGATCGTGCCAGTCACGATGCTTTCGTTGCGATCGAGGAACTCCTTGAGGATCTGCTCGCGTTCGGCGTCACGCAGGCGCTGAAGGATGACCTGCTTGGCGTCCTGAGCGAAGCGGCGGCCCGTCGTGTCGACGTCAATCACTTCGATCTCGCGCTCGATGAATTCCCCGGGCTGGATTTCCGGATATTCGTCGATGACGTCGGAATACATTTCCTGACGCATCGACACGGGGACCCCTCCCCCGCCGGCACCGCGGAGCCAGCGGCGGGCGGCCTTGAATTCGCCCGTCACGCGGTCGACATGCACGACGACGTCGGCGTCCTCACCGGGGAACTGAGCCTTCTTGACGGCGCTGGCAAGCGCGGCCTCGAGCACGCCGAAGACGGTGTCCTTGGCAACATTCTTTTCGCTTGCGAGTACGTCGACAAGCTGGAGCATTTCACGACAGTTCATTGAAATCAACCTTTAAAGTTCAATTCAGCAAGAAGATGGGCATTGTCGACATCGGACAGCGGGAAGGTGACGCGCACGGGGGGAACCTCGGCCGTCTTCTTCCTGCGGCCGCGGAGCGCCGTAACGGCAGCAGTGGGCGTGCGGGCGATGAAGACCTCGAAGAAGTCGAACGTGATCGTTTCAGCACCGGACTCGCCTTCAATGGAGATGATGCGGCCATCGAGCTTGCGGCGGCCGGCCTCGGGGAAGCCTTCGGCGTGAAGGGGCGCAAAGAGCTCGACGTGAGCGAGTTCGCCGGCGAAGCGATCCCAGTCGCGGGCGCGCTTCAAGGGGCGCTCAACGCCGGGAGAGGACACCTCAAGGCGCTCATAGGGAATGTCCTCCACCGTGAAGAGGTGGGTGAGCTGATCGCTCACGCGTTCGCAGTCCTCAAGCGAGATGCCGCCTTCGGCGGTGGTGTCGATCGTCACGCGGACAAGGCCTCTGGCAAGGCGCTCGAGTTCGACGAACTCATAGCCCATGCCTTCGACGGTACGTTCAACGAGCTCGTTAAGCGCTCCGGATTGGGTCATTGATCAAACTTCCTATTAAATTGCGGCCGGAGTCATCCCGGCCCGTCCTGACGGCGCGTCCGTGCTGAACGGCTCGTCCCTGCAGCTTAAGCGGACAAAAGTCAGCCGAAGCTCGAAAAAAACAAAAAAAAATGGGCAAACGCCCATTCGACACCCTCTGACGCCGGCGGTCCGTCTGCAGCCTTCTGCATGTCCTTCTGGACACGCGGCCTCGGGATTCTCATTCCGGCAGGGCAACGGCGCGGCCTTCTCTCGGTCTGCGCCGCCTGAATCTTTCCGTGAAAACGCCCTCTCCCCCGTTTGCTCAGGGACGGACACGACCTTGAAGGTCGCCTCGGGTTTTCACGAACACCCGCGATTGTAGGTGAAAAAGCGTCCCCGCGCAAGCGCGGAGCCGCTTTTTCAGGTCCTTTCGCGATCAGGAGCGTCCGCCCGTTCGGCGGCGCTGCGTCGGGCGATCGCTCATGTCGCGAGCCTCCCACATGGGCACGCCCGTGCGGTCGGACTTGCCTTCCTTGAAGCGGGTGCCTCGACGAGCCTCGCGGGCCTCGGCCTCGCTTTCGGCACGAGCGCGGGCGCGGGCCTTTTCACGAGCGGCGGCCTTTTCGGCCTTCTTAGCCTCAGCCTTTGCAGGAGCTGCGGCGGCCATTTTCTTCTCGGCCTCATCGAGGTCAAGCATCCAGGCGCGAACCTCTTCAGGCGTGAGTTCCATGCGTTTGCCGCGCGGCAGGGTCTTCGGAAGAGAAACGGCGCCGTAGCGAACGCGGATAAGGCGCGAAACCGTCATGCCGACAGCTTCGAACATGCGGCGGACCTCGCGATTGCGACCCTCGCGGATCTGCACGAGGTACCAGTGGTTCATGCCCGTTCCGCCTTGATCCTCGAGCTTGTCGAACTTCGCCATGCCGTCCTCAAGCTCAATGCCCTGCTGAAGCTGAAGCATCTGCTCGGCCTCAAGCTCGCCGATGACTCGAACGGCATACTCGCGATCGATCTCGTAACGGGGATGCATAAGGCGGTTGGCAAGCGCGCCGGAGGTCGTGAAGAGAAGAAGGCCCTCGGTATTGAAGTCAAGACGGCCCACGGCCACCCAGCGGGCGCCCGAGACGCGGGGAAGACGCGCAAAGACGGAGGGACGGCCTTCAGGGTCGTCACGGGAGACGATTTCGCCGGCCATCTTGTGGTACATCAGAACGCGGGGCGTGGAGGAGGCAGCCATCGTGCGGCGCACGAGCCTGCCCTCGACACGAATCATGTCCGCAGCCGTAACGCGGTCACCCACGGTGGCGGTTTGACCGTTGACGGTCACGACGCCGGAGGCGATCAGAGCCTCCATGTCGCGGCGGGATCCGAGCCCAGCATCGGCGAGCGCCTTCTGAAGCTTTTCGGTCGGCAGATCGGCAGGCGTCTGCTGCTGGCGGGCGCGGTCGATGATGTCGAGCGCGATCGGACGATCCGCAAAGCCCCTGTAGCCATCGGCCTCGGACTCCATCTGTCCGAAGGCCTCGCGCGGAGAGGCCAGGCCTGCGCGCTCGGAAAAGGGGGCGTCCTCGCGCACGCGACGGGTGCGAGGCAAATTGCCTTCGCCAGGACGACGGAACGGCGTGCGCTTGCGTTCGGCGGACTGCGGACGGCGACCGCCGCGAGAATTACTGTTGTTTCTCAAAATCAATCTCCTTCTGAAGCGGCATCGGCCCTTCGTCGGCTGCCGCCGAAGGCGGCAGGGCTTCCGACAGCAGGAAGTCGGGAAGCGGCTCGGCATCAGGGCCCGGCAGTTCTGCAAGGCTTCTGAGTCCGAGATCATTTAAAAAAGTTCTGGTCGTGGCAAGAAGCGCCGGCCTGCCCGGCGACTCCCGATAACCCACCGTCTCGATCCATCCGCGCTCCTCGAAGAGCCTGAGGGTGGCCGGATTGACGGTCACGCCGCGAAGCTCCTCAATGTCGCCGCGGGTCACGGGCTGATGATAGGCGATGATGGCCAGCGTCTCCATGGCCGCCCTCGAATAGCGGGGCGGCTTTTCCTCGTCAAGGCGCAGGAATCTGGGACCAAGCTCCGAGGCCGTCTGGAAGCGCCACCCGTCGGAGAGCTCCACGAGGCGCATGCCGCGGTCCTCCCAGAAGGCCTGAAGCTCAGCGAGGTGTTCCTTCACGGACTTGGCGCTCAGCCTGTCGTCGAAGAGACGCCTGATCTCGCGCACCGGCATCGGCCGCCGCGAGCTCAGTAGCGCTGCTTCAATGATGTGCTGCGGAGTCATGAGAGACGGACGAAAGGGTATCTGAAACAGCGCCCATTGTAGAAAAAGGCGGCGCCAAAATAAAGCCCCGCAGCTCGATCCGAGTGCGGGGCTTCAATCGGGATCGTGACCGGAAGTTGATTTCCGTTCACTTTGAATCTGGCGGAAGGAGTGGGATTTGAACCCACGATACGGTATAACCGTATACCGGATTTCGAGTCCGGCGCATTCGACCACTCTGCCATCCTTCCGGCTATTCCCCATAAGGAGAACAGGTTTTGCATATTACAGAAAGCGGGAGGTTTTGTCAAACCTCCCGCTTCAGATTCGAACGAATTCGAAGCTGTCGCTGCCTGAACAGCTTAGTGGGCGAAAACGCCGCCTTCGATCGGACGGAGCACTTCAACACCGCCCATGTACGGACGAAGCGCTTCGGGAACCGTCACGCTGCCGTCAGCGTTCTGGTAGTTTTCGAGCACGGCGACGAGCGTGCGGCCGACGGCGAGGCCGGAACCGTTGAGCGTGTGGACGTACTGGGTCTTGCCATTTTCATCCTTGAAGCGAGCGCCCATGCGGCGGGCCTGGAAGGCCTCGCAGTTGGAGCAGGACGAAATCTCGCGGTAGGTGTTCTGCGCGGGGATCCAGACTTCAAGGTCATAGGTCTTCGTGGCACCGAAGCCCATGTCGCCCGTGGAGAGCGCGACGACACGGTACGGCAGACCGAGCTTCTGCAGAATGCCTTCGGCGTTGTGGGTCATTTCCTCGAGATCGTCGTAGGAGGTTTCCGGACGAACGATGCGGACCATTTCCACCTTGTCGAACTGATGCTGGCGGATCATGCCGCGGGTGTCGCGGCCGTAAGCACCGGCTTCGGAACGGAAGCACGGCGTATGGGCCGTCACCTTGAGCGGAAGGTCCTTGTAGCTGAGCATCATGCCGGCGACCTGATTCGTCAGCGTGACTTCAGCAGTCGGCACGAGATACATCTGTTCCTGTTCACCAAAGGCACCGCCCTTCTTGGCGGCGAAGAGGTCCTCCTCGAACTTCGGTAGCTGGCCGGTGCCCTGCATCGTGGAAGCCGTCACGATGTACGGCGTGTAGCACTCGACATAGCCGTTTTCACGGGTGTGCGTGTCCAGCATGAACTGGGCGAGGGCGCGATGAAGACGGGCAATCTGACCGCGCATGAAGGCGAAGCGGGCGCCGGACTCCTTGGCGGCCGTATCGAAGTCGAGGCCGAGCGGAGCGCCGACGTCGACATGGTCCTTGACTTCAAAGTCAAACTCGCGCGGGGTGCCCCAACGGCGGACTTCAACATTTTCAGACTCATCCTTGCCGACCGGCACGCTTTCGTGCGGGAGGTTAGGAATGCGGAGAAGCATGTCGTTGAGACGCGTGCGAATGTCGTCGAGTTCGGCCTCAAGTTTCGTGAGTTCTTCGGGAATCTGGGCGGCTTCAGCCATCAGGGCGGAAGCGTCCTCACCGTTCTTCTTGGCCACGCCGATCTGACGGGAGAGCACGTTGCGCTTCTGCTGCAGATCTTCGGTCTTGGTCTGCACGGTCTTGCGGGCAGCTTCAAGTTCGTTGAATTCCTTTTCAGGGAACACAAAGTTGCGCGTCGCAAGGCGGGCAACCACTTCAGGGAGCTGCTTGCGCAGCATCGTCAGGTCAAGCATTGTTTTTACCTTTAAAGTTGCCGGCGCAAGCACGCCGGCCATCAGAAGTCGATCTTTTAATTTTCTCCTTTTATCGGAGAAAAGGCAAATTCAGCAGTACTGCGGCTCATGAGGATCACCTACCTGCCCTGGCCCCTTCTGCGCCCGCGCCCCGCCTTTCTGGCCTCTTCGTTGAGCGACTCCAGGCGAGCAAGCTTTTCAGCGATCTTGATCTCCAGACCGCGATCGACAGGTTTGTACCACTTCATGCCTTCGAGCCCTTCGGGCATGTAGATCTCGCCGGCGGCAAAGGCGCCAGGCTCGTCATGTGCGTAGCGATAGCCCTCATGGTATCCGAGCTCCTTCATGAGCTTCGTAGGCGCGTTTCGCAAATACATGGGGACGGGACGCGTGCGGTCCGTCTTCACGAAGGCCCGCACTGCGTTGTAGGCGTTGTAGACGGCGTTGCTCTTGGGTGCGCAGGCAAGATAGACGACAGCCTGCGCGATGGCAAGCTCCCCCTCGGGAGAGCCGAGTCGCTCGTAGATTTCAGCCGCCTCCACGGCAAGCTGCGTCGCGCGCGGATCAGCCAGCGAGATGTCCTCGATCGCCATGCGCACGACGCGGCGGGCAATGTAGCGCGGATCGCACCCGCCGTCGAGCATGCGGCACATCCAGTAAAGCGCTGCATCGGGATCGGATCCACGCACGGACTTGTGCATGGCGCTGATCTGATCGTAGTAGTTGTCGCCGCCCTTGTCGAAGCGGCGCAGAGTTGCAGGAAGCGTCTTCCTGAGAAATCCCGCATCGACCTCCGTCATTCCCCTCTCGAGAGCCATCGTGCAGGACACGTCGACCGCATTGAGAAGCCGCCTGGCGTCTCCGTCGGACAGTTCGATCATGACACGGCGTGCATCCTCCGTCACCGAGAGCTTCGGAAACTCTCTCTCAAGCGCACGCTCAAGAAGGACTTCGGACTCCTCGGGCTTGAGACTCTGAAGCTGATACACAGTCGAACGGCTCAGAAGAGCCGAATTCACCTCAAAGCTGGGATTTTCGGTCGTCGCGCCGACAAAGACGAAGAGTCCCGACTCCACATGAGGCAGAAAGGCGTCCTGCTGGCTCTTGCTGAATCGATGGACCTCATCCACAAAAAGAAGAGTTGGCCTGCCGGTGAGACGCATCGTTTCCTTTGCGGCATCAACGGCGTCACGGATTTCCTTCACGCCGCCGAGTACGGCGGAGATCGAGATGAAGGGGAGGTCAAATGCCGATGCCATCAGGCGGGCAAGCGTGGTCTTGCCGACGCCGGGAGGCCCCCAGAGGATCATCGAATGCGGGCGATGCTGTTCGAATGCGGTGCGAAGCGGCGCTCCCGCTCCCAGCAAGTGAGTCTGCCCCACGACTTCGTCGAGGGTTCCCGGTCGCATGCGTTCGGCCAGCGGCCTCAGCATGGGCTGCGGCTCTTGGGTTGAGGCCTTTCGGGACGCGGGCTTGGATTTGGCGTCTGGCGGCAGAAGTTCGCCGCCGAAAAGATCGTTGCTCATGCGCAGTACTCTAGCAAAATTCGAACGGCAGATCATGCCCGACCTCTCGGGCGCGGGAATCGGGTAGAGAGCGCCCTCACAGGCACTCCCCTCCCACACCATTATGCTCACTCAGTGCTGAGCGTTCGGACGTGCCGTTCGGCATCCGGCGGTTTCTGAGTTAGAAATAGAAGGGGACTCAACGCATCTCGAGAAGGCTGTAGAGTCCCTGTCGTCTGAAGAAAGACTTTGGAAATGCATCGCGCATGTGAAGTGCGTCAGCGTTCCACCATGCACCCCGTCCGTTGTTGGCAGACTTCCACGCACGCTCTTTATCCAAGCCGCGACGTCGAGGTTCCCGTTCACGTGTCTTCGGTCGCTTCCATGCAATCCACACCGACTTTCGGAGATGGCGTCGGATGTGTATGTCGAGCGCTTCGCCCCCCCCCTTGCGAGTGTCCAACTTGAAGTACTGCCGCCATCCACGCAGAATCGCATTGAGCACCCTAATCGTTCGAAAGAGTGACCCGCCGCGCGCCCTGTAGAAGACGGTGCGAGGCTTGTCCTGCAGCCGCTTGAAGCTTTTCGGGTGAACTAGCGGTTGTCCCGTCATCCCCACGAAGTGTAGCCAAGAAATTTCGCCCTACTACGGCCTCGGCTGACTTCCATGCCGACATCCCTCGGCCTCCCGAACCTCGGTAGCCTCGCGGCGTCGAGATGGCTCTCCCCAGGTATCACACATGTGCTTCCCTCCCCACCTGCCGGATCTACGTGCATCCCTTCCGGAACAGCTTTGGGTTAATCGAGCTTTGCCGACTCTCCCAAGATACACGCCTCACATCCGATTCCTGTTCGTCAGGCTGGAGTTTTGTTATCGGCTTCCTTCATCAAGGTCGTTGCCTCCCTCGACTTGCACGATTCACTCGTCCTTCCCCTGTTCGGGCGGACAGCGGACTTTCACCGCATAGACACACGTGCGCTGCTGGGCGCACAAAGGAAAGGCTCATGCCTGATAACGACAAAGGCCTTGCCACTTCATGACGAGTTGGCAAGGCCTTCTGATGAATCTTGATCGAGTAGCACACCACCGCAAGGTCCCCTAGGCGAGATGGCTGTTTGAGCGGTGTGCCGGAACTTTCCCAAGCATCGCGTAGCGGAGGTGACGTGGAAAGTCTCGCTTTAAAGCATCAACGCGTCTGCCCAACGTTCGAGAATCATGGGTGCCTGCCATTCAAGGGGGCGACAGTAGTACGGTACTCCGACTATTCGTCCTTCTCTCAGAGCCCTGCATGACTGCAGTTCCGGATGAGCTTTTACGACTTTTCGAATCACCCCGGCCCCCGCCGCGGAATCGCCTCCAATTGCGATGACATCCGGATTCTTCATCAGTAGTTCCGAAATATCGCCAAGAGGCTGAATGCCCTCGATCTGATCGAACTCCGGCGAGGATTCGAATAGATTGATCACGTCCCATTGGTCGGAAAGAAGCTGCGAGAGTTCGCTGTGAGCAGCAACGCGGAATACATAGCTTTCGTGTCTGATAGGACTCCGAATGGCGAGAAGGATGACGGCGGTCTGTCCCTTCGGCACCTCAAGTTTTGAGAGGGCTTCAAGGCGCTCGCTTCTCTCACGAATCACGCGCTCAGCCTGTCGCTGCTCTCCAAACATTTCACCTGCTCGTCTAAGCACCTCTTCGGGCGTTCCATTAACATCCAGCACCTTAACAGGGATGCCCATTTCAACCAGGCGCCCTTCTGCGGTACTCGGATCGAATCCAGCCTTTCCGTTGGCTTCAAGCAGGACAAAATCTGCCCCGATCTTTCTGACGGCAGGCGCAAGAATCTGCTCCGGATGATTCAAAAAGCACGAAATGCACTCCAGATGCTTTTCGTTGGGATGACGCAGCTCCATCGAAGGCACTTCGCCTCCTATGAGTCCCTTGCCGAAGATTCTCAGAGCTCCGAGAATTTCGGTTGCCGTGTCGCCAACAATGATGATGTTTTCATTGCGTGGAAAGGGAATGAATGGATTGCCCATGAGTATCTCCGTTTAGCGTGATGACGACATCCGCTAGCGCGCGAACGGCGTCTTGATGTGAAACCATCAGAATGGCAGTATTTGGAAGCCGGCGTCGCAGGAGTCGGATCATTCTTCCAACTTCAGGCTCGTCGAGACCGCTTGTCATTTCATCTGCAAGCAGTACGTCAGGCGAAGCCAAAACAGCTCTTAGAAGTGAGCATCGCTGCTGCTCTCCGCCGGACAAAAGCGTCATCCAGTCAGCTGTTTCCTCAAGCTTTCCAACAAGATGCGCCAGTCCAGCATCGGCGAGCAGCTGCCGAACAGAATCGCCTGGCACATCGCCTGGGGCCATCGGATACGTGAGCGCCGCCTTGAGCGTCCCCTTCGGAAGATAGGTTCGTTGAGGGAGCCAAAATATTCTTCCGCGTGAGGCTATGTCTCCCTGAAAGCCGCCGCGAAAGCCTGCAAGCACCTGTAGAAGCGTGCTTTTACCTATGCCTGAAGGACCTGTCACCAGGGTGATCGTTCCAGGGCTGAGCTTCAGGCCGACGCCAACCGTTCGGATTTTGTCTCCAAACGGGACGCTCAGCGTCATATCTGCAGCCAATGGCACGTCCGAAGCTATACGCGCCGCGGCGAGCGAGCAATGAGTTTCGTCTGCATCTGTAAGACCTTGCTCCAATCTTTGAAGACGTTCGTATGCAGCGGCGAGCCGCATCAAATCGTCATAGGCCATGATGAACCAGGACAATGATCGGGCGACATCGTTGAAGGCTCCCCGTATCTGCATCAGGCCGCCGAGCTGAATGGAACCTGACAAAAATGAAGGAAGCGCGAAAAAGATCGGAGCCAGATGCGTAAACTGCCCAACGCTAACAGTAAAAAGGTCGAGATCCCTCTTCCGCTTAAGCAGCGCCATCTGCACATCCACCAGATAAACGAGACGATCCTTCAATCCCGCTACCTCGACGCTTTCAGCGCGAGCACCCGCAATTGAATCCGAATGCCTATGCTTTTCGATGAGAGCGGCACGGAGGTTGGCCTCGCGATGTTGCGCCTCAATGTTGAGAGGCTTAAGCTTGCGTCCGATGAAATGCGTGATAGCCGTTGCGATCAGCGTGTAAATAATGCATGTCCAGAACATGTAGCCGGGAATCGTGAAGCCGAACAGGACTGCAGATCCCGACAGATTCCATAGGATCACCGAAAAGCTACCGATGGTTAGAAGTGAGTCGTAGAAGCTTACAGCAAGGCTCACTGCATAGGCCACCAGTGTCTTGACATCTTCAGTGATTCGCTGGTCGGGGTTGTCGGGCTCGCGTCCACTTTCCCTTAGCAAGTAATGCGCGCTGTCTGGTGACAGCCACCGGTTGAAGAAGAGTGACGTCAAGTCTCGGCGAAGCGCGAGCGTAAGACGGTCCTTGAGATATCCAGCCCAGACCAAAAGCAGGATAATGACGGCGGCAAGTCCGATGAAGTAGAGAAGCTCACGAAAGATGCCGTCGCTGTCCACTGCCTGCAAGGCGTTGAAGAAGCGCCCATTCCAATCGTTGTAGAGAACCGCAAGCTTGATGTTGAAGGCATAGGCCGCCAGAACGACGCCAAAAAGAAGCCACAGCCTCCAACGAACCCGATTGAACAGATAAGCGAGAAGAAGTCGCTTCAGGCCTCCGTTAGTCGTCCGAATCATGTTAAAAAATCGGCGGAGCATCCGCTTGAAGAGACGCTCCGCCCGCAGTCAGAAATGATCAAAACTGAGCCGAGAGCCACGCGCGGAACGAACGGGCGTAGCCGTAGGAATCCGTTACCGAGACATATTTCTTGTTTGTGAGATTGTCGACGGCAATGCCGGCTCTCACGGTGTAGAAGTTCGGAATCTTCGGCGTCCAGGTCAGGCCGACGGAATGCGTAGCATAGCCGCCCTGATATTTATCCTGGGAAGTCCAACCGCCCTTGGCGCAATGAAGCTTGTACCAAGGTTCGAGCTGAACTTCCTCAAATCTGTAGCCGGTGCGTAAATTGGCGGACTGAGGCGTGACGCCGGTCACGCGCTCGTTCGTATCCTTGTTCTCCGACTTGAGGTAGCCGTAGGATGCCGACACTTTGAAGCTGTCAATTACATACGAAGCCGAAAGCTCGATGCCCTTGTTCACGACGTGGCCCAGATTCTTCGCACGGTAGGTGAATACCGGCAAACTGCCGCTGTTGTCAGGTTCCACTTCCACGTTGATGAAGTCCTTCACATCATCGTAGAAGACAGAGGCGCGAGCCGTGAACCGATCGCCAACACCGCTAAGGTTCTTAAAGTCAAGGCTAGTGCCGATTTCGTAGTTGACGGACTTTTCAGGCTTGAGATCCGGATTTGGGATGACCACTGATTGGATTCCCCAGCTCGAATAGTCCATACGGTAATACATCTCGTCAAGAATCGGCGGACGATAGCCTGTCGTGACGGAGCCCCAGAACATCACCTCTTCTATCGGCGTGAGCTTGACCGTGACACCGGGCGTGAGCTTGCTGTCCGACAGGGACGGATAATCTGCGTTAGACTGGCGCTTGAAGTACGACCAGCGTAGCTGGGGCGCGATGGCGAGGTAATTTGTCAGCTTGTACTGATCCTCGATAAAAACACCTGCGTCCAGGCCTTCGGCATCAGGGCGCGAAGTGTCATCCGCCCATTCGCCTGAATCCTTAGTTAACCCGCTTTGCTCCGTGCGGGAAAAGTCTAAACCGTAGGTTAGGTCGTGTCGACCGAACAATTCAAAACGGCTCGTGTTCTGAAAGTTTCCGCTGAACGACTCAAACTTGTCCTTAAAGATACGGGGAACATTGTTTTCAAAATTGAAATTCGACTGAGCGTACTGAAGGCCGGTCTTGAGATTAATGAACTCGTCAAATTCGTACTCCCACTGGCCGATGATGCGGTGTTGCTCATAGCGGTAACTGTCAAACCGAGCCCCCTTTTCACTGTCGTTGTGCGCGATGTCATAGGCATAGGAAAGCGTAGCTGCATTGTTGTCAGTCGGAAAAAGCGTGGCCTTGATAAAGACGGACGTCGAATCATTGTCCACGTCCGCCGTGGAGCGCAGTCCCTTATATGACGTTTTAGCCGCACCAGAATCTCTGCGTGTTACGCCGGCTACAACGTCCCACATATCGCTGCGTCCAAACGCATAGGCACTTTTCGACCATGAGATGGAATCAGAACCGTAGCCGACCTTGACGAGAGCGCCGAAGTCCTTGTCCGAGTCGGCCAGAAAATCAGCGGCCGATTTCGTTTCCAGAGCAAGCGTGCCGCCGATGCCGCCGTTGCCGTACAGCGCGCTGCCGCCGCCGTTTCGAACCTCCACCTGCTTAAGGATTTCAGGGTCAGCAAAGACGCCCATCGGACGGTTGCCGCCCATCGTCAAGTCGTCCTGACGCATGCCGTCAATCAGATATGTTATCTGATTGGGTCGAGAGCCTCGAATAGACACGCGGTTATACATCACCGAAGTTGAGGACGTCGTATCTACGTTCGGAATCGTATCCAGAATTTCGGCAAACGTCAGAGGTTGAGTTTGCGCGATCTCCTTTTCCGACACAACCGTTATAGAACTGGCCGCCTCGGACAGCGGCTGGTTCACACGGGTGGCTGTTACGACCACTGTCTCAACCGATTGAACAGTTTCAGCTACGGACAACGTGGAAATGGCGGAAAGAATCGCTAGCGTAACGGGAGCAACAAGAGGTTGCGCTGGAAAGCTAGTTGCGAATTGGTTGGATTTCTTCATATTTTCGTCTCGCAAGCAGTTGAAATGCTCATGTGCAATGAGAATGCTTCTCATTATGCCATCAAACTAAATGGTGCGATGATACGGGTTTTCCCGCTCTTTCCGAGAACTCCAGTTTGTCGCATCCCTCTCCTTTTTTTTCTTGGAGGGAGCCGACCAGACTTTTTCTTAAAAGTCAAGGCCGCGTT
>OGRS01001435.1_pt1 | contig 14065 bp, 13 predicted proteins | sample 1553561 | NCBI WGS metagenome assembly OGRS01 (sample SAMEA2580103, study PRJEB22360) | human gut metagenome | biome: human gut; feature: human-associated habitat; material: faeces | place: Denmark | collected 2008/2010
TATTGTATTCACACAGTATTGCGTGTTTGCAGGATGGTATCTGTATTGATCATGAAACAGGAGGGTTGCGCCTTTCCAGCAGCAGTAATATTACATGGACATCGAAGACTGTATTGACGTTGTATGCTATGGAAACGGTTTTAGGTCTGAGCCTCCCGGAATCCCTTTCGGAGGAATTGATTAAATGGGCGCAAGTCAGTGCGCGTGACACAACAATTTCAGATCAGATCCTTAGTGACACGCGTGCGGTTATCGGAGGTATGTATTATCCCCGTATTGTAGCATCTTCCATATGGGTGGAAGTTCAGCCAAAGGCGGAGCGGAAGGATTAACAGGGAGGGATTCGGATTAAAATGAAGTTTGAATTTACAGCCAGAAAAAGAGGAGACGCAGAAGAATATTTTCCTATAAAAGAGCATGGCCTCATGGTGGGGATACAGGAAAAGGGCGGAAACGGTACCCCGGATAATCCGATTTTATTTCAAATAAAAATAACAAACACCAACCAAGCTGGATGGTATGGCGTAATACATTGCAGCATGTCTTTTGAAAAGAAAAAAACTCTTTTCTTCCTGCCGGGATTTATGTATGGGACGAATCGGGGAGATGCGCCAATGAGCAGGTTTCGGGAGTTCCCGCATCTGCGTGAAGGAGAAAACAGAAGGCCTGCGTCAGGGTGGTGGATGGTAAGAGGAGATCATTTATCACACCCTGTTGCGATGGTATTTCAGAATGGAAGACTTTTTGGGTTTTCCGCAAGCCCGTATTTTATCAAACAGCAGGAAAAGAAAGTGCAGTGGGCTGCCGGAGAAGATGGGGAGTTTATCCAGTACAGCGGATTTACATGTTCAATACAGGATGGATATATAGGATATACACTTGGATATGAGAATGCGCCATGGCTTTTTGTACAATCTCAGGATGTTAGGGAACGGTTGCCTCTGGCAGAAAATTGTTTTGAATTGTCAGCAGGCGAGAGCGTGTTTTTTTCGATTAAGGTATATGATTTTGCAGCAGAAGATGAAAGGGCTGTTCATCAGGTCATTGAAAAAGTTTATCAGGAATATCATGAAAAACCGAGAAAGGCCGCGCAGATTGATGAAACGATTAATGATCTTGCGGGCGCTATATCTGAATACGCATGGATTGAGAAAGAAAAGCTTTACGCTGGAATCGTATATCTTCATTCTGACCAGACAATTGAACATGTTAAAATACCGTCTATTGCCTGGACAAACGGCCTCGTTGTGGCTATCCCCATGTTGATGTCTGCCTTTAGATTGGGAAACAGCTTAATGAGAAATCAGGCGTTGGCCTGCATACAGCATATTGTGGATCATTCATTAAATCTAAGAACCAATCTTCCTTATGAGGCATACTGCGAAGCACAATGGAATAATCGAGGCTGGTGGTATGATTATCTGCACAATCCTGGTCATACATCTTATGTAACCGGCCAAGCTCTGTACTTTTTATTGAAGGCATATGATTTTGAAAAAAATCACTATAATGTGGAACATAATGACTGGGTTGCCTTTATAAAAAAGGTGGCCGTCGCCCTTGAAAAAACAAAGAATGCAGAAGATGAGTATCCATACATCATCTCTGAAAATTCAGGTATTGGAATAGAGTACGATTCGTTTTGCGGCGCATGGATATTGGCTGCTCTGGCATATTATTGTTACCTGTTTCATGATAAGGAGATGTTTAAGGGATTAATTAAAAGCGAAGAACATTATTATGACGCATTTGTAAAAAAGCTGCAGTGTTATGGGGGCCCTCTTGATACAGAGAAAGCGATAGATTCAGAGGGGATACTGGCGTATATCCGTGCTGTCAGGCTACTGCATATGATAACGGGAAGAGATATGTATCTTAATCATCTTAGGGATGCATTATGTTATGAGTTCAGCTTCAAATTCTGTTATAATTCACCTGTGAAAGTGCCACCATTAAGCAGAATCGGATGGGCGAGCTGCGGTGGAAGTATTACATCAGTGGCCAATCCGCATATTCATCCGATGTCCAGTACTGTAACAGATGAGATGTTGTATTATATCAGGCATAGAAGGGATGCTTATATTGAAAGCCGCTTGAAGGATGTAATTGGATGGGGGCTTCAATGCCATAACCGGTTTGACGGTGAATTCGATTACGGATTAAAGGGATGGATGTCCGAGCGCTTTTGCCATTGCGAGGGGCTGCTTGCCCAAAAGTATTCGGATGGCTCGTTTGCAAGTACCTGGTTTGCGCTAATGCCGTGGGCCGGTTCGAGTATATTAGAAGGGCTTACGGGAGACTGTTGGGAGGAATTCCGGGCAAGAACAGACATACTATGAATCAAATATACAGCATAAATTGTATAACCCAGGCAGCCACTGAGCTGCCTGGGCTTTTATGTTTTTGTTCTGTATTCATTGGGCGTGCAGTCATAATATAGTCGGAATATGTGATAGAAGTGTGTAGGGTTTACGAATCCTATACGGTATGTAATTTCAACCACACTTAAATCAGTATCCAACAGTGAACGAGATGCTTCTTTCATATATACCTGCTGGCAATAATCCTTCACAGAAAGGCCATACCATTTTTTAAATATACGATTCAGATAATCACCGTTAAAATTCATTCGATGTGATATTTCTTCAGAAGTGAGATGGTGTTTGGCGGTATCCAGAAAGCGGCGGATGTCACCTGCAAGAATAGCTTCTTTTCCAGAACTTAAATCCACATACATGCTTATAGTAATCTATATTCTCAAGCAGGGACAGAAGCCGTTTAGTCAGGCCGTGTACTAGGGAAAGACAACCGGGATATCTGTTTTTCGGCTCCTCAATAATAGTAAGAATCAATTCAGAAACATAAAAAAATAATATACATACATTGACAATCGTAGAAATATTATGAAACGACAGTATGGCTTGCAGCCAGAGCCTTGAACTACCCAGTTTTTAGGGACAATAACTCCTGAAAATGATAGAATATACATGTTGTTTTCAACTATATACATTTATACTAATATTTAGTTGAAGTAAAATAAAAATGGTATAGATGTAGGAAACTGTTTTGATGAAGGAGAAAAATGAAATGGAGAATTTCCATGCTGAATGGGCGGCCTGCCTGTTGGAAGGATTAGAAAATAATTGTCCGGCAGAAATACGTCAGGCCTGTTTGGAGAAATGTGCCTGCTTCCATTACAGGGTTAATAATATGGATTGCCTGTTGGAGAAATATGTTGGAGATTTAGTTGGTTTTACCGATTTCCTACAGAGGGAGTATGGATGGATTATCCAAATAGATAATAACAATAAAAGAATCATGGTTGATGAAAATAAGGACTTCTGTGTATGTCCGATAACAGCAGCAACTCATGGTAAAGTATCCACGATGCTTTGCGATTGTTCAGCCCATTATGCCAGTAAAATGTTCTCCAGGGTTTTAGAAAAAGACGTAGGTGCTAAAGTTAAACGCTCTTTTTTGAGGGATGGACTCTCCTGTATTTATGAGATTGTAATTGAATAAATTTTAGGCAGTACTGTTCTATTCATTATAATAGTTATTGACAGCTGCCGGGAAAAAGAGATGGGAACCCGCAAAATTGCGTGGTTTTCACCTCTTTTTATTTTGTAAGCAGAAATTTTACAAATGCCTGTTCTATATGTAATAAAGGTAAAGGAAAAGTTCCGTACTATAAGACATAATTTGCGCGCACAATTGATTGGAAAGAACTGTAAAAACAGAAAATATACTGTTGGCCGTGTGAGATTCTATGAAAACGCCGCTTAATGATTACTTTTTTCTAAAGTTAATTGACAAGTGTCTGAATTCGGACTATACTAAACTAATCCGAAATCGGATACATATGAAAGGAGCAAAAATATGGATACATTGAAAAAACAGATAATGGAAATTAATCAGCTTTGTAATGAGAGCGACGGGCTATATCATGATATTGCTCAAAGCTATGGGCTTTCAGACAGTATATATTGGATTTTATATATTCTTTATTATAATGACTGTCCTGTTTCGCAAACAGAGCTGTGCAGTAACTGGTATTACTCAAAGCAGACCGTCAATTCTTCGATTTCAGCCATGACGAAAAAAGGATGGATTATGCTGGAGACTGTTCCGAAAACGCGGAATCGAAAAAATATTGTTCTTACAGAAGCCGGCCGTATTTTTTGCGCTAAAGTCATAGGGGAAACTTATGAGGTGGAAAAGGCCGCCTTCTCGAGAATTACAGAAGAAGAAAGAGAACTGTTTTTATTGTTATTCAGAAAAACAAATAAATATATGCGGGAGGAATACGAGAAAAGATATTCTTCGTCACAAGAGTAGTTTCTTCCGTATCATGTGAGACAGTGGAAAGGACTGAAAATATGAAAAAGAAAGAGAATAAATCCAATACATTCTTTTGGATTGCAGGAGCCGCTTTTCTGTTATGTTTGGTTATGTTTCTGAAAAAGAAAAATTATATTGTCATAAAACCCAGAAAAACTGAGTGATTGAAGCCTATAGGAGGATTCGACATGAAAATAATAACTGTAAGCCGTGAATTTGGCAGCGGAGGCAGGGAAATTGGAAAAAGGCTGGCTGACAGACTTGGAGTTGCTTATTACGATAAGGAAATCATAAGTGCGATTGCTGACAAACTTAAATTGGATGAGAATTATATAGAGAATAAACTGGAGCAGAATTTTACGATCAACTATCCATATACGTTTCGCCGCAGCTTCAGCATGGCTTATGATGCACCCAATCAGACAGCGAAGCTTTTATTGGAACAACATAAAATTATCCGTTCTCTCGCTGAAAAAGAGGACTGCGTAATTGTGGGAAGAGGTGCAGATGCTGTACTTTGCGATAAGAAACCATTCAATTTTTTTGTGTATGCAGATATGGAGGCAAAAATTGAGCGCTGTCGCAGCAGAGCGTATCAGGATGAAAATTTATCGGATCATGAACTGGAACGGAAAATCAGGCAAATAGATAAAGTCCGGGCGGCAAGTTATAGTATAGTTTCCCAATATCCGTGGGGAGATAAACATGCTTATCATCTTTGTATCAATACTACAGGGATAGACATTCCTGCGTTTATTCCGTATCTTGCAGAACTTGTAGAATTTCGGCAGAAAGGTTAGAAAACATGGCAATTCAGTTATCAGACCATTTTAACTATAAAAGACTGTTAAAGTTTGTATTTCCATCTATTATTATGATGGTGTTTACCTCTGTATATGGAGTGGTGGACGGTTTATTTGTGTCTAATTATGTTGGAAAGACCGCTTTTGCGGCAATTAATCTGATTATGCCAATGGATATGATTTTCGGCGGCGTTGGATTTATGCTTGGAACAGGCGGCAGCGCCCTGGTGGCAAAGACGCTTGGGGAACAGGACACTGACAGGGCCAATCGTTATTTTTCCATGATAATCTGGGTTACAGTGATTGTGGGAGCCGTCCTTTCCGTTATCGGAATTGCCGTTATACGTCCGGTTTCAATTTTGCTGGGGGCAGATGAAGGGATGCTTCCTGACTGTGTACTTTATGGCAGTATTATGATGGGATTTACTATTACTTTCATGTTCCAAAATGCATTCCAGGCATTTTTAATCACGGCAGAAAGGCCGAGTTTGGGTCTGGCCGCGACGATTGCGGCAGGAATATCAAATATGGTACTGGACGCTTTATTTATCGCTGTTTTTGACTGGGGCGTTGCAGGGGCGGCGGTTGCCACAGGACTAAGTCAGTGTGTGGGAGGGGTTATTCCGCTGATTTATTTCCTGCGGCCCAATACCAGCCTTTTGCGACTGAAGCGGACGAAGCTGGAAATAAGGCCGATCATCAATGCGTGTGCAAATGGAGCCTCGGAGATGGTATCCAGCGTTACCTCCTCTGTGGTGGGAATCCTATATAATCTTCAATTACTCCAATATGCTGGAGAGAACGGCGTTGCTTCCTACGGGGTTCTTATGTATGTTCAGTTTATTTTTGCCGCAATTTTCCTTGGATATTCCATGGGGAGCGCTCCGGTTATAAGCTATCATTATGGAGCGGAAAAACATGGGGAATTGAAAAACCTGTTTCAAAAAAGTGTTGTTTTGATGGGAACAATTGGAGGCGGTATGGTGGTGGCTGCCCAGCTTTTTGCAGTACCGCTTTCCAGGCTTTTTGTAGGGTATGATGCAACGCTGTTTGAAATGACGGTCCATGCGATTAGGATAGCAGGTGTTTCCTTCCTGATTATGGGATTCAATATTTTTGCATCAGCCTTTTTTACCGCTCTTAATAACGGCGGTGTATCAGCGGTGATCTCTTTCCTGCGGACATTTGTTTTTAAACTTGCAGCCGTGCTGTTCTTGCCGCTTCTTTTGGGACTGGAAGGTATTTGGTGGGCAGAAGTGACGGCGGAGATTTCCGCATTTGTATTGTCGCTTATTTTCCTGTTTATTAATCGGAAGAAATATCATTATGTATAGAATGGAATCATATGGAAATCAGCAAATAACGGAAGGATAGGAGTATTGAAAACAGCTACAAAAAATGCATTTACAGAAAGCCAAACATTAGGAAGACTCAGGAAAAGGAAAAAAAAGAGGCAAAAAGGAGGGGCAGAATGAGAGAACAGTGGATTTTATGCCCTTGCTGTAAAAGTAAAACCAGAATAAAGGTACAGGAAAATACTGTGCTGGAGTATTTCCCCCTGTTTTGTCCTAAATGTAAACAGGAGACACTGATTGCCGTAAAACAATTTAATGTATCTGTTATCAGAGAGCCGGACGCATAGACGCAGAGCCGATAACGCACGATTCATATATTCGTGGTTATCGGCTGTTTTTATTTATGGCAGGTAATAACTCACAGGAAATATTCTGGCATTAAGTTTAACTAACCAAAGGGGCAGGGACATACCGCGGCCGGTTCGCGGTAAAAACATCTGAGCACCCAAGAGGAGAAGGGAAGATAATATGAATATTGGACTGTTTACAGACACTTATTTTCCGCAGATTAACGGTGTATCCACCCATGTAAAAACATTGAAGGAAGGGCTTGAGGGCATTGGTCATCAGGTTTTGGTGGTAACCGCTGATACCGAAACACCGGTTCATCACCTGGAGGATGGTGTTCTTCGCTGCCCGGCCGTTAAGCTTAAGAGAATTTATGGTTATGGTATGGCATGTATCCACAGCATGGACAGGCAGCGGATTCTTAATGATTTTCCTCTGGATGTGATCCATGTGCATACGGAGTTCGGCATCGGTTTATCTGGAGAGGAAAACGCGCGGAGATTGGGAGTGCCCCTGATTTATACGCTGCACACCATGTGGGATCAATATATTCATTATATAGCGCCGTACAATTTCCATTCCTTTGCAAGGGAGATGACCCGTGGTTATATCGGTTATTTTGCCGGCCGGGCGGATGAGATTATCGGCCCGTCCATGAAAGTGCAGGGATTTTTAAGTATCTGCGGATCTGAAAAAAAGGTCAATGTCATTCCGAATGCAGTGGAATTGGATCAGTTTTCCTGTGAACTTGTGGATTTGCAGGCTGTCGGACTGCTAAAAAAAGATTATGGCCTGTTGCCGGAAGATTTTGTCATTTGCTTTTGCGGACGGCTTGGGAAAGAGAAGAGCGTGGATGTGCTGCTCGATTTTTTTGCAGCATATCACAGGCCAAATGACCATATAAAGCTGCTGATTGTGGGGGAAGGCCCTTTGCATAAAGCTCTGGAAGAAAAAGCAGGAAGACTGGGGCTTACGGACAGTGTGGTTTTCACAGGGGGAATAGCCCATGAAAACATGCGGGAGGTATACGCCTGTTGCAACCTGTACGCCACAGCTTCTAAATCTGAGGTCAACTCAGTTTCCATGCTGGAGGCTATGGCTATGGGTCTGCCTGTTTTACATATCCTGGATGAAGAAAATCCGGGACAGGTTACGGAAGGCGTAAACGGATATATCTTCAGGACACCAGAAGAATTTCATTCGGCAATAGAACGGTTTAGAAATAACAGGGAAGAGCAGGTCCGCCTGCGCGCTTCTACTATAGAATCCGCCCGTCTTGCCGGGCAGGAAACGCTGGCAAGACGGGTTGAGGCGATATATCTTCGCCAGCTTTTGTTGGCTGGCCGGGGACAAAAGGGGGTGTCATAATGTCTTTTGCAGATATAATACTTCTGTTTACGGTGGGGTCCGTGATCGGTGTAATCGTGGAGACTGTCTTTGTTTATTTAGTCAGGGGAAGGCTCGAGAGCAGGCGGGGAATGGTCTATGGGCCATTTAATCAGGTATATGGTTTTGGAGCCGTTCTGCTGACAGCCTTGCTTGGTTCTTTCGGGGAAGAAAGCAAATGGGTTCTCTTTGCCGCCAGTGCGGTGCTGGGAGGGCTTTTTGAATCACTGTGCAGTTATTGTCAGGAGAAAGTTTACGGCACAGTATCCTGGGAATATTCCGGGCAGGCTTTTTCTGTTTTGAACGGGCGTACCAACATTATTTATATGCTTTTCTGGGGTGTGCTTGGTTCAGTTTATATACGTTTCATCCATCCGTGGCTATTTGCATTGTCCGGGAAAATTCCGGTATCCATAAAAATGCCTGTTGCAGCAGTTCTCACAGTATTTTTTATCTATAACCTCTGGCTGTCTAATGCGGCGGTCAGGAGGTGGAACCAACGGCTTAACGGGGTATCAGCATCTGGGAGGATGGATATATGGCTGGATCGCTGTTTTTATAATGAACGTATGAAAAGAATTTATCCAAGCATGGTGGCCGCCCAAAAAACAGGCAGAGCAAAACGGGTGAAAGCACAGAAGAAGGATTCGGTCATTTCGGATTGATTTTTTCATCTGCAGGAAAATATTTGAAGAAGATGAGGCGATGAAACAGAATCATGTATAATTTCTTCAGTTATCCACAAAAACCAGCCACTAGATATAGATAACAGCCTTTTTGCCATACGATATCTTGATATGTCGGTGGATAATGTGGATAACTTTGTGGATAGCGTGGGGAAACGTTGGGGACAAATATGTGTTAAGACGACATCTGCGTGCTGAAGCTGTCGTCTTTTTCTATAAAGAAATCTGCGCAGATTATTTATAATGGAAGCATAGAAAAAAAGAAGGAGTGAATGGGGATGGAATATTATACGGAAGTAAAATTAATGGGGGATGCATATGGCGCAGGTTTTTCCAATGGATTGACCATGTGCGGGAGCCAGTCGGCGGCGGCCTTCCGCAAAGTGGAAGATATGGGCCCGGATGCTGTGTACGACGATGACAGGCAGCATCGTATTGTGCTTCATAAAAAAGCGGCTGGACAGGCTGTGGAAGTAAGTACGGAATTTATAAATGACAGCGCTGAAGCCGTTACTTTGGAAATGCTGTCATCATTTGCGATCAGGGGGATCAACGCAGACAGGATACACAGGCTGCAGTCTTTTTGGAGTGCGGAAGGAAAACTGAGGACGGAATCCATAGAAGAACTGCATTTTGAACCATCATGGAACCGTTGTGGGATGAGAGTGGAAAAATTCGGAAATGTTGGTTCCATGCCGGTGCGTAAATATTTTCCTTTTCTGGTTGTGGAAGACAGCAAAAAACAGGAATTTTTAGGCATTCAGTTATATTGCCCTTCCTCCTGGCAAATCGAAATATTATGTAAAGATGATGATACGCTTACCATAGCAGGCGGGATTGCGGACAGGGATTTTGGCCACTGGATGAAAAAATTAAGCCCCGGAGAAAAGTTTGTGACTCCCAAAGCCGTAATTGCCGGGGGAAATACATTATATGAAGTATGCGATAAGCTTGTTAAGGCGCAGAAGCCTGCAATATCGGATGTCGATAAAAAAATGGGAATTGCTTTTAACGAGTATTGTACCACATGGGGAAATCCGAGTTACGATAATATAAAAAAGATATGTGATAAGCTGAAAGGAAAAGGAATCCAATATCTTGTCATTGATGCGGGCTGGTATGGAAAAGGCCAGGGCTGGTGGAACAGTATGGGAGACTGGAGTGTCAATGAGGATAAATTTCCCGGAGGGCTGAAAAAGATTGCGGATTACATACGTTCCTGCGGGATGATTCCGGGGTTATGGTTTGAAATGGAATCCGTAGGCGCCAATTCGGAGCATTATGAGGATAAGGAGCATCTGCTTTTAAAGGATGGAGTACCGTTAACCGTAGGGGAACGCCGCTTCTGGGATATGGAAGATGAATGGGTGATCAATTATCTTGGCGGTAAAGTGATTAAGCTGTTAAAGGAATGCGGGTTTGGTTATCTGAAGGTGGACTATAATGATACGATTGGCATGGGATGTGACGGGCCGGAGAGCCTGGGAGAAAATCTTCGGAAAAAAGTACAGGCAACACAAGAATTCTTCAGGAAAATAAAAGCAGAGATACCGGAAATAGTTATAGAAAACTGTTCCAGCGGAGGCCACAGGTTAGAGCCGTCCATGATGGAACTGGTATCCCAGGCAAGCTTTTCCGATGCGCATGAAACGTTGGCGATTCCTCTTATCGCTGCCAATATGCATAGAGTGATACGTCCAGAACAGAGCCAGATATGGGCGGTTTTGCATGCAGGGGACAGTGACAACAGAATTTTTTATTCTATTGCCAGTACTTTCCTGGGAAGGATGTGCCTGAGCGGTGACATTTACGACTTATCAGAGGCACAGTGGAAGCTCGTAGAGCAGGGAATGGATTTTTATGGGATGGCTTCGGAAATTATCCGCAGTGGCGTCACGGTAAGATGTGAATACAGTACTACACAGTATAATCATCCAACGGGTTCGCAATTGGTTATCAGACAGCTTGGCAGCCGTTGCCTGGCAGTTCTGCACCGTTTTGAAAACTCAGAGGCTGCAGACCTGGAGTTCCTGAAGGGAGGCAGGGTGATCGCGGAGTATGGAAGGGCTGAGGAAGATTTTAGTGCAAAAGCTTGGATATATGAAATTGATGATTGATGAAATTAAGGTACTGGTTACTGAAATACAAATGTAAAAAATGGGGTATCCTGCAGTTAGTGGATAAAAATCACCACCTGCAGGATGCCCCGTTTCTATTCGGCTTTTATTGAATTATTTTTAATGAAGTCACTTGGAGAAATTCCCAGAACTCTCTTAAAGGCACGACGAAAGGAAACATCACTGGAATAGCCAACTTTTTCAGAGATTGCTTTTATTGTAAGAGTATTGTCTGAAAGCATTTCACAAGCAGCCTCTATTCGCACTTTTTCCAGAATTGCAGAAAAAGAAGAGCCCAGTTCCTGAAAAAATTTTGACGCAGCCGGTTCACTTATTTCCAACTCCCTGCACATATAAGAAAGATTCAGATTACAATTTCCATAATTTTTTTGTATGTAATCCATGATGGTATAATTTACTTTATCAGATTCAGTTTTTGCCGTGGAAACAATATATTTTTGTATAGCTTCTTTTAATTCAAAAAGACGGATATACAGAGATTCGATTGTATTATCATGGTTAAATTCCAGTAGCTGGCCGATTCGCTCGTTCGACTGGTAAACAGACAGATTTCTCTGGACGCTTTTTTGAATTGCAGCAATTAAATCTGATTTCATACCTTCAGACAGAATCAGGGTTTCAAAATTTTCCTTATATAGTTCGTCTAAAAAGTCTTTTAGTTTTTCAGTGCAGCCATACTGGATTAATTGAATCAGTTTTATTTCCTGGTCGATAGTATAATGATAAATCTGCTGGAAAGGAGGCAGGTCTTCCAGAGAATATACAAAAAGATCGCTTTTCTTATATACATTATGGGCGATTCGTTTACACTGCTCATAGCTTTTATGAACATTTTCATAATGCAGCATTGGTTCACTGAGAAAGAAATCAATATGACAATTAGTTTCAAGCATGATATCATTCCCAAGATTTTTGAGCAGTTCTTTCATATATATTGGGAAAGCGCTGTCGGCCGGACTGTCTTCGGGGACAGCAAGAAAAACCATATTGGATTCATCAATAATAAGCGGATATATTATTCCTGAAAATCCGTTTTTCAGACGTTCAATAAGCGTCTGCAGGGGAATCTCAGACTCTTTTTCGGATGTGATAAGGATAATGGTCAGCAAAATTTTGTTGGACAGATGGAATCACTTGAAGCATATATGACGGAAGATGTTGTACCTATTTACTTTTTTCATGATACAGCTTGTGGAAATTGTGACGGAACAGAGGAATTCCTGAAGATTGTAACAGAACAGATAGCAGATTTGCGTGAACTGTATCCATATGAACTGCATATATATAATGTATTTAAAAATGATGGCAGGGAAGCCGCAGAAAAAATTTTTGATGAAAACAGCCTTAAGGAATCCCAAATCAGATATCCGGCACTTCTGATAAAGGGGGAATTATATGAAGGGATGGATGAAATACGCAATAATTTACTGAAGTCATATTTAAAAGAAGCAGAATCTATTGCAATATATTTTTACCGTGATGATTGTAAGGAATGTAATGATGTAAAAATATTTATGGACAATCTGCCCGGTACTATTTTTATTAATGGAACAGAAGTCCCGTTCCGGTTAATTCAGCTGAATTCCAGGGAAGGAGATAACGGTGAAAAAATCCGGCAGCTGTTCACAGAATATGATGTTCCGGAAGAGGAACAAATGGTTCCATTTGTCTTTTTGAAGGATGATTATCTGGCCGGGAAGGATGAAATCGAGAAGAATCTGATGTCACAGCTGGAACAGGGGGAGGGGTTGGGGACTGCATTTGGAAAAAATAAAAAATAATGCAGCTGACTTTTTATTTATATCCCTTCCGAAATTCCAACGGCGGCATTCCGTTCATCCGATGAAAAAGAAGTATTCGCCAGCAGCTTTTTGGCTTTTTCCATGCGCAGGAGATTGATATATTCCCTGAAGCTGCAGCCTGTTGAGGCCTTAAAGGTGTGGCTGGCATAAGAAATTCCAGCGCCCGTGTGATGGCGCCCTGCGGTGTGCTGGGACAGGCGGCAGGAACCGCAGCGGCGCTGGCGGTGCGCATGGGGATGAGGCCCGGACAGATTTATCCGGATTATATTTCTGTGCTGCAGCAGGATCCGCTGGAGGACGGCTGTTACCTTCCCTGGCGCCTAATCCGTTTTCCCGCCCACATACCTCATCAAATCCCCGACAGGCAGCGGCTTGCTGTAGTAATAGCCCTGATAAAGGCTGCAACCCAGCTTCGCCAGCATATCGCGCTGCTCCTTTGTCTCAACATATTCTGCCAGGACGCGCAGGTTAAGGCTCTCGGTCATCCGTATAATGCCTGAAATAATTTCACCGGAACGCTCATTGCCCGGAAGCTGGGACACCAGCTTGCCATCCAGCTTGACTTCATTAAAAATGCCTTCCTGCAGATACAGGATGGAATTGTGCCCCATGCCGAAATCGTCCAGGCTGAAGTTCACGCCTTTGCTTTGCAGGCTGTTCATTTCCGCCATCAGGGAATCGGAAATCACCATGGCGGACCGTTCCGTAATCTCCAGAACAAGGTGTACCCGCTCCAGATGATAGCTTTTGAATACATCACAGGCTTCAGAAAAAAAGCCGTTTTCTTCCATCTGCTTTGCAGAAATGTTGACGGACAGGAACAGATCATTTTTTAAAAAGGGTTCCAGAGCGCGGGCATCCCGGCAGGCCAGGTGCAGAAGATAGCTGCTCAGTTCATTTAAAAAGCCGCCTTCATAAGCCAGCATACATACCACGGGAGGGGAGATGTATCCGGTGACCGGATGTTTCCAGCGTAGCAAAGCTTCAATTCCGTGCAGCTTTCCGTCCGCATTGATCTGCGGCTGATAGAAATACTCCACCTGGCCGCGTCTTATCGCGTTTTTCAGATCAAGGGAAAGCGTTTTGGCATAATAGTTATAAGGATATTTGGAGCTGAGAAATACGGGAAGGACGCCGCTTTTTTCCCCATCAGCCATATCCTGTTCCATACGCAGCACAATCCTCTGGAATTCAGCGGTTTCTTTTTTCTCGCTCCGCCTGATAAACGGGATATAAATCAAAATCCCAATCAGCAGATTGACAAGC
>OGRS01001442.1_pt1 | contig 14015 bp, 13 predicted proteins | sample 1553561 | NCBI WGS metagenome assembly OGRS01 (sample SAMEA2580103, study PRJEB22360) | human gut metagenome | biome: human gut; feature: human-associated habitat; material: faeces | place: Denmark | collected 2008/2010
ATCTCCTTTCAAAAATCTATTGGTATTTCTGCCGTTCTCCCTGCATGGGTTTCCTGCCCCCTTCCGACGGCGTTTTCCGGCTCGATCTTGCGAGGTCATGGCCGGGTATCACATGCAGACGGTCATGCGGTTTTCAAGGTTCAACAATGGATTTGAAAATAGATTAACACATCAACAGAAAAATTTTTAGGACACATTACGTCCGGTTTTTACGAAAGTTGATTTGAAATCCTACAAAAAATCGGACATTCAATGCCTGAACTGGTGTGAAAGCAATGAAGAATGCGTTTCTATGATCTTAGTGTATCACGTCGCCAATTTTATTTTTAGGAACTGGTAGTTCCGGTTTTTGAGGATTTTGAAGTGAATTCAAAAGTGAAATCGGAACTACTGGTTCCGGTTTTGCGTATCAACGTGATCTCAAATTTGGGGTGCCGTTCTCTCTGCATGGCTTTCCTGCCCCCTTTCAGCGGCGTTTTCCGGCTCTCCTTGTCAGGGTCATGGCCGGGTATCCCATGCAGACGGTCATTCGATTTTCAAGGTTCGATGAAGGCTTGTAGAAAGCATATCACAATGAAGCAGAAATTTTTAGGAAGCATTACTTCCGCTTTTTACCTTCAAAACCGGAAGTAATAGTTCCGGTTTTGTGCAATATTGAATGAATCAACGACGATTTTTCGGAAACGATTTTTTCTACAAGAAATTTGCTTATTCAGCGTCTGTTAAGATACGCAGTCGGCACAGTTTATGTGCTGAATATCGGGTTTTGGCGAAGCCCAACAATCGTTTTTGAAGTCGGATTTGAAAAATCTGATTCAAAACTTGTGAGTTGGCACCAACTCGCCCTGCTTGCTGCGGTTGCAAACTCGAAAATTTTTGTGCAGAAAAATAACCGCCCGCTTCAAGTTGAACTTGAAAACGGACGGTCTGATTTGCAAAATGATTTTCAAATTTTGGAAAGCATGTTGAGAGGTTTCATAGTACCCGCAAGCAATGCAGACGTATATACATCTGCTTATTTTGCTTTGCAAAATACTTGTTGGGAGCACCCAAACCCTTGAACTGCATCCCGTGGATGCAGGCTGTTTTAAGCAAACAAAAAGGAAAACTGTTTTACTTCTTGCGGAATTCCCCATACAGCCACTCTGCCAATGCCGACATAATAGCCTTGTACTTGCTGGTATCCTCAAACAAGGAAGAGAAGGTGTCCTGCGCTTCGAGATAGCTGTCCTGTGCGGCAGTATCAAAAGCCTTGGGAAAGATGCTCTCGGTAAAGATCTGCGGGTCGGAGCTGCGCGCCAGCTTTGCCAGCTTCGGGTCGGCCAGCAGACGGTCATGCAGGGCGGTAAGCAGCACCCGGTCGGCATTGGTGAACTCACCCTTGAACTTCTCGTTGATCTTCAAAATGATCTCGTCCAGCGGCTCCTTGGGGTCGTGGCCGAGAGCGCCCTTTTGGGTGACCGGCTCGTAGACGCCTTTGACGTGTTCCAACTCGATGGCACCGGCAAAGGTCTTTTGCAGCTTGTAATACTCCAGCTGCAATTTGCCCTCCAGATCCAGCGGAGAGACCTCGTCCGGCGGCAGCAGCTTGAGTAGGTAGGCACAGAATACGTTCTCCTTGTGCAGCTCTTCATCGAACATCCGCGCCACCTGTGAAACGTAGCTGTACCACTTGACAAGGTTGCGCAGCAAGCGGCGGAACTGGTACCGCTCGGCCTGCGTTTTCTGGTTGTAGCGGTCTGCCACCGGCTTCAAGACGCTGCTCATGCGGCCCACGGCGTTTTTATCCTGCTTGGTGCTGCGGAAATACTCCTTGGCAAAGGCTTCCACGTCTGCATCGGAATAGACGGCAAAGCTCCGCAGCTCCTTCTGGGTCTTGTAAATGAGGTCGGTGTTGACCTCCTGCTCCAGAAAGGTTTCCTGATAAAACGGCTGGAAGGCCTCCCGGATGTCCTCTGCCTTGTTCACGAAATCCAGCACAAAGGTGTCGGTTTTGCCGGGACAGGTACGGTTCAGACGGGAGAGGGTCTGCACCGCCTTGACGCCCTTCAGCTTTTTGTCCACGATCATGGTATGGAGCAGCGGTTCGTCAAAGCCTGTCTGGTATTTTTCTGCCACGATGAGCACATTGAAGTTGTTGTGGAACTCCTTTTTGGTCTGGCTCTCTGCAATGTGGCTGCCGTCGGCGCGGACGTTCAGGGACTGCTCCGTGTACTCCACGCCGCCGTCCGGTACGGCACCGGAAAATGCCGCTAAGATCTGCACATCGTCATAGCCCTGCTCGGCAATGTAGCGCTTGACCTCGTGGAAGTACCGCACCGCCGCCAGCCGGGAGGAGGTGACCACCATCATCTTGCCCCGCCCGCCGATCTTGTGGCTGGTGGTCTCCCGGAAGGTCTCTACAATGATCTTTGCCTTCTGGCTGATGTTGTAGGGGTGCAGCTCTTCATACTTGCGGATGAGCTTCGCCGCCCGGCTGGCAGGCAGGTCGGGGTTGTCCGGGATGGTCTTGGCAATCTTGAAGCAGGTGGAATAGGTCATGTAGTTTTGCAGCACATCCAGAATGAACCCTTCCTCAATAGCCTGCCGCATACTGTAAATGTGGAAGGGGTGGTGGCTGCCGTCCGGGTACTCGGTGCCGAACAGTTCCAGCGTGGCGGCTTTTGGGGTGGCGGTAAAGGCAAAGAAGGACAGGTTCTTGTGCTGCCCGTGGGAGGTCAACTCCTTCACCAGTGCATCCTCCGGGTCGATCTCGTCCTCCGCTTTGCCTTCCAGCTCGGCATATTCCCGCAGCGCGTCCTCGGTGTCGGCAAGGGCGGCTTTCAGCTTCAGGGCAGAGGTGCCGGTCTGGGAGGAGTGCGCTTCGTCGATGATAACGGCATAGTTCTTCCCGGCAGTCTTGTTCACCTCAGTATAGATGACCGGGAACTTTTGCAGCGTGGTGATGATGATGCGTGCGCCGTTGTTGATGGCATCCCGCAGGTCGCCGGAGTTTTTGTCCTCGCCGATGGCCTCCACCGCACCCAGCGTATGGTCGAAGCCGGAGATGGTCTCCTGCAGCTGTGCGTCCAGCACGGTGCGGTCAGTCACCACGATGACGCTGGCAAACACCGGCTTATTCTCGGTGTTGAACAGGGAAGCCAGCCGGTACGCCGTCCAAGCAATGGAGTTGGACTTGCCTGACCCGGCGCTGTGCTGGATGAGATAGTGCTGCCCGGCACCCTTCTGCCGCACATCTGCCACCAGCTTACGCACCACGTCCAACTGGTGGTACCGGGGAAAGATCAGGGCCTTGCCGTCCTGCAGGCTCATGAACTTTTGCAGAATGTCCATCATGCTGTCCTTCTGGAACACTTCTTCCCAGAGGTAGGCGGTAAGGTAGCCGCTGGGGTTGGGCGGGTTGCCTGCGCCGCCGTCCCGCCCGGCACCGTTGGAACCCTGATTGAAGGGCAGAAAGCGGGTGTCCTTACCTGCCAGCCGGGTGGCCATCCACACCTCGGTCAGGTCTACGCAAAAGTAGCCCAGAATGCGCTTGTTGAACTGGAAACATACCTCCCGCGGGTCCCGGTCGTGCATCCACTGCTGCTTGGCGTTCTCCACGGTCTGCCCGGTGAACTGGTTCTTCAGCTCAAAGGCGAACACCGGGATGCCATTTACCGCCAGCACCATATCCACCGAGTTGTGGGTGGTGTCGGAGTAGAACCACTGCCGGTTGCAGGTGATCTCGTTTTGGGCGTAGCGCTGGGCGTCCTTCTGGTTCAGCGCGGATTCCGGCTGAAAATAGCACACCCGGAACCGCCGTCCCCGGTGCTTGAACCCATGCCGCAGCACCGAAAGCAGTCCGTCCGTATCGCAGGCATTGTTAAAGGCAGTGCAGAACTTCCGCACCGGGTTTACCGGGTTCTGCTTTTCAAAAAATGCCCACTCGTTGGGCTGGGTCTTTTGCACAAAGCGGATCAGGGTATCCGCAAACAGCCCCAGCTTGGGGTCGTAGCAATCCCCGTTGCGGGTGTAGCCCCCGGCAGGGGAGAGCAGCGCCGCCGCAATGTCCGATTCAAACTGCTTTTCGGTGGTGTTGAGGGGCATGGTTGGATTCCTCCTTATTCTGATAAGAAATGTTTTTGACAGAGTTTTTTTAATTGTGTGTCATCGACGCCAAGACTGTGGAGAATCATGCAATAGATCAAACCAATTAAATAAAATGCTGTCTCGCAAAGCCGCTTGTCAAGAATTTGTTGTGTTCCATGTGTTGTACGGTTGCGATGAATCACTAAATTTTCAATATCTTCCCGATTCGGAATGGAAGACGTGTCAAAAAATAAAAGACGTAAAATATCGATATACTTTTCATAGGTCAAGTAAAATTTATCAGCATCTGCAAGTGTAAGATGCTTAAAAACACCCATAAGTGTATCATGTGTCTTTCTTGGAAATGGTCCGTTTTCTTCTTCGAAGGAACAAATTGTTTTTTTCAGCTCTTTTATAAGAGAGGAAAGTTTATCAGATTCTGCTAGGTAGGTTGCACTTTTGTTGTCAGGAGTGGAGTTGCTCATTTTAACTCGGGCAAGCTCACATTCTAAACAGGTAACAATGCTGTGAATTATATCAGTTGACATCCTGCCAACATCTTGAGGAGAGGAAGGCAGAAAATCCATGAAGCAAAAGGGATTGTTAGGAATATTGCTATATATGAGTTGTAGTAAGGAAAAAACGACATCGTTGAGTTCATCAAAACAGAGGTTATGCCAAGGCGTCTTTTGAACAGGAGTGACAGATGGTTCTTGAAATATTTGTGCATCATCAAAAACTTGACAGCATTCATCATGCCATTTTAACAAATACATCTCATCGAAAATGATGTTTTTATGGCTGGTCAAGAAGAAAATAAGCTTGTTCACATTTTCTATATGATGAAAAATTTCATTAAGCTTAATGGACTTGGAAAACAACAGTTGCAAATAGACTGTTCGATTTGAGAAGCTGTACTCATCAGGCCCACGATGCTCATGGGGGATTTTTCCTATGGTGACTTTAATGTTTCCGTAAGGCGTCGAAATTGTACCAGAAAGACAACGAAAATCTGTATTGGATTCAATGCTTTTTGGACAGTTGGCTAATGTGGAAGCAGAAAATGTGAAGAGGTCATTCAATGTGCCTCCACGAAATTCAATGGCCTCGAAGTGAGACCAGTCACAGGAAGCCTGATTCCCGCACTGAACTATGTATGTGCTAGTTCGAATCTTATAATAGGAAGGAATTTCTGGTGTTCCAAATTTCTCTGGAGAACCACAATAAATAGCAATATCATGTCCGTCGTGCGTGACCCCTTTTAGAAAACCATCGTCGGGGAGAGAAAGAGTAAAAGCTTTCTCTCGGTCATATACATTTGGCTTCTTTGAAAGAGCATTCAAAAAGCTAAATGTATAATTGTCGTTAGAAAAAACAGCAGTTCCTCGTTTACATTCGATAGTACCAGTGCTGAAGAAATCGGATTCTTTCATACATTATACCTCATTAAAACTGCATTAGAGACGGATTTTTTAGCGCCATATAAGCAAAACTTTCACAAGCTTTTTAATGCCAATGCTTCCGCACATTTTACACCTCCCGTTTCCCTGTTACAACCTCATAAATCAAACTTTTCTTATAGCTTTCCATTTCTTTTACCAGCTGCTCCTTCTTTGCAATCAGCTTGTCAATCTCGGCACACTTGGCATCAAGGTAGTCGGCAATTTCTTCTTGCTCAACTAAAGGCGGTAATGCGCAATAGATAGAATACAAATCACCAGTATAAAGGCGAGTTAAGCCAGCACCGACGCCAGAAGATTTTTTCTTAAATTCGTTGATATACTGGGGAGTTTTGAAAAGAAGTTCGAGGAAATTAAGATTGGCAGGACCTGTGCTATGATAAACAGCATAGTCTGGACTAACAAGACCATTATACTTTGATACTGAAAATACGCCAAGATGAGCTTTCAGCTTATTGAATACTAAATCGCCTTTATAAACTAACTTGGCGCCGATAAACGAGGAAGCCATATTAGGAATAGAATCCATATCCTTCGTTGGGATAAGTCCTTTTTTCTGACTCATTGAAAGTGGTTCTTCTAAGCCAGTGATAGAGCGGTCTTTCCGCTCATGTAACAACCATTTTATTTTAATGATTTTCCAATCGCTGGGGTATGTTCCAATCCACGCAACCCCGCTATCCTTCATCTCCCGCTCACTACGCACGCCTTTTGTAACAGCCTGTGTAATAACAGCTTGCTTGAGCTTTTTGTATTCCTCAATGCTGGAGCGGGTTTTGGAGAGCATTGCATCAAGTGAAGCACAACCATTGTCAAGGTAATCTGCGATTTTTGCCTGTTCGTCAAGCGGAGGAATAAGAAACGGGATATTTTTGAAATCATCGAATCCTAAATCCCATTGACCGATTCTCATACCGGTTGAAAGACGTGCATATTCGGGCAGATATGCTGGATTCCTCAAAAGATGATGTAGATAGCGCTTGTTGACCTTATTACTCGTAATGCTACATACATGATAAGCTGGACTAACAATTCCTCGGTAATCAGAAACCGCCATAGAACCCTGCCATGCTTTCATTTTATTGATAACTAAATCTCCAATATCAACGACTTTATAATTAGAAGTATCTAAGGAAGTTACGTTGTGGTTATCATCGCGGCTGTCTTTTGGGACAACACCGAAGTCACGATAGAGAGATAAAACGGGTGCATCTGGACATCCCTTCTCGCTTTTCCACCGGGTTGCATATTTCAATTGGGAAACCTCCCACCCCTCCGGAATCTCCCCGATCCATTCAATGCCGCTGTCTTTCATTTTCCGCGCCATGGTCAGCCCTCCTTATGGAACAGCTCTGCCAGCCCGGCGGAGATATCCTGTTCCAGTGCGGTGATGCGTGCCACGATATCCTCCACGGCTTCCGGTGCCTGATACTCGTAGAAATAGCGGGTCATGGGGATCTCGTAGCCCACCTTGGTCTTGCTGTGGTCGATCCATGCGTCGGGGGCGTAGGGCAGAACTTCCCGGGCAAAGTAGGCGTCAATATCCTGCACCAGCGGCACGTTTTCAGTGTCACGCAGGCTGGTGTCCGGCACAGGCTTGCCGCGCTTCAGGATGATGTTGCCCGCCTCGTCCCGCTGGGGACGCTCCACCACGATCTTGTTGTAGCCGAACTCCACGCTCTCGAACACCTTGCTCTCGCAGTAGATGCCGTTTTTGTCGCCGTACACCTTGCCGTTGGCAAATTCGCCGTAGGCGGTGACGATCAGCTCCCGGCAGGCATCAGTGATGTCGTTGCGCTTGGTGCCGATGCTCTTGCGGCGGGGCTCAAAGCAGTGGCTGGCGTCAATAAGCTGCACCTTGCCTGCACGGTGGGCAGGCTTATCCTTGCTGAGCACCCAGATGTAGGTGGAGATGCCGGTGTTCATGAACATATCGGTGGAAAGCTGGATGATGCAGTCCAGCCAGTCGTTTTCCAGAATATACTGTCGGATGTTGCTGGGGCCGCTGCCGGCATCGCCGCTGAACAGGGGAGAGCCGTTCTGGATAATTGCCATCTTGCCCTTGTTTGCCAGCTTGGCAAGGCCGTTCAGCACAAAAAGCTGCTGACCATCGCTGATCTTGGGCAGACCGGGCGCAAAGCGCCCCATCTCGCCCCGGGCAGCCTCGGCTTCCACCGCCTTCTGCTCCCGCTTCCAGTCGATGCCGAAGGGCGGGTTGGAGATGATGTACTGGAAGGTGAACCCGGGAAACTGATCTTCCGACAAAGTATCACCGAACCGCATATTGTTGGGGTCGCCGCCCCGGATCATCATGTCCGCCTTGGCGATGGCAAAGGTGGAGGGATTGAACTCCTGCCCGAAGCAGGTCACCTCAATGTCGCTGTTCAGCTCGTGGATGCGCTCCTCCATGCAGCTCAGCATCTGGCTGGTTCCCATGGCCATATCGTAAACGGTCATGCTGCTGGTATCGAGGTCGGCTTCGGACAGCAGCAGGTCGGTCATCAGATAGATGATATCCCGGCTGGTGAAGTGGGCTCCGGCTTCCTCGCCAAAGCTCTCGGAGAACCGCCGCACCAGGTCCTCAAAGATATAGCCGCAGTCCACGGCGCTGATCTTGTCCGGGCCAAGATAGCCCTTCTCGGAGCCAAACTCCTTGATAACGAGGTAGAGGGTGTTGCTCTCTACCATCCGCTTGATGATGTTGTCAAAGTCGAACTTTGCCAGCACGTCCTGTGCGTTGGCAGAGAAGCCGGACAGGTAATCCCGGAAGTTGGACTCAATATTGTCCGGGTCTGCCAGCAGGGTCTCGAAGGTGAAGCGGCTGGTGTTGTAAAACTGGTAACCGGAGGCCTTCTGCAAAAAGCCATCAATGACCTGCAGCTTTTTCACCTTTTCGTAGGTGTCCAGCACTGCCTGATGGGTGGGCAGCAGGCAGTCGTGGAACCGCTTCACCACGGTCATGGGCAGAATGACCAGACCGTACTCGTGGGGCTTGAACGGCCCACGCAGCATATCAGCCACGTTCCAGATCATGGCGGCTTTTTCGGCAATGTTGGCACCTACGGCGGTGATCTTATCGTTTGGCATACGTTGCTCCTTGTTTTTGTGATAGGTGGACATCCTGATTTTATAACAATGAGTGTCCCATAAAGTGGACGGAAGACTGCTTTTCCTGAAAAATGATTCTTACATCTATTGCACCATAAATATTTCTACTCTGCAACGCTCTGAAGCGCCTGAATACTGAACATTTCAGCCCTTTGAAAGCGGGTAAAATCGGGGTTATTAGTAACATAGTAGAAACACGCAAAAAAAGCCCTTCCAGCTTGAACTGGAAGGGCCTTTTCTCATGGTCAGGTTTTGGTGGCGTAGTCAAGGGAAATCCACCCGGCACCGCTTTTCAGTTTGCCCCACTTGGCCGCACCTTTGCCGGTGCTTTCAGCCACGATGGTATAAATACCGGGCTGGATGTAGCCGGTTGCACCGTAGTTTGTGCCGGGGCCTTTACGGATATTCAGGTTGGTGATCTTCACCCGCACAAGGTAAGGGGTCACGGTGGCCCCTGTGGTGCCGCCTGTGGGCTTTTCTGCGGCTGGGGGTGTAACTACTACCCCGCCACCATTGGAAGCGTCCTGAAGCCTTCTGTTGACTTCTGCGGCAATCTCCCCGTGTCTGGAATAAAGATATTCCCCCGGACAGGATTTGTTGGCGAAGTCACGATGAACGGTCATGTTGCATCCGTTCCGATGGTTCACACGGTCATTCTTGTTCGTACTCCACACCAACTTCTTGATCCCGTTCCGCTTGCAAATATCCGTTACCAAATCCAACAGGGCCGCATAAGCCTTGGCGGTGACGGCGTAAGGGTGGGTGGTGTCGGAAGCAACTTCAATGGTGATTGCCCGGTTGTCATTGGTGCCGTTGCTGGAACACCAAGAACGATCCTTTTCATCCACGGAAAGGCCAATGGAACCATCCTTGCCAACAACATAGTTGGCGGAACATTGCCGGTCTGTGGTGGCGAAATAATCACACCCCTGTTTTGCTGTCCATTGCCCAACGATACAATGAATCGTGATGGTGTCAATGGCATGGTTCCGGGGGCTGGTTTTGTTTTTCGTGATCCGGGTATAGGTTACAAGGGGGGAATTACTCATTTTCTGTATCTCCTTTCACCTGAAGAATGGCCCTGAACTTGGTGAAGGCTTCTGCGATATACTTACAAGACACCATCAGCACAGCGCCCACAATAACCAAATCAGCAAAAATTTCTGTGTATTCTTCCGGGATTGCCCACCCAAGCTGATCCGCATAAATCGGAAGGGTGGTGATTGCTACACAAAGCAAGGTCAGGCCCACAACGAAGGTGGCAACCTTCAGCCCGGAATTGATCATTTTCTGTCTGTCGAAGGGCTGAAGCAAAACCTTGATGTTGTAGTAAAGGGAAAAAGCAACATTGGACAGGTACGCACACAGGAAGATCAGCATGGCCCACCCAATATTGATCAGATTGTTCAAAACAGCGTTCAGCATGGTTTCAAATCTCCTTTGCATCGTTATAGATTTCCGGGCCATACAACTTCCGAAGTTTGATCCGGTTTTCGGCTTTGGCTTTGGAATAGTAAAACCCGGTTGCGGTTGCCAATTCAGCAAATATGGCGGGGATCAAATAGGCCAGCGGTTCAAGGTTTTCAGTTTTCCAAACCATGATAAGGGTGAAGGCCGTAACCCCAACGGTTACGGCCCCCACCACATACAGGATCAGCTTGGAAAACTCACGCTTTGGCTTTTTGGTTCGTCTGCTCATTCTTCCGGGGGATCGGTGGACAACTCCAAGAATTTTCTGTGAAGATCGTCCATCACCCCATTCACCCCCAAAGAATGATACTGCTTCCAGCAATTTTCAAAATTATCCCGTGCATAGATTGGGGCATAGCCTTTTTCGGAATACTTATTGAAATCGCTGATCATCTGCGCCCGAAGAAGGGCCTGAATACCGGCCTTCAAAGCCTTGGAATCCTCGGTGTTATGCTTAATTTGGCTCCACAGGTATTTGAATACTGCCAAAATCAAGGCGGGAACACCAATCAAGCACAACACCTGATAAATCGTCATGGCTTTTCCCTCCTATCAGGCCCCGATCAGGGCGGCAATATAGCGCAAATCCTCAACAGGGCCGTTGTAGAAGTCGAAGTTCCAAATCCAATGTTCTTCCTGATCCGGGCGCTTGTACTTCTGACAAAGGGCATCTTCCCAAATCTTCCCCCACCGGGCCTGATACCCGGCATCACGCTTTTCCAGCTTGGGAATGATCCGGTTCAACAGTTCGCCCCGTTCCTGCCCCATGCCATCATCATTCTGTGTGAAGAAGTCATAGGCGTTTTGGCTGGTGGCCGAACACACCGGAAGATCATTCAGGATCAGAAAACCACCCTGACCATTCAGGGTGGTTCCATACGGAATGTTCACTTGTCCGCAAATCGCCTTGAACCTTGCCCGTTTACGGCAAACATAGGTTTTATACTCCATCCGTGCTTTCCTCCCACCCGTACACACCGGGTTCCCACACATTGGAATCCACCGTGGAAATCCAATGCTTTTCCTTATGGCTCACCTTTGCCCCCTTGGAATAAGCGTCATGCGCTCCCACCGGTTGGCTCCATTCGGGCCATTCTTCAGCGGGATCACTCGTTTTGCTCCACAGGCTGGAAGCCGTGTCCGGTGTCCAATCCGCTTGGGAAGTATGGGCCTGAACGCACTTGTAAAGGGTTCCGTTATACCGGCGAATCTGCCCCACCGTGTAGCCAACAGGGAAAGCCCATTCAGCGAACAAATCAGCGTGTTCCGCCGCCGTTTCAGCGTCAATGCTCCCGGCTTCCGCCAAGGTCACAAAGACGATTCCACCGGCTTCTGTGGCTTTGGTGATCTCGGTTCCTGCGTCCGTTTCCTCCAAACTCACAGTTTCCAGTTCGTCCATAGCGGCACGGCCCAACAAATGGTAAGCCACACCCTCAAAAACAATGCCCGAAGCGTCATGCTCCGGGCAAAGGATGTAGCAACCATTTTCGGCTTTTTTGATGTAGTTCAGGTTCTCGGTCAGGCCGATACCGGCCCCGGCTTTGATGATTCTAAACATTGTCCACCTCCGAAAAAGATTGCATGGTAAAGCCGCCGCAACCGTAGCAACCGGCCATGATCGTTGAAGTTCCGGTAATAGGCGCTTTGGCACTCCATGTATTGTTCTATGTCAAAGAAGGATCGTTTTCCCTCTTTGAACTCCCTGTGAAACAGCTTCAGTTTTCGCCTTGCCCGTTTCACTCCATCCCGGCTTCCATTCACCTTGATCTTGCCGGTTTCGGTAAGTGTGAACCGGGCCTTGCAGAACCGGAATGGCTTTGTAAGCGGGATCACCTTACACTTGCGTTTGTTCACTCGGATTCCAGCGGCTTCAAAACGCCGTACAATTTCATGGCCCATCAATTTTGCTTCATCCACCGTGGGGAAGAAAGCATAGTAATCATCCATGTAATGACCGGCGCAATGAACATGGGCCTGACACTTGATCCATTGGTCAATCTTGCTGGGCAAGGCCACCATTTCCTGTTGGGAAGGCTCCACACCCAAAGGCAAGCCCCGGCCCGGTGTCGGGCATGGGGAATATTGAATCACAGTATCAGCCAAGTTTTGAAGTTCAGGGTTCAAAATCAATTCCCGGTGCCGCTGGTATAACAGGGCGTGGGAAGCATTTGGAAAGAACCCTTTCAAATCCAACAGCAACACAGCACCTTCCCGGCCATAGCGCCGGTAATGCCATCCAAGCTGTTGTTTGATCCGCTTGAACTGCCAATGAAGGCCCTTTCCCCGCTGACTTGCCCCGTTGTCATAGATCATCGAAGGTGAATACAGCGGGATCAGAACTTCATTGCAAAGGGTTTTATGGATTTGTCGATCCGTAATGTGCGGGGCATCTATCGGGCGGATTTTGCCCCTTTCCCGAAGGGTGAAATGGGAACAGGCTTTGGGTTTCCAAGTCTGTTCCAACACCGTTCGCCGCCGTGTTGCCGTACCAGAAAACAGGTGCCCTTCAAAGTTTTGAACACTTTGCTTCCACCGCACCCCGTTACAGCACTTTTTCCCATAGAAGAACATCTTCCGATAGGAAAAAACTTTATTCATTGGCCCAAGGCTATCACACCGGGCCTGTTTCCGTTCCAACCGCTTTGCTTTGCGGCGCTGGAACCTTGCTTCATGCCGTTCTTGGCTTGTCATAATAAAAGTATTCGCCCCTCGTACAAATTCGTTGTAGGGTGCCATCTAAATTGCTTTGTCCTCACACATGAAATGGGTTAAGGCACAATCACCCACCATGCAAGAAGCGTCCGTGTAAGGGCATCAAAGGGCAGTTTTAGGGATTGAAACCCAAGGAAGTACAACTCCTTTTACATCGGTCGTCTTTCACCTGAAAAGCCGTTTGCCTTCTGTTACTACATTTGACCGTGTATATTTGCAAAATCCGGGCCGCACACCAGCACAGTAATTGGCAATGTTATTGTTGTTGTTGCCATCCGTGTTGACATTCTGGAAATTATTGTTGTTGTTGTAATTAGGGGAACGAAGCCACCACCACACCGCCAACAGGCTCATTATCAGTTGCACACCTAATGGGAAAATCATTTCTGTTTCGCTGTTACATTTTTGATTGCCCCTTTCAAAAGTTCGTTTTCTTTGTCGATCAGTTCACCCAAGTTTTGGGCCATCTTATCCAGCTTTTCCATTGCGTCCTGTGACTTCACCGGATTTCCCTTGGAAGTGGTGAAGGCCCCTTCCGGGTTCTGGTTCAGAATCAGGTAAACATGGGTCAAGCGAACATCCAGCGCCATCAGGGAAGCCCGTGCTTCAAGAAGATGGGCCTTCCGCATTTCAATACGCTGGTTGTCCGAAGGGAAAATACTGTTGGCCTTTTCCGCATGGTCGATGATCTCACCGGCCAGCTTTGCCACCGGCTCCGCAATCAGCCGGGAATACCGGGCCGAAAGACGGGTTAGAAAGTTCAGGGTTTCAACATAAATCTGATTGGCCGTGTTGATGAACTCGGCCTTGCTTGTGGTTCTCTTTTGCTTCAGGACAGACATTTTCAGTTATACCCCTTTGGGTGAATTATCGACATTGATCGTTCCTTTCGCCTTTTCCACTTCTTCCAAGTGTTTCAGAAGAACAAATTCAATGTAATTGGTAATGGATCGGTGTTCACGGGTTGCAAGCGCCCCGATCTTGTCAAAGACTTCATCAGATAGGCGCAAGGTGAAAACACGCTTGTTTGTTGCCATACAATACCCCCTTCAAACAGGCTTATGGATATTGTATGGCTGATTTTGTCCGGTGTATGCACTCAAAAGACAGTCGAATGATAGCACTTTGCCGGAAAACCCCCATTTTCAAAAAAAATCGTCGGGCGGCTTACGCCGCCATTATTATTTTTATTTGGGG
>OGRS01001447.1_pt1 | contig 13988 bp, 8 predicted proteins | sample 1553561 | NCBI WGS metagenome assembly OGRS01 (sample SAMEA2580103, study PRJEB22360) | human gut metagenome | biome: human gut; feature: human-associated habitat; material: faeces | place: Denmark | collected 2008/2010
TGAACATTCCCCCGGAGGTCAAGCACTGGCACGGTGCTGCACCCGATTGCTGGTTTTCTCATCTGGCAGTGGAAGTACCCGGTGAGGGCACCTCCAACGAGTGGTGCGAGCCGGTGTCGGAAGAAACCTATAAGGAGTTGCGGTGATGCAGTTTAATGTACACCCAACCACGATGAAACAAAAATAGGGTGCGCCCTACGGACGCACCCTGAAAAATCCACGAATGATAACGATATGTACAACAGAGCGTTCCCCCATCGGGAACGCTCTGTTTCTCTTTGCTGGGGGTATGATGCGCCTGTTCCGCCTGCCACGCAGCAAACTCCCGCTGGCTTTCCTCGCTGTTCCAGCAGGCAAGGATGGCCGGGTCATTGGAGAAGTCTATCTCATTTTTGTTGGAGCTATTTTGCAACGGCCCCTTTTCTATTGTCCGGGGGCCATCTTTTTATATTGCAAAAAGCAAAAACATCTTTATAATAGAGCTTGTACCCCGGTGTGCGCGGGTACTGTTTTGGGATAAGAAAAAGGGAAAAAAGAAACTATGAGTTCATCCGCAAAGTCTCTGACCGAAGGGCCTCTGGCCAAACAGATCCTCCTGGTCAGCCTGCCGCTGGCCCTGTCCAATCTGCTGCAGGTGCTCTTTAATATGTCGGACGTGGCTGTGGTGGGCCGGTTCGCAGGCTCCACGGCCCTCGGCTCGGTAGGCTCCACCAGCATCTTCGTCACCCTGTTCACCGGTTTCCTCATCGGTCTGAGCAACGGCATCAACGTGCTGGTGGCCCGGTTCTACGGTGCGCGCCATGCCGACGATGTGGAGAAGACCGTCCACTCGGCTCTGCTGGTCAGCATCGCCGCCGGCGTACTGCTCCTGCTCATCGGCCTGCTGGGTTCTCCGGCCCTGCTCCATCTGCTCAACACCAAAGAAGACCTCTACCCCGGCGCCGTGCTCTACCTGCGGGTGTACTTCCTCGGTATGCCGGCGCTGGCTCTTTATAACTACGGCAACGCCATCTTCAGCGCCATTGGCGAGACGAAAAAGCCGCTGTACTACCTGTGCATCGCGGGCGTGCTGAACATCCTGCTCAACCTCTTCTTCGTCATCGTCTGCCATCTGGACGTGGCGGGCGTGGCGCTGGCAAGTGCCATTTCCCAGTGTGTCTCGGCCTTCCTTGTTCTGCGGGCGCTGACCCGCGTGCAGGACTGCTACGCCCTGGACTTCCACAAGGTCGCCCTCGACCCTGCCACCACCCAGCGCATCCTCGCGCTGGGCCTGCCTGCCGGGTTCCAGAACGCCGTCTTCGCCATTGCAAACCTCTTCATTCAGGCCGGTGTCAACTCCTTTGACTCCCTCATGGTCAAGGGCAACTCCGCCGCCGCCAACGCCGACAATATGATATACGACGCAATGGCCGCGTTCTATATGGCCTGCGCCAGCTTCATGAGCCAGAATTACGGCGCGGGCAAGCCTGACCGCGTGAAGAAGAGCTACTTCATCGCCCTCGCCTATTCCTTCGGCGTCGGCCTCGTACTGGGCGGTTCGCTGTTCATCTTCGGGCGGCAGTTCCTCGCCCTCTTCACCACCGAGGGCGCCGTCATCGACGCCGGCATGAAGCGTGTGGGCGTCATGGGCTTTGCCTACTGCATCTCGGCCTTCATGGACTGCACCATCGCGGCCTCCCGTGGCCTGGGCAAGACGGTAGTGCCGACTGTCATCGTCGTCCTCGGCTCCTGCGTGTTCCGGGTCATCTGGGTCTACACCATCTTCGCCCACTTCCATACCATCCCCTCGCTCTATCTGCTCTACCCCTGCTCCTGGACGCTGACCGCCATCGCAGAGATCGTCTACTTCATCCACGCCTACAAGGACGGCATGAAGATATTCACTCAGCCCCAGCCCGCAGAAGTCTGATAAGACACAAAAATGCCATCGCCTCGCGGCGATGGCATTTCTTTATTTCGTTACTGATAATCGTGATTGAGGAACATGGCCTTGATCTGGACGATCTCGTCGTACTCTTCCTGCTCCACCTGAACGTCGGCGTTGACCTCTTTGAGGCGGTTCTTCACAGCCTCGAGAGCTTCGGGCAGGGTGACGGCCCGGCCCTCCTGAAGAGCATCGGTCATCTGCTTGAGCACCACAGGGTGAGCGTAGATGTCCGGCACCGGGAAGTTCCCTCCGGGATAGGCTTTGATGTACTCGGCCATGGCCGCTTCGGCCCTGTCGGCACGCTTCATGATGGCATTACGGTTGTTGTGGGCCGTAGGCATCATGTTGTAGCTGGAGAAGAGGAAGATGGCCGCAAAGCCGAACAGCGCAAAGTAGATGCCGTAGTTTCCGGTGTGGTTGATGATGCTCTGGATGCCATAGGCCGCAGACACCACGCCGAACAGACTGATGATGAGGGCCACATATTTATACACCGGCTTGCTCTGCAGCTGGGCGCGCTTGCGGCGCTCGGCAGCGCTGAGCTCTTTGGCAAGCTCCGGTTTCCTGGCGAGGTAGTCCGATGCGCGCTTGAGCTGGCCCACGCTCTGCTCTGCCTCTTTCGAGAGCTGGGGCAGCCTGCGGGCGGCTTTCTCGGCCTTCTGGCGGGCAATTTCCGCCTCGCCTGCGGCGCTCAGACGCGGGATGTTGGGCTGTTCTTTCGCCAGAACTTCCAGCAGAGCATCCACGTCCCGCTCGTCCTTGAAGTTGCACTGCTTCTGCTTGCCGCCGTCGTACTCCACCACGAGGTAAGCCATCGAGGCAAACATCCCCTTGCCGGAGAAGCCTCCCTGACTCATGGCCACCCGCTTGAACACGCGGCTGATGCTGCCATAGGGCAGATAATACCGGCGGTCGATGTAGAAGCTGTTGAGGTAGAGGGCCTTTTTGCCCACGCCGCAGGGGCCGATCTTTTTGCAGGCTTTCTTATCGGCTTCCAGCGTTGCTTTGTCCAGATGGGCGAGGCCCAGTTGTGCAGGATGAAACAGCATAGAGAATCCCCTTCTTCCATTTCTTTTTCTCATTCTGCCACTCTGAGCCGAAAAAAGCAAGAGGCAGTTTCAGATTACCTTCTGCTCGAGCCATTTTCCCCGGACAAAACGCACCGTAAAGCAGATGGAGCGGAACGCCCAGTCGAGATACATCCCCATCCAGATGCTGAGTAGTCCGCCGCCCATCTTCAGGACCCACAGGTAGCAGAAGCCCACGCGGAACACCCACATGGACACGATGCTGACGGTCATGGTGAAGCTGGCGTCGCCGGCGGAACGGAGGATGTTGGGCAGGGTGAAGCTGGAGGGCCAGAAGAAGAGGGAGACGATGTTGAACCACATCATGACTTCCAGCGCCATGGCCGAAGCCTCCGGCGAGAGGCTGAACCAGGACAGCGCCCAGCGGTCGGCGAAGAAGAAGGCCGACAGGTTCATGACCCAGGCACCGCAGTAGGCCACCAGCAGCAGACGGCGGGCATACCAGACAGCCTGCTCTTTCTCGCCTGCACCGAGGCACTGGCCCACCACCGTGAGCACCGCCATGCCGACGGCGCTGGCCGGGATGTTCAGGAAGGTGCTGGTGGTGTTGGCCACGGCATTGGCCGCGATGGCGGCGGTGCCGAGGGTGCTGGTGAGGCTGGCCACCGACAGTTTGCCGATTTGGAACATCCCGTTCTCGATGCCCGCCGGGATGCCCACCCGCAGGATGCGCTGGATGAGCTTTCCGTCCGGCTTCAGGGCCGACAGGCCGGTGACGCGGAGCATACAACCCGGCTTCTGGAGCAGGAAGAGGACGGCACAGCAGGCCACCGCGCGGGAGACGAGGCTGGCCAGCGCCGCGCCCATGACGCCCATCTTGAAGCCAAAGATGAGGATGGCATTGCCGCCGATGTTGACAACATTCATCACAAGGCTGGACATCATGCTGATCTTGCTGTTGCCCTGCGCCCGGAAGAGGGCCGCGCCTGCGTTATACAGGCCGATGAAAGGGTAGCTCAGGGCCGACAGCAGGAAATATGTCTCGGCGTACTTCATCACATCGGCGTCGATGGAGCCGAAGATGCCCCGCAGGATGGCGTGGCGTCCCACCACGACCACCGCTGCCACAAGAATGCTGAAGCTGGACATGATGAACATGATCTGTGCGGCGGCAGCCCGGGCGCTCCTCTCCTCCCGATGGCCGATGTACTGGCTGGCGACCACCGCGCCGCCGGTGGCCAGCGCCGTCATGATCTGTATCATCAGGGTGTTGAAGGTGTCCACAAGGCTCACGCCCGACACCGCCGCCTCGCCCACCGACGACACCATGAGGGTATCGGCCAGGCCGATGGTCACGCTCAGGGCCTGCTCCGCAATGAGCGGCAGCAGCAGGGCCGTCAGCTGCTGGCGGGTAAACAAAGGCTTCGTTTCAAATTTTGTGCTCGTCATTCGCTCCTCCGCACCGCCCCCGAAGGGGCTTTTTCAAAGTATACAGACTTATCCCTATGATACAGCGCCTTTCCCCAAAAGGCAAGAAGATGTATACAAGAATCTCTCAAAATTTTAAGGATCCTGCTCCTCTGCGCCACTTTACCCCCATTCCATCTTGTGTTACAATGAAAGCTGCCAGAGGGCTTCCCTTTTCTGCGCCGTGCAGGGACGCGGAAAAAACGGCGCTCCGGTATCATGATAAGAAGGACAACCCAAGACCCATAAGGGGGAAGGAATCTATGCCAAAGACAGCTCATAAAGTCGTGGTCATCGGACATCGCAACCCGGACACCGACTCTATCTGCTCTGCCATTGCGTACGCAGAGCTGAAAAATAAGACAAGCTCCCTCGTCTGCGAGGCCCGCCGGGCCGGACGGATGAACCAGGAGACGGAATTCGTGCTCAAGCGGTTCGGCGTCGCGCCGCCCCGGATGTGTACCGATGTCAACCCGAAGATCCGTGATGTGGACTACCGCGAGATGCCCGGCATCCCCGGCTCCACCAGTCTGCGCAAGGCATGGGAGATCATGCGCGACCAGCAGATCGACACCCTGCCCATCACGAGCGCCGACAACGAGCTGGAAGGCATCATCACCGTGAAGGACATCGCCACGGCCAACATGGACGTGTTCGACACCGGTGTGCTTGCCACCAGCCGCACCACCTATAAGAATATTCTCGAGACCCTCGGCGGCACCATGGTCGTCGGCAACGAGAACGCCGTCTGCACCACCGGTCATATCAAAATCGGTACTGCCACCCCTGAGATGCTGGAAAACAACGTCGAAAAGGGCGACATCGTCATCCTGACCAACCGCTATGAGAGCCAGCTGTGCGCCATCGAGAAGGAAGCATCCCTCCTCATCATCTGCAACGGCGCCAAGGTGGGCCGCACCATCCAGCGCATCGCCGAGGAGACCGGCGTCGCCATCATGACCGCCCCCTGCGACACCTACGCCGCCGGCAAGCTCATGAGCCAGTGCGCCCCCATCTCCTACTATATGACCCGCGACGACATCATGAAATTCACCCTCGTCACCCCGGTGGCCGACGTCACCCGCGTGATGGCCAAGGTGCGCCACCGCTACTTCCCCATCCTCGACGAGGACGGCAAGTACTGCGGCATGGTCAGCCGCCGCAACATCATCGCCCTGCGCAAGCGCCGCATCATCCTGGTGGACCACAACGAGGCCACCCAGGCCGTGGAGGGCTTCGACCAGGCTGAGATCCTGGAGATCATCGACCACCACCGCATCGGCAGCCTCGAGACCAGCGGCCCGGTCTATTTCCGCAACCAGCCCGTAGGCTGCACCGCCACCATCATCACCCAGATGTACGATGAGAACGGCGTCGAGATACGGCCTCAGATCGCCGGTCTGCTGCTGGCGGCCATCCTCTCGGATACGCTGGTCTTCCGCAGCCCCACCTGCACTCCCGTCGATGTCTCCACCGCCCACCGCCTCGCTAAAATCGCGGGCGTCGAGATCGACGCCTTTGCCTCCGAGATGTTTGAGGCCGGCGAGAAGCTGGACGGCAAGACCCCGGAGGAAGTCTTCCTGCAGGATTTCAAGGTGTTCATGTGCGGCGACGTCCGCTTCGGCGTGGCGCAGGGCAGCTACATGACCCGCAAGAACCTGAAAGCGGCCCAGCAGCTGCTCACCCCCTATCTGCCCGAAGCCTGCGGCAAGCAGAACGTGGAGGACCTCTATATGCTGCTGACCGATGTGCCGAAGGAGGAGAGCGTCGTCATCTGCACCGGCCGTCATGCCGGCGAGATGCTGCGCAGCGGCTTCGAGAAGGAGCCGGAGGAAGATGGCAGCTGGGTGCTGCCCGGCGTCGTCAGCCGCAAAAAGCAGTTCATCCCCGCCCTGATGAGCGCCTATCAGGAGCTTTAAGCTACCATGTTTGACTTTCTGAACGAAAAGGACCGCCAGCCGCCCACCCTGCCTCAGGGGACAGTCCGGCGGCGCTACTCCATCGAGGGACAGGTGCAGGGCGTGGGCTTCCGCTACCGCGCCCGGTACGCCGCCCAGAGCCTTGGCCTCACCGGCTGGGTGGAGAACGAGGACGACGGCTCGGTCACGCTGGAGGTGCAGGGCGACCCGGCCCTCTTCCTCAAGCTGTTCGCCCTCATCCAGCGCAGCGACTATATCCAGATTACTTCCATCCGCCAGCGCGACCTCGCCCCTGACCCGTGGGAACGGGATTTCCGGGTGCGCGGCTACTGATAACAGCCTGTAACAAACACGAAGCCCCCCGGAGTCCTGCATTCCGGGGGGCTGTTGTGTATCTATCAGGAGTAGTTCCGCCTTGTATTTCGAACGAGTACATTATCGGGGAGTTCTTCTGTATTTAAGGCTATCACAAATTCGTGGAAAATGTGTGTAATTTCAGGAAAAGATTGGAGAAATCCTTTCACACTTTCTTCTTTTTTCAGCAATTTGGTTGACAGAATGCCAAAGTCGTGCTATCATCGAATCAATCATTGTCAGGCTTTTGTGCGGCATTGCCGCCGGGTCTGGGAATAAGGGAGCGCCGCACGGGCCGGCAAAGGGGTTTCATACCGCTTTGCCGGCCCGTGTTTTTATTTCCCGGCGGGGTGCAAATCCCTGTCAACTGTGGTACAATAGAAGTCGAACTTTACCGATTGAAAGGGGCATACGGATGCAGTTGTTTGAACTGGTCAGCCCGCGGCTGTTCCGGCCGCTGGCGGGGCCGAACCGGGCATTTTATGCAGAGCTGCTGCTCTTGCTGTGGGAGGAGTGCCGCCACACGGCAGATTACAGCATCCTGCGGGCCGAGGCCGTATCCCGGGCCGAGGATTACTTCGCCGCGCTGGCAAAGCCTCTGGCACTGGACGCCGACGACGCGGGCGATGAGGCCGAGCAGCCCACCCGCGACCCCCACACGCTGGCACTGGGCTTTCTGCTGCGGCTGCGGCGCACCGGCTGGCTGGCCGAACAGCCCGGCAGCTACGAAGAAGAGCCTGCGCTGGCCTTTGTGCCGGAGGTGACGCCGCTTCTCGAGGCGCTGGAAGAGATCCTGAACCCCCGGGTCGTCACCTACACCGGCAAGCTCTACAAGGCGTGGCAGCTTTTGCAGAACGTGGGCGAAGAGAAGAGCCCCTACGAGAACGTCCTGCGGGAGGTAGCCGGCGACCTTGAGGCGCTGAACAAGTCCCTCCGCGCCCTCAACGCCTCCATCGGCCACTACATCGACCGCCTCACCCGCAACCGCACCCCGCAGGAGGTGCTGGAGCTTTTCGACCAGTACGAAGAAAAGGTGGTGGCGGCCGCCTACCACCGCTTCAAGACCAGCGACAACCTGTTCAACTACCGCGCCTTCCTCGAAGAGGGACTGGACGACTGCGAGACGAACTACCTGCCCCAGCTGGCGCTGGATTACGCCCGGGTGGAGCGCTGCGCCCCGAGCGAGGCCGCTCCCGCCGTCCGCGCCCTCATCCAGAAACAGCGGGACGCCCTCGAAGAGATGAGCACCCTCATCCGGGAGATCGACGCCAGCCACGTCTGCTACCGCAAGCGGGCCGTTCAGCGGGCGCAGTTCCTGCTGCTGAGCGACCGCTCGGCCCAGGGCAGCGTCACCGCCCTGCTGCGGCGGTACGCCGAGGACATCAAAACGCCCGACCAGCTCTTTGAGCCGGACGACGGCCCGCTGGCCGCGCGGCTCAAGCTCTGGCCGGTGCAGGTCTTCGGCGAAAAGCCGCTCTATCCTCCGGCCGCACCCCGCACCGACGCGCCGCTGGCCCCGGTGCAGGCCGAACAGCTGGACGAGGAGCAGCTTCGCCGGGAGCAGAAGCTCCTGCTGGACTACGCCCGGATGGCCGTCACCGAGGAGAACGTGGACATCCTCGCCCGGCAGGCGCTGGCTGCACGGCCTTCTGTCTCGGCGTCCACCCTCGCCGACGAATACCCGAACGACTTCGCACGCATCATCGGACTGCACACCTACTCCCAGTCGCCGCGCCGCTGTTATGACATCCAGCTCACCGGCAAGTGGGCCACGCGGGGCGGCTTCCGGTTTGAAGAATTTACTCTGACACCCCGCAAGGAGGACGCCGAAGATGACCGAAACGAATAAAATGCTGGAAGAGTGCGCAAATTATCTGCTCAACCACTGCTTTGTGCTGGGCGGCGTGGAGGACCAGCGCGCCAAATATCTTTATGTTCAGGACCACCTCAACGAAGTGCGGGCCGTGTTTGCGCCGCTGGGCTACTCGGTGGTGCTCTACCCCGCCCCGCTGCAGGCGGCGGCTCTCGTCAACGAGCATGAGGGCAGTCAGGCCCGGCTTCTGAAGTACGAGAGCATCCTGCTCTTAGTCCTGCGCCTGCTCTACCTCCAAAAGCGGGAGAGCCTCTCGGCCAGCGCCGATCAGGTGCTGGTGACGGTGGAAGAAGTGCAGGCCGAACTCCAAAAGATGAACCTGCCCCGCCGCCTCGACCAGCCCACGCTGGAAAAGCTGCTGCGCACCCTGCGCCGGTACAATCTGGCCCGGCCGGTGGGGCGGCTTTCCGGGCTGGACAGCCGCATCGAAGTATTCCCCACTGTATTGCTCGCTCTGCCGGATTCCGACCTTGCAGACGCTGCCGCCGAGGTGACCCGCACCCGCAGTGAGCTTTCGCTTTATGAGCGGCCGGAGGACGGCACCGCTGCCGTGGAGGTGGAAGAATGATAGAACTGAAACGCCTGAAGCTCATCAACTGGCACAACTTTGAGAACGTCACCTTCGACTGCGCCCGGCTGACCTACATGATCGGCGTTAACGCCGTGGGCAAGACCACCATCCTCGACGCCATCCGCTACTGCCTGACCACCAACCGCAATTTCAACGCCCTCGGCAACAAAAAGAGCGGCCGCACCCTGCAAGGCTCTGTCCACGCCAAGCAGCGCGGCGAGAACGCCTACCGCCGCCCGGGCCGCACCGTGGCCTACATCGGCGCGGAGTTCTGGGACAGCGTCAAGCGCACCCACTTCGTCATCGCCGTCCGGGTCGAGTCGGAAGGCCCCATGCAGGAGCTCCATCCCGGCGACCAGACCTGGTATATCTCCGAGGACGGCTGCACCCTCGAGCAGCTGCCCTTCATCGACCCCCGCACCGGCGCGCCCAGCTCGAAAGAGAACTTCAAGCCCGCTGTGGGCCGTCTCTCCTACACCCGCAGCCCTGGCGAAGCCCGCGACCGCATCTGCCGGGCGCTTGGCATCGGCCGCGCCGCAAGCCCGCTGGGCAAGAAGTTCAACGAAGTCTTCCAGATGGGTACCAGTATGGACGAGATCCCCAACTTCCGGGAGTTTTTATATCAGTACATCCTGCCTCAGCCCGAGCTTGATTTGGAAGCTTTGCAGGGCGACCGGGTGGAGCTGGAAAACCTCCACGCCGTGCTGGCCGAAGCCCAGACCCGCGCCGCCGCGCTGGAACAAATCGTGGACTATGGCCGCGAAGCTGCCCAGAAGGAAACGGAAGCCCTCGTCAACCGAGGCACTGCCCTGCTGGCCCGTGCTGAGGAAGCCGCCGCCGGGACGAACACCTGGCAGGAGCATCTTGCCGCCGGAAAGCGCCAGCACGAAGAGCTGACAGCCCGCTACGCCGCCGCAAAAGACGCCGAAGCCGAGGCCCGCCGGGCCTACCTCTCGGCCCACAGTGCCGCCGCCAGCGGCGAGGGTCGGGCGCTGGACGCCCTGAGTGAAGAGCTGGCCCGCAAAAAGACCGCACTGGACAAGGCCGACCGGGACGCTTCCAGAAGCGAAGCCGCCGCAGGCAAAGTGCAGAGCCTCTTGCAGAGCTTGCAGCGCAGCGGCTTTTCCGTCGAAAAATCGCTCTGGCCTGCCTCACTGACGGCGGAGACTCTGCCCCAGCTCCAAAGCGCCCTCGCCGGGCTGGAAAAGCCGCTGGAAGAGCAGTATTTCGCCGCACGGCAGAGCGCCGACGCCCTCACCGCCGAAGTACAGGAAAAGCAGGCGGAGCTGGCCTCCGTCTCGGGAGGCCGGTGGGTCTACCCCCACGGCGACGCCGCCACCAGAGTGCGGGACGCCGTGAACGCTGAGCTCAAGAGCCGCGGCATGACGCCAGACGCCAAAATCTTCTGCGAACTGCTGAGCGTCGAGGACGAGAGCTGGCAGGACTGCGTGGAAGCCTGCCTCGGCGACCGCCGGTTCGACATCCTCGTGCCGCCTGCCCACTACGCCGCCGCCAAGAGCGCCTTTGTGGCCCTGCGGGACAAGGTCGGCCCCATCAGCCTGCTGGACACCCCCAGCATCCGCACGGCCAACCGCAAGGCCGACGCCGCCCCTGCCGACAGCCTCGCCGCGCAGGTCCGAAGCGAGAACCCGCTGGCCGCACAGTACGCCGACACCATCCTGCGGCGCATCGTCTGCTGTGACACCCCCGACACACTGGAAAACTATCCTGACAGCGCTACCCGCGACCTGCTGCGCCACCACCCCTTCCGCCTCGAGCGTCTCCGCACACCCCAACGGTATATCGGCCTTGACGCCCGCCGCGCCCGGGCCGAAGCGCTGACGAAAGCTCTGGATGCGCTGACCGCCCGCAGCAAGGAAGCGGCGCAGTCTGCCGCCGCCCTCAAAGCCGCACGGGACAGCTATCAGGATGTGCTGCACAGCAGCGTCATGGATGAGCTGGCCGTGCTGTGGGACGCCCGCGCCGCGCTGGAAGCGGCCCGCGCCGACTGCACCGCACAGGAGCAGAAGCTGGCCGAGTGCCGCGAGAACCCGATGCTGCAGCAGCTTTACAAAGAGGACGAGGCCCGCGAGGCCGCGTGGGACGCCGCCCGCGCCGCTGTGGAGACAGCCGGCGGCGACATCCGTGTCTGCGAAAAGCAGCTGGCCTCCTGCGAGGCTGAGCAGACCAAGGCAGAAGAGACCGCCAGGCAGGCAAAGTCCGCCGCCGAACGGTTCTTCGCCCAGTACCCGCTTTTGGAGCCGCTGGCACAGGAGCGCTTCGCGGCCCTGAGCAAGGACAAAGGCCCGCGCTATGCGGCCCAGTCCGCCGAAAAGGCACAGGCCCGGCTGGACGACGCACTGGCCGTCTACCTCACCGGCACCCTCGAGCCTGCCCAGAAAGAGTACAACACCCGCTACGTCTGCGATCATCCGCTGGGCCTTACGGGCATCGAGCAGTACCGCGCCCAGCACGAGAGCCTCGTGCGCATTGATCTGGAGCGGTACGCCGCCCGCCTCGAGCAGGCACAGCGCGACTGCAAGGACCGCTTCCGCAAGGACATCCTCTTCCGGATGAAGGATGACATCTTCAACGCACGGCGGCAGTTCCGGGAGCTGAACAAGGTAATGGAACAGCTGACCTACGGCGAAGAGGTCTACCGCTTCGAGCTTGGTCCCAGCCGCGACCCCCAGCTGGCCGCATTCTATCAGGTCATCGTGGACAAGGGAAACCAGCAGATGACCGACGGCGACTCGCTGGACAACCTCGCCGCCACCGCCGACCCCGTCTATGAGCGTCAGGTGGACGAGCTGATGGAAAAGATCATGGCCGATGTGGACGAGAACACCCGCGCCCGGCAGGAGGGCCGCCGCCCCGAGAATGTCACCCTTTCGGATTATGTAGACTACCGCACCTACCTCGACTACGACATCAAAGTGACCAACACCGTCTCCGGCCAGCAGGCTTCCCTTTCCCGCGTCAGCCGCGATTCCTCCGGCGGCGAGAATCAGGCCCCCTTCTATGTAGCTATCTGCGCGTCGCTGCTCCAGATCTACCAGAAGAGCGAGAACAGCATCCGTCTGGTACTGCTGGACGAAGCGTTCAGCAAGATGACCAGCGACCGCATCCGTCCCATGATGGAGCTGTTCCGCCGGATGCAGCTGCAGGTCCTGCTCATCTCCACCGTCGAGAAGAGCACCGCCATCCAGCCCTACTGTGACATCACCTATTCCATCGTGCGCCACGGCGACGTGAACGCCATCGCGCCCTTTTACCGTCTGAATGCATCGGAGGAAATTGGATCTTGAACGAACATCTTGTAAAATTCTGGCTCTTTGCCACCCACTGGACCGAGCTGGACACCTTTGACACCGAAGAAGAGCTGAACGACGAGATCGAACTGCTCCACCGCCAGAACCTGCCCACCAAGGTGCGTCAGCGCACCAAAAAGGACGGCGGCGAGGAGCTGGTGCTCTACGTCAAGCAGGCAGACCGGGATTATGCCCGCTACTGCACCGGCTGGCGGCCCGGGATGTAACAAGGAGTATCCATGTCAAAGCAGAAAATACAGTTATCCGACCACTTTGATTACAGCCGCCTTTTGAGGTTCGTGCTGCCCTGCGTCGGCACCATGCTGTTCACCTCCATCTACGGCATCGTGGACGGCCTGTGCGTCTCGAACTTTGTGGGCAAAACGGCTTTTGCCGCCGTCAATCTCATCATGCCCGTGCCGATGCTGGTCGGCTCGGTGGGCTTCATGCTTGGCACCGGCGGCAGCGCCATCGTGGGCATCACGCTGGGCGAGGGCGACCGGGAAAAGGCCGACCGCTATTTCAGCCTCTTCGTCTGGACAGCCCTCCTCGCGGGCATCGTTCTCTCCGCTGTCGGCGTTCTCATCGTCCGCCCGGCGGCGGCGCTGCTGGGCGCAGAGGGCGAGATGCTGGATTATGCCGTCCGGTATGGCCGCCTCCTGATGATCTGCCTGCCCTTCTTCATTTTGCAGAATCTGTTCCAGAGCTTCTTTGTCACCGCCGAAAAGCCCCATCTGGGCTTCGCCTTCACGGTGGCGGCAGGCGTTACCAACATGGTATTAGACGTCGTGCTGGTGGGTATGCTCCACGGCGGCGTGGAGGGCGCAGCCATCGCCACCTTCATCAGTCAGGCCGTGGGCGGTGTGCTGCCGGTGTTCTACTTCCTCAATAAGCGCTCCACCAGCTCGATCCATCTGGGCCGTGCCCAGTGGAACGGCGGCGTCATCCGCAGCGCCTGCATCAACGGCTCCTCGGAGCTGATGACCAATCTTTCCATGTCGCTGGTCAACATTCTTTACAATTACCAGCTCCTCCGCTTTGCCGGTGAAAACGGTGTCGCGGCTTATGGCGTCATCATGTATGCAGCGTTCCTGTTTGTGGCCATCTTCGTGGGCTATGCCGTCGGCAGCGCCCCCATCGTCAGCTACCACTACGGCGCACGCAACCACGCCGAGCTGAACAACCTCTACTCGAAGAGTCTCCGCCTCATCGGCGTCATCGCCGTCGTTATGACCGCCCTCTCCATGCTGGTCATCCCCTATGTGGCCCGCATCTTTGTGGGCTACGACGCCGAGCTGCTGGCACTGACCAGCCACGCCTTCCGCGTCTACGCCCTGAACTTCTTCCTCATGGGCTTCAATGTCTACGGCTCGTCCTTCTTCACTGCTCTGGGCGACGGCGTGACCAGTGCGCTCATCTCCTTCCTGCGCACTTTGCTGTTCCAGCTGCTGGCCCTCATCTTCCTGCCCATGGTTCTGGGCATCGAGGGCGTCTGGCTGGCCGTCACGGCAGGGGCCGGCCCGGCGGCTATCTTCTCG
>OGRS01001458.1_pt1 | contig 13784 bp, 9 predicted proteins | sample 1553561 | NCBI WGS metagenome assembly OGRS01 (sample SAMEA2580103, study PRJEB22360) | human gut metagenome | biome: human gut; feature: human-associated habitat; material: faeces | place: Denmark | collected 2008/2010
AGCCGCCGGAGCGGTGCTTAAGCCGTAAGGCGGGAATTGTGCGGTGTTGCCTTAGGGCATTTAGCACAAAGTCCCGGAATGGTCGAGACCATTCCCTACAGGTTGGTTTATAATGTGTGACGGGCATAAAACATGCATCCCGGGCGCACAGTGTGCGCACGTTACCTTGCGGAGGATGATGGGGTGAAATAGAGGGCAAGGCCCGTCCGGGACGATGCGAGCATCGTCCCCTACAAATGATTTGCAGAGTTTATCACCATCGGCAAGGTTTCTCCACGGCACGATGGAAACATCACGCTCGGACCAGAGCGACCGAGACATCGTTGACGTTGGTGCCGGTGGGGCCGGTGATGATCAGGCCATTGCATTTTTGCAGGGCATGGTAGGCATCGTTATCAGCCAGCGTGGCAAAGATATCGCAGCCCTGGGCTTTCAGCGTGGCCTGGGTGGTGCTGTCCACAAAGCCGCCTGCGGCATCGGTGGGGCCGTCGGTACCATCAGAGCCAACGGAGAACACCGCGCAGCCATCCAGCCCGGCGATACCGGGAGCGGCGGCAAGGGCAAGCTCCTGATTGCGGCCGCCTTTACCGTGGCCGGTCAGATGCACCACTGTTTCGCCACCTGCAATCAGGGCAATACGGCGGCCCGCGGTGCGCTGGTAGCGCACCATGTTGGCCAGGAACACACCGGCTTCCCGGGCTTCGCAGCTCAGGCAGTCGGTCAAAATCAGCGGCTCATAGCCAAGGGTGCGGGCGGTGGCAGCGGCGGCGGCGCACAGCTGGCGCACACTGCCGGTGATCTGGGTTTCTACGTTGTCCAGCGCTTTGGGCGTTTCCTGCTCCAGCAGGGTCAGCATCCGCTCCGTCATGGGCAGGTGGTATTTCTGCACGATCTCCTTGGCTTGTGCGCAGGTAGAACTATCCGGGTAAGCGGGGCCGGAGGCAATCATATCCAGCGGATCGCCAAGAATATCCGAAAGCACGATGGAAACCACATGGGCCGGGACGCACAGTTGGGCAAAACGGCCGCCCTTTACGCCGGAAAAACGCTTGCGGAGGGTGTTGATCTCTACAATATCCGCCCCGCAGACCAGCAGGTTGTGGGTGAGTTCTTCCAGATCCGCGGCGGGGATGAGCGGCTTTTCAAACAAAGCGGAACCGCCGCCGGAAAGCAGGAACAGCACGGTGTCCTGTGCGGTCAGCCCGCTGACGAGGTCCAGCGCCTGCTGGGTGGCGGTAAAGCTGTTCTCGTCCGGGATGGGGTGCCCGGCTTCCCGGATGGTAAAGTTGGCGATGGGGCCTTTGCTGTGGTCGTACTTGGTAATGACAATACCGGTATCAATGCGGGAACCCAGAATGCGGCTGGCGGCGTTGGCCATCTGCCAGGCACCCTTGCCGGCGGCAACCAGCACAACGCGCCCGGAACCGAAATCGCGTCCTTCCAGCGCTTTGCGGACGGCCTCGTCCGGCTGGGCGGCGGTGATGGCGGCCTGAATGATGGCGTCAGCGTCTTGGCGGAGTTTAGACATAGGGATCACACTCTTTTCTGTTTTGTTTGTAGGTTCTTTAATTTCTGTTATAACATGCAAATCAATCATTCAGCAATCGGCAGAACGTACAGAATTGGCGGCAAAATTTTGGCGGCACGGGGATGCCCGCACCGCCAAAAAAAACAGAATTTTGAAGTTTTACAGGTCGCGGCCCAGCTTGATGCCAGTCAGGTGCTCGTAATACTGGGCAATGGCGCTGTGGTCTGCCTGGCCCTTGCCATTGCTGTGCAGCCACTGCAAAATTTCCTGCACTTCGGCGGTCATCGGCACCGGGGCACCCACGGTGTGGGCGCAGTCCAGGGCGTTGTTCAGGTCCTTGATGTGCAGGTCAATCTTGAAGCCGGGCTTATCGTTGCCCTCGATCATCATGGGAGCTTTGGCGTTCATGACGGTGGAACCGGCCAGGCCGCCCTTGATGGCCTGGAACACCAGGTCGGGGTCAACACCGGCTTTCTGGGCCAGGGTCAGGGCTTCGGCCACAGCCTGGATGTTGGCCGCCACGATGATCTGGTTGGCCAGCTTGGTGGTGTTGCCTGCGCCGATGCCGCCGCACCGCACAGCGGAAGAACCCATGGCCAGCAGGACCGGTTTGAAGGTGTTGAAGACCTCTTCCTCGCCGCCGACCATGAAGGAAAGGGTGCCGTCAATCGCCTTGGGTTCACCGCCGGAAACGGGGGCGTCCAGCATCTGGATGCCGCGGGCGGCAAGCTCGGCGGCAATCTCCTTGCTGGCGATGGGGTTCAGCGAGGTCATATCAATAAAGGTAGAGCCGGGCTGCATGTGGGCGGCAACGCCGTTTGCACCCAGCATGACCTGTTTAACCTGCGGAGCGTTGGGCAGCATGGTCAGCACAAGATCACAGGTGGAGCCGATGGTGGGCTGGTCGGCTACTTTGGCGCCGCAGGCTTCCAGCTCAGCTGCGGCGGCGGGAGAGTGGCTGTCCACCGTAACGTCATAGCCGGCTTTGAGCAGGTTTTTGGCCATGGGGCGGCCCATGATGCCAAGACCGATAAAACCAATTTTCATACGATCACACGACCCTTTCTTTGTAAGGTGTATCTAAAAACAAAGAAATAGACTAAATTTTCGACTTTTCAGATACACCCCAGGAAACATGGGATACCCTGCCGGAACAAAAGCGGCAGGCAAGATAAAAACAATTTTATTATAGTAATAGATTATACAAATTGCAAGAAGAACTTTTGTGAAACACATAAAAATATAGGCAAAAAGGCAGAAAAATAAGGGCGACTGCGTTGCACAAGGGCAAAACGTGTGATAGAATAATAGAAATATCTCCGGTTAATACGGATGCGCTGCGGGGGCCAACCCGCACAAGGGAAAGTGAAGGAAAGAGTTATGGAACGCCGCCCAATCAAAACGATCCGCAATCAGGTGTATCAGATCCTGAAGGATGATATCTGCGAAGGAAGATTTGCTCCCGGCCAGTGGCTGCAGGAAAACGAGCTGGCAGAGCGCCTGTGCGTGAGCCGCAGCCCCATCCGGGAAGCACTGCGCCAGCTGGCTTCGGACGGGCTGGTGGTGGAGATCCCCAACAAGGGTGTGTTTGTAAAAGAGTTTACCGCGCGGGACATTGAGGAAATTTTTGACCTGCGCGTTCTGCTGGAAGATTACGCCATCAGCAAGCTGCAGCACCACCTGACCACGGCGGATATGCAGCAGCTGATCGATTGCCTGAACGAGATGGAGCGGCTGCACGCCCAAAAGAACCTGCGTGCCTACACGGATATGGATTCTAAGCTGCACGGGCTGCTGATTGAACTGTGCGGCAACAGCCTTTTGGAATCCATGTATGCAAGGATCCATTCGCTGAACCAGCAGTTCCGTATTTATTCGCTGACAAGTACCCAGCGCTTTAATGAATCGATGGAAGAGCACCGCGATATTGTGCACTGCCTGCTGACCAACAATGCGGACGAGGCAAGGGCCATCAACAAGCGCCATTTGCAGCTGGCGAAAGATAAAATTATCCAGCATTTTTCTGAGCAGGAAGCCCTGAAACAGGCAGCGGATGCACAGCCCAAAACAACCGCCGAAGCGGACAAAAAAGCAAAATAACAAAATAAAATGTGCCCCCGGCAGCTTTGCATTGCTGCAGGGGGCACTGCTGTTATGGAAGATAAAATCAGGAACTGAGCTGTTCTTTGTGGTATTGCAGGGTGTACAGCTGATAGTACCGCCCATGACGGGCCAGCAGCTCCTGGTGGCTGCCCTGCTCCAGAATTTTGCCGTGGGACAGCACGATGATGTTGTCCGCGTGCTGGATGGTGGAAAGGCGGTGGGCAACGATCAGCATGGTGCCGACGGTGCGCATTTTTTCCAGAGAATCCTGAATCAAAAGCTCGGTTTCGGTATCAATGTTGGCGGTTGCTTCGTCCAGAATCATCACGCTGGGTTTGTGGATGATCGTGCGGGCAAAGCTGAGCAGCTGGCGCTGACCGGCGGAGAAGTTGTTGCCGCGCTCGCGCACTTCCTCATCCAGGCCGTGGTCCAGCTTGTTGATGAAGTGGTCAGCGTTGACATAGCGGCAGACCTGCATGATCTCTTCGTCCGAGATGTTATCCTCCCGCAGGACAATGTTGCTGCGGATGGTGCCGGAAAAGAGGAAAACATCCTGCAGCATTTGTCCAAAATGGCGGCGGAGGGAAGAAATTTTGATTTTGCGGATGTCGATGCCGTCAATCAGAATTTCGCCCTTCTGGAACTCGTAATTGCGGCAGATGAGGGAAAGAATGGTGCTTTTGCCGGAGCCGGTGGAACCGACAAAAGCCACGGTTTCCCGCGGGGAAACATGGAACGAAACGCCCTGCAGCACCCATTCGCCGGGAATATAGCTGAACCAGACATCGCGGAACTCAATTTCGCCTTTTACATCGGTCAGCTCAATGGCGTCGGGGGCATCCACCAGCTTGGGCTGAATGTCCATAATAGAAAAGACTTTTTCCGACGAGGCCAGCGCGGATTGCAGCCAGTTGAACTGCTCGGCCAGGTTCTGGATGGGGGTAAAGAACTTGGAAATGTACATGTAGAAGGTGACGATGGTGCCGCCGGTGATGGTCTGCCCCAGGAAAGAAACGTTGTTCAGGTGGCCCATGCCGCCCAGGTAGAACAGGCACAAAATAGAGCTGATGTACAGCATGTAGACCAGCGGGCGGAATACGCCGAACACAAAAATCTGTTCCTGCGTGACCTTGGAAAGGGTCTGGCTTTTTTGGTAGAACTCCGCCATCTTTTCGTCCTCGCGGCCAAAAATCTGGGTGACCTTGATACCGGAAAGGTTCTCCGAAAGATAGGTGTTGATGTCAGTGGTGGCATCCTTGACCTTACGGTAGGCCCGGCGGGAAAACTTGCGGAAGATGACAGTGAAGATGACGATGAAGGGAACAAAGCAGAGCACCATCAGGGTCAGCGCATAGTTCAGGCAGAGCATGGCCACCAGAATGCCCAAAATGACGAACGCATTTTTGATCAGGTTCACCAAAAGGTTGGTGAACATCATGGAAATGGCGTTGGTATCATTGGTAACGCGGGTAACAAGCTTGCCAACCGGGATCTCGTTGAGCTGCTCGTGGGAGAGGGACTCAATGTGGGTGAACAGATCCTCGCGCAGATCGGAGATGATGCGCTGGCCGACCCGCTGCAGAATGACCGCCTGAAAATAGGTGCTTGCCATCGAGAACACCAGAACCCCCGCATAGACCGCGACCGAAGCGAACAGGCGGCTGAGGGCAAAATCGGCGGCGACAAGTTCTTCGATCGCACCGACGATTAGGGGAGAGATAATGTCGTAAGCGATGGAGAAGAGCATCAGGAAGAGAACCAGAAGAAACTTGGCCCAGTACGGTTTGGCATAGGCGAACAGGCGGCGCAGAATCTCGCCGTCTGCCATGGTGCGCTCAAAACCCATGGCGGTCTTTTTATCTTTGACCGAAGCGTAAGCAAAAATCAGCAGCGCGGTAACGGCACCGATGACGCCGCCAACCAGCAAAAGCGGGTTTATATTAAGCATTGTCATCACCTCCGGCTTCATCTTCCAGCCGCTGCAGGTCCACCATGCGGCGGTACTTGGGGCAGCTGGTGTACAGCTCATCGTGGGGGCCGACGGCCTCAATCTTGCCATCATCCAGGAAGATGATCTTGTCCAGCCGCTCCACCGTGGAAATGCGGTGGGCAATCAGCAGGGTGGTCTTGTTGGCGCGGCTGGATTTCAGGTTGTCCAGAATGATTTTTTCGGTGCGGGTGTCCACAGCGGAAACAGAGTCATCCAGAATCAGGATGGGGGCGTTTTTCAGCAGGGCGCGTGCAATGGAGATGCGCTGCTTCTGGCCGCCGGAAACGGTCACGCCGCGCTCACCCAGAACGGTTTCGTAACCATCCTTAAAGTCCACGATGTTGTCCCGCACATCGGCCAGGCTGGCGGCGTGGTCGATCATTTCGGGGGAGGCATCGTCCACACCAAAGCCGATGTTGTGGGCGATGGTATCCGAGAAGAGGAAGTTGTCCTGTGGAACATAGGCGCAGGCAGCGCGCACAGAATGGATGGACAGGGTGTTCACGTCCTTGCCGTCCACAAACAGGGTGCCGTCCGGCACGTTGTAGGTGCGCAGCAGCAGGTCCACCAGCGCCGTTTTGCCCGCGCCGGTCTTGCCCACAATGCCCACGCTTTCGCCGGGGTGGATGGTGAAGGAGATATCCTGCAGCACATCGTATTCGCCGTCCGGGTAGCGGAAGGTCAGGTGGCGGAATTCCACACTGCCCTGCGGGTTCTGCAGCTCCTGCACGCCGGGGCGGTCGGCCACATCAATGGGGGCGTCCAGCAGCTCGGTGATGCGGTTCAGGGAAGCCTTGCCGCGGGAGGTCTTTTCGATCAGCATGGAAATTGCCATGATGGGCCAGACGATGGCCTCAAAATAGCCGATGTACTCTACCAGCTGGCCCGCGTTGAACCGGCCCTGGTAGACCAGATAACCGCCATACCCCAGGATGACACAGATGACGGATTCGACAAACAGGGTCACGAGCACTTCCAGCAGGGTGGCAATTTTGGTGTAGATGACGTTGATCTCCTCGTTCTGTTTGTTCAGCTTGCGGAACGCCATGAGCTCTTTCAGCTCTTTGACAAACGCCTTGATAACGGCAATGCCGGAGAAATTCTCCTGTGCAAAGTCTGAAAGATCGGAGAATGCCTGTTGGCGTTCTTCCCAGCGCTTGGTCATGGCGGTGCCCATGACGGTGCCGATGCCGAACATGATGAGGGCAGGGATCAAAGCCAGCAGGGTGAGCTTATAATCCATGCGCCACATTTTGTACAGGGCCATCAGGCCGAGAACCAGAGCGTCAAAGAACATCAGGATACCATCACCAAAACATTCCTGGATGGTATCAATATCATTGGTGTAAAGGCTCATCAGGTTGCCGACCTTGTTAACCTGGTAATACTGCTGCGAAAGCTGGCGGCTGTGGTCAAACATCCGCTCGCGCAGGTTGGCAGCAACCCGCACAGCGGAGCCGAAAAAGCAGATACGCCACAAAAAGCGCCCAATGACCATGAGCACCACGATCCAGATCATGGGCAGGCAGATGTACTGCAGCAAAACCTCTTTGGTAAAGGGCAGGGTCTGGCCGTTTACGACCACCTGCCCCAGGTTGACCCCATTGATGACCAGACGGTAAAACTGGGGGATCAACAGCTGGATATAGTCAACCATTAAAAGGGCCAGCAGCCCAAGCAGCAGCACGGGCGCATTTTTGAGGTAATAACGGTTGATGTACTTGCCGAAAATCACGGCATCTCCTCCTTTTCCTTGCAGGGATACAGCCGGGCGGCCCGGTCGGCGGCAAAAGTGCCGTATCTTTCAGTATATAGGACGGGAACGGTTGAGTCAACGCAAAACGCGAAAAAGTGGGGAATACAGCCGAACAGGGGGGAAGCGTCTTTTATTATGAAGCACAGCCCCTACGGTCTCGATAGGAAATAGGTTGTTTCTGGATACACAAATGTTTCTTCTTTATATAAGGTTACAAAATGAACTGCTTATAAGGATACAAAATGAACTGCTTTTACACATAGATTTCGTTGTTGCGGGCGGGCAGCTTTTGCACCACGGCTTTGTGGGCGGTGGTTTCACGCCAGGCGGCGGGACTTAAACCCGTTTCCCGCTTAAACACGCGGCACAGGTAGTTGGCACCGGAAAAACCGCACAGCCCGGCGATCATTTCCAGGCTGTACTCCCGCTCGGCCAGCAGCAGTTTGGCAGCTTCAATGCGCACGCTGGTCAAAAAGCGGCCCGGCGGCATGCCCATCTCGGAAGAAAAGACCCGCACAAGGTGGCACTTGCTGACCCCAAGCTGGGCGCTGAGTTCTTCCACGCCGTACAGGGCCATGTAGTTATCGCGGATGGCTTCCACCGCGCGGGCTACCAACGGCGAAAGACGGCGGGATTCCTCGTCCCCGTGGACAAGGGCGCACAGCAGGGTGTAGGGGGCGGCGGCGCTGGCGGCATCGTCGGCATTCCCGACACCGCACACGCGGGCCAGCAGCTCCGCTGCACTGGGGCAGGAAGCCCCAGCCGCAAAGCGCGGCTGCGGCAGCCCGGCCAAAAACTGCTGCACGGCCAGCCCGGTCAGCCGCACGCACAGCAGATGGCAGGGGGTAACGGGCCGCAGCGTGAAGGTGCCAAAGCCCAGCAAAAAATCGCCGGAGGAGCCCGCCGCGCTCTGGCTGCCGGGGCATTCCAGCACGCACTGCCCGCTGGAAAGTACCCCTGCCCAAAGGCCCTCGCCGGAAAGGGTAAGCGGCGCTTCGCCCTGCAGTTCCTGCACTGCGGCGCAGGCGCAGCAGGTGGTTGGATCAAATATCAATTTCTGACCTCCAATATCAATAAAGTGCTATATCTTTTTCAATCGTACCCTGCTATTATAGATTTGTCAAGAAAAATACGTGCTGAGCGTATCAATAAAATCATAAAAACCAATTTGGAGGTAATGACCCATGGCCAGCATTAGTTGCCGTCATATTTACAAAATCTATCCGGGCAATGTTACTGCCGTTAAGGATTTCAACCTGGAAATCGCTGATAAGGAATTTATCGTTTTCGTCGGTCCTTCCGGCTGCGGTAAGTCCACCACCCTGCGTATGATCGCAGGTCTGGAAGAAATCTCCAAGGGCGAAATGTACATCGGTGACCGCCTGATCAACGATGTTCCCCCGAAAGACCGCGACATCGCCATGGTGTTCCAGAACTACGCTCTGTACCCGCACATGACCGTGTACAAGAACATGGCATTCGGCCTGGAACTGCGCAAGATGCCCAAGGACGACATCGACAAGCGCGTTCGTGAAGCTGCTAAGATCCTGGAAATCGAGCACCTGCTTGACCGTAAGCCGAAGGCTCTGTCCGGTGGTCAGCGCCAGCGTGTTGCTCTGGGCCGCGCAATGGTTCGTAACCCGGCCGTCTTCCTGCTTGACGAGCCTCTGTCCAACTTGGATGCTAAGCTGCGTACCAGCATGCGTACCGAGATCATCAAGCTGCACAAGAAGCTGGCTACCACCTTCATCTATGTTACCCATGACCAGACCGAAGCTATGACCATGGGCGACCGCATCGTTGTTATGCGTGATGGCGTCATCCAGCAGGTCGATACTCCGCAGAACCTGTACGATTACCCCTGCAACATCTTCGTTGCCGGCTTCATCGGCAGCCCCCAGATGAACTTCCTGGACGGCACCCTGCAGAAGAATGGCGATACCTATGTCGTCGATCTGGACGGCACCGTGATCCCCCTGCCGCAGGAAAAGACCGCCGATGGCAAACTGGCCGCTTACGTTGGCAAGAGCCTGAAGGTTGGTATCCGTCCTGAGGATATGAAGGATGACGAAGAGTTCCTGGAGAAGCATCCTTCCAGCCATATCGATACTGAGGTTGAAGTTTCCGAGCTGATGGGCGCTGAGATCTATCTGTACCTGACCTACAAGGGCCAGAACCTGATGGCTCGCGTTGCCCCGACCTCCAAGTCCCGCCGCGGCGACAAGGTCACCATGGCTATGGATACGCATAAGATCCACCTGTTCGATCCTGAGACCGAGCTGACCCTGCTGAACTAATCAACAGTAATTTGAACTTTTTAGGCGGCTCCGCTCTTGTGCGGAGCCGCCTTTTGTTAAGGCAAAAGCGCAAACAATTGCGCAAGCGTTGCACAGAGGCAGTGCAGCGGGTGTAAGAGCAAATGGGCAGGGGAAAGCCCTGCCGAGGGGTGTGCCTGAAAACAAAGAGAATGGCGGTTGTGTTTGTAAAAACAGGCTGTATTTTCGGCTTTTCAGGCTCGCCCCAGGATAGGATGTTTGAAACAAAGGGGGGCAGCCGACCGATGCAGATCACAGATCTACTGGTGCCGGAACGCGTTGCACTGAATATGCAGGTGGCGGATAAGGCCATGGCCATCCACGCAATGGTGGGCATGCTGGACCGCACCGGATGCCTGCGGGATGCAGGCGAATACGAAAAAAATGTGCTGGAACGGGAAGCCCAGGGCACGACCGGCGTTGGCGGCGGGGTGGCCATTCCCCACGGCAAAAGCAACGCGGTGCTGGTGCCCGCGCTGGCGGCAGTAACGCTGCGGGAGGCGATCGACTACCAGGCACTGGATGGTGCCCCGGTACGGCTGCTGTTTTTGATCGCAGCTCCGGATGGTGCAAACGACCTGCATATCCAGGTGTTGGCGCGGCTGGCTCAGCTGCTGATGGAACCGCTGTTCTGTGAGGAATTGAAGCAAGCAGCAACCCCGGAAGAATTTCTGGCGGTGATCGCTAAGCGGGAACAGGGCGAGACCGCCCGCGAGGCCCGCGCTGAGGCAGTGGCCGAAGCTGCGCTGACCGAACCGCGGCTTGCCCCCCGCGTGCTGGCTGTAACGGCATGCCCCACCGGCATTGCCCACACCTATATGGCGGCCGAAGCGCTGGAAGCCGAAGCGGCAGAAATGCATATTGCCATCAAGGTGGAAACCAACGGTGCAGACGGGGTGAAAAACCACCTGACCGAACAGGAAATTGAAAACGCAGAGTGCATCATTGTGGCGGCGGATAAAGCCGTGGAGACCGCCCGCTTTGCGGGCAAACCGGTGCTTCGCGTGCCGGTTTCCCAGGCGTTGAAAGACCCGGAAATGCTGCTGCACCGCGCGCTGTCCGGCACAGCTCCGCTGGAACCGGAGGATGAAAGTGTGCCGGGCATGGGGTGCAACCGTAAAGCGGGCAGCGCAAAAGATGGTGCTGCCGCCACGCAGGAATTTGGGCGCAAGCTTTACACCGACCTGATGAACGGCGTTTCCCACATGATTCCCTTTATCACCGGTGGCGGTATATTGATTGCGTTAAGCTACTTTTTGGACCGCGGTAATGCGGGCGCAGAAATGTTCGGGCGGGGAACGTCCCTTGCCATGCTGGTGCGCACGATTGGTAATACCTCATTTAATCTGATGTACGTTGTGCTGGCCGGGTTCATTGCCATGTCGGTGGGGGATTTGCCCGCATTGGTGGCCGGTATGGCGGGCGGTATGCTGGCCATCCAGGGAACCTCGCTGGCACCGCAGGCAGAATGGGTGTCCTCCGGCTTTTGGGGCGCTATGATTGCGGGCTTTGCGGCAGGCCTTGTGGTAAAACTGCTGCGGACGGCATTCAAGCGGCTGCCATCGGCATTGGTGCATATCAAAACAGTACTGCTATATCCGGTGGCCAGCCTGGCTGTGGTCGGCTTTATGATGGTATTCCTCGTCAATGCGCCGCTTGGACGGTTTAATACCTGGATATACCAGCTGTTGGCCAGTATGCAGGGCGGCAGCCGCGTGGTGATGGCCGCGGTGCTGGGGGCTTTGATGGCCGTTGACTTTGGCGGGCCGATCAATAAAGCGGCGTATCTGTTTGGCACGGTTGCCCTGGCCGGCGGCCAGGAAGAATTTATGGCTGCCGCTATGGCGGGGGGGGGGGGGGGGGCGGCCGGGTTCAGCAATGCCGCCCGGGCCGGCGGCAAGGAAGATTTTTGGGCTGCCGTTATGGCGGGCGGCATGGTGCCGCCGCTGGGCGTTGCTCTGGCGGGAACCCTGTTCCCGGAGCGTTTTACCACCAAAGAACGCCACACCGCGATGACGAATTACCTGATGGGGGCCTGCTTTATCACCGAGGGGGTCGTCCCCTTTGTGCTGCGGGATCCGCTGCATGTCATTCCCTCCTGCATGGCGGGTGCATCCCTGGCGGCGGCGCTGTCCATGCTGTTTGGTTGTGCCGTACCGGCCCCGCACGGCGGCATGTTCTTGCTGCCGCTGAACCCGCATCCGTTCCGGTATCTGCTTGCCTTACTGATGGGCAGCCTGTTGACGGCGGTGACCCTTGCGGCTTTACGCAGAAAATACCCGCCTAAGGATGAGGAACAGCCAACAAATTGACCTGATGATTTAGAAAAAGGCTTTTGGGCGCTGCTCAAGCAATACACGACAGCCGATAGGCAAATAAAAATTTGCACAAAAGCCTGACTGATATGCCCCCTATATAGCCTTCAGTGTTTTATTTCACTGTTCGCTATATAGGGGGCATATCATTCTACTATATGATATCCTCAAAAGATTTAAGCGCCAAATAAGCGCCCAATGCAAAGTGTTTTGCTAAGGCGTATCTGAAAACAAAGAAAATGACGGATATTTCGCAAACACAAGCAGGATGTAAGGCAAAGAGCCTTGGAATCCTTTGTGGATTCCAAGGCTTTTTAATGCAAGATCCCGCTGCGTTTGTAGAAATAGATGATAGTTTCGACTTTTCAGGTACACCCTAACATAAAAAGAAAAGCAACGACAAACATAACGTTTAATCGTTGCTTTTCTTGGTGCGCTGGAAGGGACTCGAACCCCCGGCCTTCTGATTCGTAGTCAGACACTCTATCCAGCTGAGCTACCAGCGCATCTTATTCAGTTCACAGGCGGTTGGCGGAGCGCCTAACCTCAAGTGCTCATTTATTATAGCATACGGCAGCGGAAAGTCAAGGACTTTTTTTGATTTTTCTAAAGAAAACTTGTTTTGAACGATAGTGCGACAAACTATTTTGCAACAAGCCGCACATGGGCGTTGCGGTGCAAAAGGGTGCCGGGCAGGGGATCCTGCGCGGTGATGGTGCCCTCGGTCAGATTGGAGGGGGTCAGAGTGGGCAGCAGCTCCACAATGGCAAGGCGGCGGCGCGCTTCGGCGACCGACATGCCAAGCAGGGACGGCACCTGGCGGAACGGGTCTGGTACGGCACGGGCAACGGTAAGGGTAATACAGTCCCCGGCTTCCAGTGCGGTGCCGGCGGCAGGAGATTGCAGAATAACGGTATCGGCCTGCAGGGTGGGATCGTTGCGGATATAATCGACGGAAACGGTAAAACCGGCGTCCCGCAGGGTCTGGATGGCATCGGAACGGTTCTGGCTTTTCAAATCCGGTACGGTGATGGTGTTTGGCCCTTTGCTGACGGACAGTATGAGTTTTTGCCCCTGTTTGACGGTGCTGCCCGCGGTGGGCTTTTGGGCGATGACGATGCCTTCCGCTTGGGCAGAGTAGCGGGTATCCCACACGATGGAAAGCTGGGCGGCGCTCTGTTCAACCTGGGCCTGCTGCCAGTCCATGCCAGACAAATCGGGGACGATGACTTCCCGCCGGATGGAAAACATGGGGTTGGTGCTTTGGGACAAAATGACAGTGATGGCAATGCCAGCTGCCACAACAGAAAGCAGCGCCAGGCAGGCGAGAACCCGCAGCGGGGTAAGGAAAAGTGAATGGTGAGAAGCAGGCATGGAGGTTACCTCGCTTAATACAGTTTATGAAAGATACATATTGTATAAACGATAATAAAAATACATATGGCAAACAAGAAGGACCCGGCGGAGAACAGGCAGGACCTTTTACAGATAGGAATCTTGTCTCTTTGGGTTCAGTATAGCACGCAGAACATGGGGTTGCCAAGTGCGAAGAGAAAATCAGACAAAACGCAAATAGGTTTGTTCATCGGGGGTGAGGTGTTTCATTTTGACGGGGACTATGATATAATAAAAACAAAAATATCTACAAATAAAAGTGTGCAATGTGTCGAAAAAAGGTGTCTTTCTCTTATAAGAGTATGTAGGGGTGGATAACGTTTCTCGAAGGTGTATCTGAAAACAAAGAAAATGACGGATATTTCGCAAACACAAGCAGGAT
>OGRS01001460.1_pt1 | contig 13776 bp, 20 predicted proteins | sample 1553561 | NCBI WGS metagenome assembly OGRS01 (sample SAMEA2580103, study PRJEB22360) | human gut metagenome | biome: human gut; feature: human-associated habitat; material: faeces | place: Denmark | collected 2008/2010
CCCCCCGTTTAATTTTTTGTTAGGTTTTAACATATTTACATCACCTCATTAAAACATTTAACATCTGACATTTCATTTATCTTTGATATAAAGTCTTGTTTATTTAACTTTACATTAGGACTACTTGCTTTTAATTGTGCCTCTACTGTAAATATAGCTTGTACAAATGTTGCTCCGTCTATTCTTAGCTTTTTTAATTCTTCTAAAGACATCTCTACTACATCATTATCGTTAAAACTCCAATGGGTAACTGGAACAGTTGTAAATGGTTGAGCGTCCTCGTTTGCTGCTATTGCATTACCAAGTAAAGCCAAATCTTTTTCACGGCACTTTTGCTGATGCCCATTAAAATCAAATCCTACTTCCAATATTTCAGCTTTATAAGTGTTAATTTTATTAAAATAATATTCTTTTAACTCTTCATCAGTTGCTCCATCTTCCCAAGTTTTAAGTTCTTTATTCCATTTAGGAACTACTAAATCAATAGGCATAACAACTGATTTTATCTCTTCACCCTCTATATACTCACCATCTCTTAACATTTCAGGATTAGGAATCCATTTCTTTTCATCTTTATTCCACATATATTGCCATGATGGGCTATCTACCTTAACGATATTATCTCCCTCAATATATGCTCCATCATCTAAAGCTATAAATCCTAGCTCAACAAGTTCTCTTGGATTTGCTGGTCTAACTACATCTCCATTCATAACTGGAACTGTCGGAATTTCTTCTCCTAGATAATGAGTTACCTCTAAGGTTTCATCTTTAAAAAACATTCTAAAAAAGTCTTGTGCATTTTCTAAAGGCTCATCATAAACACCTAAGACATAGCACTTATGTTCATTTATAACTATATTTTTATCTAAATAATAATATTTTTGCATTGTTTAGCCTCCTATTTATACCATAGTACTGTCAATTTCGTTCCTTGAACATCATCAGAACCTGAAACAAATAAATCATTTCCACTTCTTACAATTCTATAATCAACTTCTTTTGCCCCTGAGCTAATACTAGTTACACCATTCCTTACAACATGTATTCTAGCTCTTTGTGAACCGCTTCTAGGTAAATAATAACATTCTATAACAAGAAAATTCCAACCTTCTCTATATTTTTCTGGTATTGTGAAATATCTACTTGTTCCACTCCATGAATATTCTTCAAAATGTTTTGCACTTTCAATAGAAGTTATCCTACTATTCAAATCACTCATCTTAATCGGTGTAACTCTTCCTGTTCCCTCTAGTGTTCTCACTTTCTCATTTATAGTATTAAGGGTTATAGGGTTACTTCTACCCCCCTGTTTAATTTTTTATCTGAATTTGACATATATTTACCTCCGACTTATTGAATAAAAAATCTTATTGTATTTATTGTAGCATTATTATTCATAGATCCTGTACTACCTGTTAAACCTTCTTCTTCACAATTTCCAAAAGTTTTTATATAATCATTATAACCAAACTTAAATTTTATTTCTGCTTTTTCATTATTTTCTAAACCATTAATGCTAACACGAAAAGAAATAGTGTATGTTGTATTCCCACTACTTGTTGTATTTAATCTTTTACTATACCTAAAAGTTACTCCTATATTTCTTTGTGATAAACCTAATTTACAAGAAAAAGTTTTAGACCAATCACCAGTTTTTTCAAATGTAACTCCTATATCAAAGCTTACAGATTCAATCCAGCCTGTTTTACCATGTAAATCACTCATTTTTATTGTTCCACTAGGTTTTTCAGCTACAGTTCTAACATCTGTATTTCCTAAATTTAAACTTCCATCTTTTCTAAGTTCAACCCTAACTTGACCCATTGTTATAGTTCCTGTTGATGGTAGTGCCATACTACTCACCTCTTTCTAATTCAGATACCCTTTTACTTAGTTTCTGATAAGCATCTAGAAGTAAATAAATAATATCTCTATCCCTTACTGCAAGAGCTTTTCTTTCATTAATTTCTTTTTCAGTTTCAATAACTAAATTAGGATAAATTTTTTGTAGTTCTTGAGCTATAACTCCGTATCTGATACTGTCTTTTCCTATATAGTTATAACTATATACTTGTAAATCGTCTATAAAATTCTCTTTTAAAGGTTTTATGTTTTCTTTTAACTCTCTATCTGAAAAGGCTGTTACATCTCCATTAGCTAAAAACTCACCTGTTACAGTTAAGTTGCCATTAACAGTACCACCACTTGTTGACAAATAAGGGTGAGTGTGTGAATCAGGTGGAAAAGTGGCAGGTTTACCTGAAACATTACTCCAGCTAGTAGGAAAAACAGTAGGTTTACCAGTTATTTCCGACCAAGCGTGATTATGTGCTGATGGTGTAAATGAACTAGGTTTCCCTGCCACACTACCCCAAGCTGATGGAAACGAACTAGGCTTTTCTAAAATGTCATCCCATCTTAAACTGACTGCTGTACTTTCTCCAGGTTCTCCTTTTTCTCCTCTATCTCCTTTAGCCCCTTTTGGTGCTGTAAATTCATAAGTGTTATTATTAGTAAGTGTTATAGTATAGACATTTCCACCGCTACTATCATTATTTTTATAGACTATGCTTTTAATTCCGACCCCTTGAACTCCTTGAACCCCTTGTTCTCCTTTAGGTCCTGTGTTTCCAATAGGTCCTATTGGTGCTGTAAACTCTAATTTGTTACCATTACTTAAAATAAGATTATAGACTTTACTTCCATTTGTTGAAGTTTCTTTTAGTTCTATCCCAGTAATACTTACCCCATTTTGACCAGTTGCCCCAGTAGGTCCTTTTATATTACCTATCTTTAATCTTGCCATTTTACCAGCTCCTTTCTTAATCTATTTCTAAAAATAAATCACCATTAGATTCTAATGTAAATGTTGGTGGTGTAGTTTCATCAGGGTAAACCACATACAAATCTCCGTTAGGCTCAACTTCTAAGGCGTATTGACCTTGTATTGGTGCTGTAATACCTGTGTTTCCTTGGTCCCCTTTATCACCCTTGTCCCCTTTATCACCCTTATTACCTTTATCCCCTTTAAGAGCTATAAAAGTACCTGCAACATTTCTATTATCTAGATTGACATTATACTTATTTCCAGTTGTTGTAGTCTCTACAAAGCTAACAGATTTAATACTGATTCCGTTTTCTCCAGTATCACCCTTGTCCCCCTTATCACCTTTTATAGAGTCCCCTTTAGGTCCGACAGGTCCTTGTTCTCCCCTTTCTCCTGTGTCCCCTTTATCTCCCTTCAATTTACTCTTATTATCCTCAATAAACTTGTTAAGCTCTATCTTTTTATCATCTACATGTCTATCAATGCTAGGTTTAGATGTGTCTATTACATAATCATCTATACTAGGGATAACTACATCATCTTTATGTTTAGTTATTGCTTTCTTACATTCTTCTGTTAAAGTTTCCAAAGCAGTAGCTAGTTTATTTTTTAAAGTGTTAAGCTCTCCTAATAACCCATCAGTCTCTTTTCTCAATTCTTGTGACATACTGTTTTTATCAGTAAGTAATAAACTTTTAACCTCTTCATATGCTTTATTAACCATAGAATCAAATTTGCTATACATTTCACTAACAGGTAATGCCTCTAGCTCTCCACTATCATTCATATAGAGAACTGTAAAAGGCTCTAGTTGTACTAGAACTTTTGTCATTTTCAATGTATCTGCTTTAATTCCAGTGTTCTTTAAATAAGTAAATAACTTTGTAGTATCATCTACAAGCTGATTATATTTATCTACTAAGATAGCTAAGTCAGGAAAATCTTCTATATACTTACTAGAATCTTGTGAATAGATATAAACTAATTGGAACTCTGTAGCCTGTCCTAGTATAGTTTCATCTTGAATAACTAGATAAGTATTTGAACTTTCTTCCTGATATTTATATTGCCCTTTTGCTAATGCATAAAATTTACCTTTATCTTTTCTCCAAAAAGGTATCATCTTGTTGAGTTCTAAGCCATTGACTTCATATTTGTTCCCTGTATTATCAAACTCTCTGACTATCTCAACAATTTGATCACTTTTATAATCTTCATTTGCCATTAATTTCCTCCTATAAGAAAAGGCTCAAGGCTCTTTTAAGCCTCAAGCCTTAGTTAGGTTTATTTATTTTAGTCCATTAAAGATGCTGGTCTAGCTGACTCAGTAGGCTTTAGAGATAACTTAGTGATGAAGTTAGGCTCTATAATTACTGATCCAGTTGACTTAACAACTTGTAGATGCCATCTTAAACCATCAGTTTCATAGAATTTAGCTGTTGGAATTACTGAACCTTCCCACTCAGCATAACCGAAAGAGTTTGACGGAATAATATAAACAGTTCCTGAGTCTACTAATTGAGATATAAATATTTCAGCACCTTTCATTGATAAAGGTAAAACTCCATCTCCACCAGTGATTGCATCTTTATAATCTCCATGGATGAATGCATCAGATGTAGAGAATCTTTTATAATCTTCTCTATTCATAACTATTGCAACACCTTTTTTACCGTCAGGAGTCATTTCAGCAGATACATAACAATCTCTAATTTCTGCTAAAAGTGTTCTAGCCGCATCTAAAGTAGTAGGGTCTAATGTTGCACTACCTGCTTTATTTAACTTAGCATCTGACTCTGTTATCTTCTCTATAATCTTTTCATCTTCTTTTGTTAAAACTGCATTTGTAAGTCTGTTGACAATTGGATCCTTTAAGTTTAATTTAGTTTTTTTCATTTCAGCTTGTGATAATTTATCTTGTGCTGAAACATATTCAATAGTAGCCACAAATTTAGAAAAGTCTGGTCCATCTCCTGAGAAACTAGAATCAAACATTGTTGGTACACCATCTTTAGCTTTTCCACCTTTATATCTGTAGAAAGTGATTGACTCTCCCCCTTCTTGTGTTTTTCTTTCTCCAAAAGTTTTTAATCCAGCTGGTTTAAGTTGGTCCATGCATGCTAAAACTGCTGTACTAAAATTTTGTTGTACTGTATTTGTAGTTGCCATTTTTTACCATCTCCTTTTTTTATTTTAAGTTAAAAGTTTTTTTAAATTGCTCTTGTTGTTCCTTTGATAGATCCTTAATAAGTTTATTAACAATTGGGGTTCTATCTTCTCCATCTCCTAGATGCTTAGCTAGATAGTCAGTATATTCACTGATAGCTCTATCAAGTGTCATGCCTTGCGATCTAACTTCCTTACTTCCCTTAGTAGTTCCTAATCCTAAAGGTTTTCCACCATTACCTTTTATAAAAGCTCTATGAAGTAACTTGTAAACTATTGGATTACTCATAGCTTCCTTATAAACTTTATTTAACTGCTCATCACTTTGAGTTATTTCTTTTAAAAACTGCCCAACTGCTTTATAATCTCTCTTTTCTTGTAGAGATAATGATTTTTGTAGTTCAGCTTTTACCTTTTCTTTATTAAATGCCTCTGTTTCTCTACTCTTTAAAGCGTGTTCAATTTCTTTATTTAATAGATATTCAACTTGCTTTTGAGTAAATCCTTGCTCTTTTAACTCTGCCGCTTGGTTATTGAATAACTCTCTAACCTCATCATTATCAAAGTTTATTCTATCTTTAAAAGCAGTAAGGTCATAATCTCCAAATTTAGCCTCTACACTGTCATCAAATTCTAAATTATCAGGATCAAACTCAGTACCATCTATTTGTTGTTCCTCTGCTCCATCTTCTGTGTTATCAGTTATCAAATCATTGGTATCATCTCCACCAACTCCTCCAGTTATTTCAGACACATCAGGACCTTGCTCAACTGTTTCTTCTGTAGTTTGACCTAAATCAACTATTTCTTCCATCCATTAACACCTCTCTTCTTTTTAAAATTAAATCTGTTTTTAATTTTCCTAATAATTCCCTCTGTTCAGGGTATCTATTAGTTTTCAAATAATGAAACTCTCTTTTCCCTCTCTCATCTAGCTCACACTCTTCTATTAGTTCTATTAACTCATCATTAGAACAGAATTTAGCTAAGAGTTTATTATATTTATCTCTTTTATCTCTATTCTCCATGAATGCCTCCTGCTATAGCCTCAACTTGTTGTTGAAGTCCTGCATTTTGTACTTGCCCTAGTTGTGCTAGTTGTGCTATTTGCTCATCTCTCTTAATAGCATTTTGAACATCTGTGCTGTTAGGAATAAGTTCAGCTGGTATTCTCATCATTTCAGCACTCCATTTATTAAAACTTGGAATATCTATAAGGTATTTTCTTCTATTCTCATCAGTAATTTCAGCATTGATTTGATACCAACTTACTGCATCCATTACTCTCTCCCTACCTGCATTCTTAGTTAATTCATTAAGATATACAATCTGAGAGAACTCTAAATACTTGTTATTCCCTGTATCTCCACCCTCTATACTGCTATAATCTTCCAACAATCCTTTTTTCTGTAAAATGATATAAGCATCCATAAAAGTTGGCTGCAATAACTCTGTATTTATAAGCTCATAAGCTCCTGAAAATTCCTTTCTAAACATCTCATGTCTTAAACTCATTTCAGTTGCACTTCTATTTCTAGTGTCTAAGACATCACCCAAAGGCTGTGCCATGTATACCTCTCTTATTCTCTGTCTACAGTCTGCTATATCCTGTTCAACTGGAATAAGATTAGTTCCAAGGTTTATTGGTTGAACTCCTAAATCATTTTCAGCACTTAGCCCATCACCTGCATAGTTCTTTGCTCCTGCCTCAAGACTGACCTTATAAATCAAATCAATATTCCCTTTGAAGTTTAATGGAGGATCTACAATTTTATCTACATGTGTTAATCTCTTAGTTTTATAATTTTCTAAGTCAGTAAATAGATCTGTATTTTCTCTACCAATACCAACTCCCCAAGGATTTGAACTGTCAGTACTCCATCTAAAAACTCTGTAAGGTTGATAGTCTAGTACTTCCTCTAAAAGCAACTCATCAAAATTCTCCGTATGGACTAGATGATAATAAACTACTGTAGAATCAGCCTCATTGAAGTCAGGTATTACACTTTCAATAACATTTATAGTTTTTTTCAGATCCTCTTCATCAGTCATTTCACTAGGTGACTTCCAACCATTGATATGTCCGAACATATCATTTAACTGTTGTAAGTTTTTACCTGAATGAATTTTGAATGTGATTGTAGGATGTCCGAAACTATCCTCTAAAAAATAGAAGTTGTCCATGTTTATATACTCATAAGTAAAAGGTTTAGAATTACTTTTAAGTTCAACTATTTTCCTTATTCCTGTTCCTACCCTTATACAGTCCATAACAGCCTTGGCAGTTTCTGTATAGTAATTAGTAGTCTCATTTAGCTCATAAACAGTATTGCTATTTTTTCCCATTAACCTGTTTAGATTTTCAATAGCACCTTTAGCAACTTCTCCATCTGTTGCTGTCATCTCTTTATAAGCCACAGGATTAGTTTTAAGCATTGCCCAACTTCCACTTCTTGAGAAAATAGATGTCATTATAAAGTTACATAAAAATCTTTGAGATGTCAGAATAACTGAGTCAATCTTTCTTCTCTCTAATTTTTCCCTTTTACCACTGTCCTTAATCTCAAAAAATGGATCTGTTAATTTAAAAGTTTCATTATAGCTTTCTTTTATATCAGACTTATAGTCTTGTGCTTGTTGGAAGAGTTGTTTTAATTTATCTTGTGTTACCAATGCCATAACTATCTCCTCCTAAAAGCTTTTTTTAGCTTGTCCTCATCAGACTCATCAGAACTATATCCTTTAACTGCACTACTAAAATCTACAGATGTAGTAGGTTTACCCTTTTTTTGCTCCTCAACTTGCTGATTTGCCATAACTTCACTATCTTTTTGAACATCTTTATTGAATTTATCTTCTCTTTGTTGTTGCTGTTCTCTCTCTCTTGCTAATCTTTCAGCCTCTTCTCTTTGTCTTTTAGCCTCTTTCTTAGCTTCCTCATTAGGGTCATTCCCTATCAATCCCCCAGTAACACTACCTAAGACATCACCAATAAAGCCACCTTTATGCTTTTTTATATGATTTTCAATTCTATTTTTTAAACTATATTCAATTTCTGTTTGCATCTTGTCACCTCCTTAACAATGATAATTATTAAGTTATCTTTTTTTATTTCAGTAACATTTTTATATCTTCTCTTAATGTGATTATGTAGACTCTCAACCTGCTTATTTTCTGCTGTTCTCCACACTCCTATGCATCCATATTCTTTTAAGATGCTATCAAATAAGTAAATTATTGATTTTAAAGAATAATTTTCCATGTTTGGAAGTTTGAACATACCAATAAAAGGGATGCTGTTGTATATTTCTACATCACAGTAGTAAGAATCATTTAGAAGAAAACCTCTATCTGCATATCCTTGTTTTTGTGATCCATAGAAATAGTTTTTATATTCCTCTTCTCCTTTGAGAGTTTGGATATAATCCTCAATCTCTTTTATCTCTTCTTTACTTAACTCCCTTATCAAGATAATTCCCCCATTCTTTACCTGTCCATCTTTCAAATGATTTTTGCTTAGAGCTTTCTGAATATATTGCATATCTTAAAGCATCTAATAAGTCATCATTTGCTTTAATAGGCACTCCTTTACTCTTATCCCACACATAGTTGTAAATCTCTTTTTTGAAGTGACTGCAACTATCTAAGACATATAATTTATTAGTTTTCATTAATTGAGCAACTACCTCAATACCTGATAAAACTTCTTTATTAGCGTTATGTGCTTGGAATCCCTCACGACTAAACCTAGCCACGTGTTCAGGTCTAGCAGAATCACAATAAAAATCTATATTTCCAAACTCTTTTACAACTTCTTTAGCTTGTTGTACCCAATAATCAATCTCTTCATATTGAGCTACTATCTCTTTAACTAGCAAATGATTACCTAGTCCATCTACTCCAATAACTGCAATAGATCCTAAGTGTTCATAACCCCAGTCAACACCAGCAAAATATTTAATTATGTTTTGCTTATTGTATCTAGCAAGAATCATAGATTTATTAAAATCTTTATAGACAACTCCCTCACTATTTACCCAAAGCCCTAAAATATCTCTGTCATAAAATAGTCCTGTTGGAGTTGTTGACTTAACATTTTCTTTATACTCATCAGTAAGAAAATCATTGTCATCTAATTCAAAATGAATCTCAATTATTTTATTGTTATCAGCTTTATCAATATAGTCAGTTTTAATATAATGTTCAGGATTATCAGGGTTAGTGTCCATCATTACCCTAGCACCTTCTCCTGAGCATCTATTTAATATCTCTCTGACTACTTCCTCAACTGCTGTTGTTCCCTCGTTAATATAAGCACCAAAGGAAGTCATCCCCCTTATACGTGCCATATCTCTAATTGTTCCATGTCCAAAACAACACACTTTTACTCCAAAGAGCTTAAATTCATTATGCTTATTAAAATTAATCTCAATACCATACTTGTTAGTTAATTCTATTAGCACATTACGAGCAAGAGATCCTAATGAGTTTCCTGCAAGAATATACTGAGGCTCTGGAATATTAAGCTTATCAGCTATCTTTCTGACTCTTTTAAGCTCTAATAAAAATAGATCATTATCTGCCACTGTTTTCCCTGCTCTTTTTGCTCCATGTAGAACTAAGAGCCAAAAATTTTTTTTAAAACATTTGAGAGCTTCAATCTGCTTTCTTGTATATAACTTTCTTAGATTATTCTTCATCCAATGCCTCCATAAGAGTGTTTATGTACTGATCCAGCTTTTTCTCTGCTCCACTCTGTTCTGTTGTAGCTTTCTTTTTATCTATTTCTAATTTTTCCAGTCTTTCAATTCTATCTAGTTCAAATATTTTTTGCTCTAGTTCCTCAGACATTAAAAGCTTTTCAATAGCTGCCTTGGAAACTCTTCCATTTTCTTGCCAGTTACTTAATTCGTACTCAATAGCCTCTAAGATCTCATCATTTAACATCAATCTTTTCAGCTTATTTTCTCTTATTTTTTTCCTCTGATTATTTCTAAACTCTTTAAGATATTCAAGTTGTGATTGCTGTAGATTTTCTTTAGCACTAATCTTTTTTACTACATCAATACTTGTGCCACTTTGTGCCGATGCTTCTCTTATAGTTGCACCCTCTTCGACTAGTATTTTAGCCACTTCTTTAGCCTTTTTACTTGTCACGTTTTTGTCACGTTTTTTTGTCACACTATCCCAGTTGTGACGTGACTTCCATTTTCTTACAGTAGCAACAGAGACATTATATTTTTCAGCTATTTCTTTAGTGCTCATCCCATTGCTATAATCAATCTTAGCTAATTCATAATTGTTCACGTCATCTGCCACACCTCCTGAAAATTGAAAATAAAAAAAGGGCTAGAAAAATTACACAATCCACGTTATGTAATTTATCTAACCCTTTAGTTACGAGTCTTATTAATATTCATTTCTTATAATTATATCATAATAAGCTCTATTATTCAATTCATACTTGTTTTTTCTAAGATAATCTCTGTTTTTTCTCCACATTTACACTCAATGTATAATTTACCATTTTCAAGTGTTATTTTTTTCCCTATCAAAGTAAACTTTTCAGAGCTTTCAACATTAGCTAAAAATCTATTGCACTTCTTGCATCTGTAATACATTTTATTCTCCTCTTAGGATTTTCTCAACATCTTTAAGACTTCTGACTATATAATATTCTGCTCCATTCTTTTTAAACTGCTGTTCAATCTCTTTTTGTTCCTTGCTCTGACGTCCTGTAATTGTCTTAATTTCAATTCCAAGACATTTACCTTTAAATAATATAAGCAAGTCAGGAAAACCTTTTTTCTGACCTTTAGCAAGACTACGGAATCTTTTACCTACTGGATCATACACAGTATTATTATTAGTCCTCTGAAAAAATAGTTTCCCTTGGTTCTCTAAGATACTTAAATAATCAATGATAGCAGATTGAATTTGGCTTTCTACCATTTCCAAAACTTCCACCACTTAGGAGAAAGTTTTTTTATTTTACTTAAAAGGGAATCATTTAATCTACATAGCTCTTCAATATCTTCATTAAGTTTCATCTCTTTTTTGTCACTCTCTTGAAGTTGAGTTCTTAATTTATTATTTTCAGTTTTCATCTCTGAGATGATAGCATTTTTATCTAAAACTATAGATTCTAAATCATGGTTTTTAGTTTTCAATGTACAGTTTTCTTTTAAGATTTTTTTATTTATCTCACTCAAATCATTGATAGTTTTATTAAGTTTCTCATCTTTAACTAAATACTTTCTATCAGCATACTCATCAAAGAGATCCTGAAAAGCTTTTTCAACTGCCTCTTTAGTTCCAAGCTTTCTAACTGCTACACCTTGTAGTCCTTGCAATTCCTTTACATGTGTATATGATTTTTTAAGCATATCTCTTGTAATACTCATTATCCTTCTACCTCCACGATTTCAATAAATCTTTCTTTATATCTCTTTGAGAATGCCCCTCTAAAGATGTCAACTTTTATGTACTTCTTTATTTTCTTTTTCATTCTTTTTCCTCATCTCCCTCACACTTTCTGAACTCTCCAATGCACTCTTTTAACCAGCTCTCTATATACTGCATTGAGTATTCAGAGCTAAATCTCTTAGAAAAAGTATAACCTGATCTTAGTGCCTTTGGTTCTCCACTCAAGTAATAATATTTCCCTTCCTCGTTATAGCACTCATAAAGATAAACAAGGTAATTCTTATTCTCATAGCTTGCTATAACCTCTGGATAAACTCTATTAGACATCTCATCATCTCCTTATGCTATACTCTCCCAGAAAGTTTCTTTATTAATCCCCCTTCTGCTTTTTCCAATAACTGCAATTGGGTAACACATATCTACAACCCTATCTCTTATCCTACTTCCTAAATTCTTTTCAATCTCACACTTAGAAAGATCTTCATGATATTTTAAGTTTGTAGATATTATCAAAGGCTTTTCAGATCTGTAAGCTGTATCAATCAAATTAAATATCTTCTCATCTCTCCAAGTAATAGTCTCAGTATTGGAAGACATTTCAGCACCAAAGTCATCAATGATTAATAAATCACATTTCTTAACATTTTCAAGAACTGCCTTTTCTTCCTTTTCCCATTCTATTTTTAGCTTGTTGAAATATAGCCCAAGGTTCATAACAAACACACTTTTTCCGTGTTCTCTTAGATAGTTAGCTATACAAGCAGTTGCATAAGTTTTACCAGTTCCAACTCCTCCATACAGTAACATCCCTACATTTTGATTTTTTGTTAGAAAACTTTTTGCATATCTTTCAGCAGTTCTCATATGCTTACTTGACATATCAGCATTTTCAAAGGTACTTTTAAAAAACTTGGCATCAACTACAGATATATCCATGAACTTTTTAACTCTGTTCATTCTACTTTCTTCATCCTGTTTCTTTCTAAGTGCTTCCATTTCCTGCTCATGCAGTTTCTCCAAGCAGTTACAAGCTGGAATATACTTAAGTTTTTCTTGCATAAATTCAGGCATATAGCTTAAATCAGCACTGTTTTTTATATATTCTTTTCCACAATATTGACATTTCATTATGCTATTTCCTCCCCTTTTCCTATGTATTTTTCAAAATAGTCCTCTGAAAAATCTTCATATTCAGAACTATTTATAACTTTTCCACTTTTCTTTTTAGCAGCCTCTTTTTTTATTTCCCTAGGTTTATAAAAATACTCAAGGTTATAATCATCAGTTAATGCTCCTACTATCCAACCCTCACTTTTACCATTTTCCTTGGCTATTTTAAGAACTTCTTTAATACGTGAAATAGGTTTACCTAGTCTTGCTATCTTCTCATAGTTGATTTTATAACTAGCAAGTAACATTCTTATTTCTTGATAATATCCTCCTGAGTTAGAAACAGGATCAGGCTCTGCCTCTTTCTCTCTTTCTTTATTCTTAATTGTATCTTCTTTATGTATATTCTTAGACCCACATGGGATGTAGGTACTTGTAGGTACATTTGATGTAGGTACTGGGGGTACATCAGATGTAGGTACATTCAATGTAGTATCATCTAATGTAGGTACATTTGATGTATCTACTTTGACATTATTAAGATAATATCTGTTTGCTTTTCCTTTTAATCTTTCAACTGTGATTAGACCTTTTTGTTCTAAACTTTTTGTGTGCTTAACTATAGTTCTAGTATCTTTTATTCCTAATTCTTTTGCTAAAGTTTCAAGTTTTGGATAAGCATAATCATTACTTCCTATATGTCTAGCTAAACAAACATACAACATCTTCTCATAGATATTGAGATCATATCTATCTACTAAAGCATTATCTAACCAAAACCAGTCTCTTTCTCTCATCTCTCTCATATTATCCTCCTACTGAGGGACTATGCCACTAGACCCCTCTCTTTTTTTATTTTGTAACTGCCCACCATCTTCTAAGACCCTTGGATCTAGTGGCTTAAAGATGATGAACAGATACCAAATAAAAATAATTATTTATTATTTTTTCAACTCGTGTGAGTTGCACGGCACAGCTATTACGATGATTTTTCAATAGGCATTTTTTAACAAATATTTTTTTCAAATAGAAATTTAAAAATTATAAATCTAGCTCCACGATCGATGCAGAGAGCTAACCAAAATTTGCCGCTAAAATCTAACTATTTGAATTTAATCATCTCCTCCAAGGGCACAAAATTGGAAACAAAAATTTTAAAGGGGCTTTTCACCTCCAATTTTTAATATTGAATAATAATGAGTGATTGCCCTTGTTGGAACATACCAGCTTACTTATGGGATTTT
>OGRS01001462.1_pt1 | contig 13771 bp, 5 predicted proteins | sample 1553561 | NCBI WGS metagenome assembly OGRS01 (sample SAMEA2580103, study PRJEB22360) | human gut metagenome | biome: human gut; feature: human-associated habitat; material: faeces | place: Denmark | collected 2008/2010
ATAAACTCTATGCGATTCATACTGCTGCACCTCCCTCAAACATCTCACTAATCTTTTTTGAATAATTTTTCCATTCTATCCGATACAAATTTAACTGTGCCATTCCTTTTTCCGTAACTTTATAGTAACGGCGGTTCCTGCCGGCACATTCCATATCATATACTGCAAGGCAGTCATCCTTCTGCAGTCTTCTTAATACCGGATACAAGGTGGACTCCGACAGCTCTATTACCTGCCGTACTTCCTGGGTTATCTTGTATCCATAGGTTCCTTCCGGTTCCTTGGAGACAACAGCGAGCACAATTGCATCCAACAATGCCGCTCCTGTATTAAAAACCATATTGTACACTCCCTTCCATTGGGACTTATGATATTATATGAGATATAATATTGTTCTTTAGGTATACTATATTCTATATACTATAAACAGTCAAGGAATAAGCAGGGAAGAAACAGCGAAAAATTGTGGATAAAAAACGAAAGAAATTCTTAAGAGGGAAAAGCCTTTATTTCGCGCAGGAAGCGTATCGGGAACGTATTCCACGACTTTCCTGGCGTATTAACAAGTATCCTTTGCATAAAAAAAGCACCCGCCGGGTTATTTCCGACGGGCGCCAATTCTTTGTGGTACTTTCTGGTATTATGTCTTAAATTTCAGTACTTGTTTTTGAAAGGGAAATTATTTTTCGCCTTTTTTCCGTCTCTTGGCGGTAATTCCCAGGGTAAGAACTGCACCCATAATCAGGAATGACCAGCCTGCGATTGGAGCTGTATCTCCGGTTCCAGGTCCCTTGCTTTCGCCAAGAACTCCTACCTCCGGTCCTGCCGCTTCACCTAGGACTCCTACTTCAGGCTGTGCGGGAGGAAGTGCCTCGCCGAGTACTCCTGTTGTAGACGGTGTCGTGTCAGGGGTCGGATTCGGGTTAGGGTTAGGATCGGGATTCTCAGGAGTAGGAGCAGAGTTGGCTGCCCACTGTGCATATACTGACAGTCCGCCTTCCACCATACTCAGCGTGTTGCCCGGCTGATATACAGCAGAACCCTGCGCATCAATTCCCCAGCCTGTAAAATGATTTCCATCCTTGCTGAATCCGTTTGCAAGCAATGTCACATCATAATCTACAGGATAAATATTGGTATCTGTTACACTGCCGCTTCCTCCATTGCCATAATAGGTAATCGGATATTCTTTATAATCAGGCGTATCATCAGGGCCGCCATCCGGACCATTTTCATCGATAGCCCATACCGCATATACTGTGATATTTGTCTCACCCATCCTGATTGTACTTCCAAGAATATTTGCCGCAGCTTCTGCTTCCTGGCTTTCAACAAGCGCTGTCGGAGCTTCACTCCATCCCAGGAAAACTGCATTGTCACGATATAACTCTCCTGCGCCCATTAAGGTAATATCAGCATCATAATCGTACTGATTACTGTCTTCAGGCACGTTTCCGGAACCGCCATTTTCGTTGTAGGTTATGCTACCTGTTACCTTTAAGGTACCGTCGGCTGTAATAACCGTATAGTAATCCGTTACGTCCTCCGTACCATTCATGATGGAGACATTTTGAACCTTATTTGCGCTACTTCCTACTATTGTCTGACTTCCTTCTACTGTAAACAGCAGCGTATCAGTGTCTGCCAGAAGCTGATCCTCTACATCGGCGGAGGCCTTTGTTAAAGCAGTTCCATCATACGGCTTTGTATCGCTTGCTGCAGTGATTGTAATAATACGTTTCTCTGCTTCCTTATTTGTTACTTCCAGATTCCCAAATACAGTCGTTACTTCATAATTATCTGCCTTTGTATTATCTTTTAATGCGTAAGTAAATGTATTTTCAGAAGTTCCTGCAAAGGTTTGGCTTCCGGTTACATCATAAGCTGCACCTTCACCCTTTACAAAATCATCTCCACTTACCGTAACCAAGTCATTAGTCAGCGGTGTTCCGTCATATTCCTTGCTGTCACTTGCTGAAGTCAGTATAACATCACGCTGTGTTACTGTAAGCAGGCCATCCTCTGTATGGATACTGCCGTAGCTGTCAGTTACATCCTTGGAACCGCGCATTACTCTTACACTTGTTACCCTATTTTCTACACTTCCCACATCTGTAATACTGCCGGCCACCATAACCACCAGTTCATCACCATCTACAGGAGCCTGAGAGCAGCTGTATTTATTATAAACCAATTCGGTGCCATCGTATTTCCTTGTGTCACTTCCTGCCGTAACTATAATCTGCGTTTTGTTTTGCGTAACTTCAAGAAGACCTTCCACTTTGTCAATATCATAATTTCCTTCCCTGGTACCTTTATTCCACTCAACTTCAAAGGTATTCCAGGAGTTTCCTGCTTCCGTTTGACTTCCTGTTACATTAAAGGTCACTCCTTCTCCGTCTGCAAAGCCATCTCCGCTTATCGTTACGTTTTTGTTTATCAGAGGTATTCCGTCATATTCTTTGCTGTCACTTGCTGAGGTGAAAGTCACTTTACGTTCTGTTACGGTAAGTATTCCATCTATTCTGGAAATATTGCCATAGTAGTCGGTTACATTCTCTGAACCACGCATTATCTTCACTTCAGTTACAACATTTTCTGTCTTACCAACATCCGTAATACTTCCGGAAACCATAACTTCAATCGTATCACCGGCTGCAAGTTCACCTGTCTTACTGTAGGTATTCTTGCTGAGCGGTGTACCATCATATTTTTTCTCCGCATCAGATGCTTTAATGATGATTTCGGTAAGGTTCTCAGTAACTGTCAGCGTGCCTTCCTTCTTCGTTATACTGTAGTTTTCCGGCTTTGTTTTTGCATTTAATGCATAACTGAAAGTATTAGGTGAACTTCCCAAAAGCGTCTGGCTTCCGGTCACATTATACGCTGCGCCTTCTCCATCCGCAAAGCCCTCTCCACTTACTGTCACAGTATCGTTGGTCAGCGGGGTTCCGTCATACTCTTTGCTGTCATCAGCAGATGTTAATGTTACCTTACGCTGTTCTATTGTTAAGGTTCCATTTACTGTGATTATCCCTTTATAGCTCTTTGTAACATCCTCAGAGCCGCGCATTACCTTGTAACCGGTAATTACATTATATTCTGAACCTGCATCGGTTCTGCTGCCTTCTACCGTAACCTCAAGCTTATCATCACCCACAAGCTTCCCGGTATAGGTATATCCACTATTCGTCAGCGGTTTTCCATCATATACCTTACTATCGCTAGCTGCGGTAATTACTATGCTTTCCTCAGAAGGTGTAACAGTCAAATCTCCTTCTACCGTACTGATATTGTAATTAATTTTTAATGTTCCATCATTTAAGCTGTAGGTAAATGTATTTTTAGAAGAGCCTGCAACTGTCTGACTTCCTGTTACCTGATAGGTCGCCCCTTCTCCTTCTATAAATCCATCTCCGGTTACAGTTATTGTATCATTAGTCAATGGTGTTCCATCGTATACTTTGGTATCCGTTGCTGAAATCATAACTATATCACGCGCTACTACCTCAAGCTCACCATTTTCTTTTGTAATTTTACTATAATTTTCGGTTACCTCCTGGGAACCCCGCATTACTTTGACACTTTTAATTTCATTTACTACAGTGCCTGCATTGGTAATGCGCCCCTCTATCATAACCACAAGCTTATCACCGGATACCGGTAATGAAGAACTGCTGTACGTATTGCAGGTTAGCTCTGTTCCGTCATACTTCTTGCTGTCACTCCCTGCTTTAATATGAATCGGGGTTGTGTTCTTTGTTACTTGAAGATCACCCGGTTTACTTGTCACTTCATAATTCTTTTTCTTGGTTCCTTCATTCCAAATATAAGTAAAGTAATTCTTAGAAGTTCCCGCATCTGTCTGACTTCCCGTTACATTGAAGGTCATGCCTTCGTTTCCTACAAAGCCATCTCCGCCTATTGTTACATTTTTATTTGTCAGAGGTGTTCCATCATACTCTTTTTCTGCTGAGCCTGATGTCAGGATAACTGTGCGTGGAGTAACTGTAAGCTTACCATTAATCGTACTAATCTTAGGATAACTTGCTGTAACATCTACAGTGCCATTCATAACCTTTACACTGGTTATTTTATTTTCTGTATCTCCTACATCTGTGAGTTGTCCTTCTATGGTTACTACAAGCTTATCACCAGATACTAAAGTTCCCTCCACTAAATTATATACATTGTAGGAAAAAGGTGTTCCGTCATACATACGTGAGCTTGTGCCGGCTACTACTTTAAATTCACCACTTACCGGATCAACCACCAGCTTTCCTAACTGTATATGAATATCATAGTTTACAGCCTTTGTACCTTCATTCAAAGTATAGGCAAAGGTATTCTCAGATTCTCCTGCCACTAACTGGCTTCCGGTTACATTAAAGGAAACTCCTTCACCATCTGCAAAGCCATCGCCACTTATTACCACGTTGCTGTTAGTCAGGGCTGTTCCATCATATACCTTATAACCGTCTCCGGATGTAAAAATCACACTGCGCTTATTTACTTTAAGTTCTCCGGGAGCAGTCGTAATATTATACTTTGATGTTACATCAATGGTTCCATCACTGGTGGTACGCGTTACTTTATAGCTTTCTACTTCATTCACACCTGTTTTGTCTGCATCTGTCTGCGATCCGACAACTACAGCCGTCAATTTATCTCCAGGATGCAAAATTCCCTGAGTGTAGGTATAGCCATTATTTGTTAAAGGCGTTCCGTCATACATCTTCTCATCAGATGCTGCAGTAATGGTTATCGTTTCCGTAGGGAATACTTCTTCCCAGGTTGCCGTAAATACGAGATCTCCATAGGAACCTGTGGATATAACAGTATGCATCGGATCATGCGGCTCTCCGTCAGTATCTTCAACGCTGCAGGTCCATCCGGTAAACTCAAAATAAGGCTTGCTTGGATTAACGAGAGTTATATCCGCATCTGTTGTTTTGTAGGTGGAGGGATTGGGATTCGTGCCTGCCCCATTCCAGGTTGTTCCCTCTACATTAACATATGTGATGTTATAACTCTTTGCAGTACAGTTAAATACAAACTCAGTAACTTCCCCGACTGTCATATTTTTTGTTATTCTTGTAGGTGTAATAATATAGCCAGGGGCTTTTTTTGCATCTGCTGCCACTGTTAAAATATTGTCCTTTGTTGTTAAATTCCCGGAAGAATAAATTACGTTGTTATTATCATCCACATATTTGGTAACATACTGGAATTCAACAGAACCTATCTTATAATAGTTGAAAATAATTACATTATTTTCCGCTTCTGCAGACAATACGATGGATTTCGATTTTGCATCCACAAAATACCCATCTACATTAATCGCCTTCGCTACTACATTGCTTCCAACCTTGCCGCTGATTGGAGCTGTTTCCGGATAAACAGGATTTCCGGTATTCTTATCCAGATAACGGACAATATAGGTTGTTTCTGTATTTGCTTTCCAATGTGCATAGATGTTTGTATTTTTTGTAATAGGCTTTGCGAAGTCAAATAGCTTTGCATCGGGTGATGTTGACTCATACCAGCCTATGAAGGAGTAGCCGTTTCTTACAGGATCTGTATAGGGATTAACTGTATTGCCTTTCTCGACTTTATCTGTATGTAATGTTTTGCCTTCTGAAATGAAGTTTACATCGTATTCAGGGGCAATCCACTTTGCATATAAGGCCAGATTGGCTTTGGGCATTGTCATATTTAACAATTCTGCCGGTTTTCCCTGGAATTCACTATTACTATACCAACCACCAAATGTATAGTCTTCTTTTCCAGACGGTTTAGACGGAACATAATTATTATATTCTGCCAAAGAATAACCATATTTTACGGTTTCACTTCTTATCGGCCTGGAGGATTCATTATAAAATTCCAAGTTGTAGTACCTTCTGTCATAATAAAAATAGTAATGTCCTTTAGAATTATACTTATAATATGAGTTTTTATCATAACCTTCAATTTCTTTTTGACTCAAACTACCAGAATGAACTTCAGATATATAGGATTTGTCTTCTTCATATTTATCCCTGCCACTATAATTTTCAGAATCTATTTTTTCAAATAAATAATGACCTACAACAGTATAATCACTACCACTCCATGATGCGTTGAAAATTCTATATCCGCCATCTACTTGCTCTGATGCTTTTTTGGGTACCTCTGCATCACCAATAAGCAATCGTTTTGTTGCTATACTATCCCCCCAATTTACGAAGTAACATTCATAGTCCCTTTTTCCATATGTATATGTTCCTGTCGTTTCTTGAGACGCAGGCCACAATGTTGATACATCCTGTCCATACTTCGCTTGGAAACCGTAACTACCATTATATGTCTTTCCACCAATCGTTACATTAGATGAGTTATAATCGGTACCACCTATTCGTATATTTCCCTTAACCTTACTATCGCCATAATAAGTATTAACATTAAAAACAAAAGTATAAACATTTAAATCATAATATACTTTTACTTCCGAACTTCCATCAGCAGCAGCGATCACTTTTTCATATCCACTATAATGATAGTGCTTTTCTCCCAGACTATTATTTTCTAAATAATAATTGGGTATAACAATCTCTTCTCCAGCTTTCGCATTACCTGAATATGCCGATATAGGAACTGTTTTAACATATTTATCGTGATTTCCTTCCGGCCCATTTACATCTTCAGCCATATATACAATACTATATCCAACAGATTTGGCTTCCCACTTAGCATAAAGTACTGTATCTTCCTTCAATTCAATGGTCCTGCCAACTTCTTTTGTAAACTCTTTATCAAGATACCATCCATCAAAGGTATATCCAACACGCGTAGTTGCATCATTTCCCTTTACAGTCATTACCTGCTCATACTTACCGGATTCACGGGCCACATAGGTACCGCCATTGGCATCATAGGTCAGCCAGTAAGTATTTCTGTCATACTTAATCGTTATGACAATACCATCCTGCGTAAGAACTTCATTAGCAATCTCTTCCGGTGTAAAACCATCCACTGCAACTGCTTTCGCTTCGGTTAACTCACCATAATCGCCGCTGAAGGTTTCCGTCAGACTATCATCAACCGTATACTCGGTTCCATCTGCCTTTTCAAACGCATGCTTTACCGTATACTGAAGCTGTTTTACCTTATAAACAACAGTGATTTCCCTGCTTCCTTTTTCACTGTAGCTACCGTTCAGGCTGGTTCCGTCTGCGGATAATGTTACATCCGTATCAGAGATGGTCGGATAATAGCCTTCCTGCTTCGGTACAGATATCGTATATGTATTCTTGGAAGAATCTTCATCAATCAGATATTTTGCCGTAAAATCATTTGCCACGGAGGAACCGTCCTCAAAAGAGAACTTCACTTTCAGTGTAAAATAATCTCCTTCCGGTACGATATCCGGATTATCTTCATCAAGATTTCCCAGATATATGGTACGGTAAGAAGGCCTGTTATCAACGATCTTCCACCCGTCTGCTACTTTGTAATGAATTTCAGCATATCCCTTACCATCCTTATCAAAATCTTCTTTTGTAAGGGTTTCGGCGGATACTAATACCATACCAGTACGCTTAAATTCATATTTACTTACATCTATCTTCCCGTCTTTGAAATCTGCTTCTGTTAATTCAACCGGTGCATCTACTCTGTGATACCTTCCTCTATTTGTATCAAGAAAATGTTCTACATACAGAGTATATGCAATTTCTTCTTTTTCAGGCTCTTCGATATTGACATTAACTGCCGTATCGGACTTGCCCTGTACCGTATACACTCCATCTGCTGCCGTCAGTTCTTTGTCATCCATTTTAATTGTAACCTTGCTGTCGGCATTCTCCGCTTCTACCTTAAAGCGAAGTTCTTCATTGACTTTTCCGGTCAAGCTATTGATTTCCGTTCCTTCCGTATCCGTAACTTTACCATTACCGGTTATCTGGAATGTAATTGTATATTTTTCTTCTTTTACTTCTGACTCTGTTTCAGCAAATGTTACCGTAATCTTCTTATCTGCATCAAAGGCTACTTCATAGGAACCGTTCGATGTCCCGATTTCATTTCCGTCTACTAATATGGAAACATCAGTACCTTCTGCTTCAACATTGAACTTATAGACGCTTCCGGTCTCACCGGTTACAGTACTTCCCACATTATTGCCTTCTTCATCTGTTACACTGCCTTTACCGCTTATATCAAAGGTAAATGTGAAGGTTTCAGCTTTTGCTCCTTCTGTTTCGGTAAATGTCTCTGTTTCAGTCTCAGTAGTCACTTCCGTAGTTACCTCTGTCGAAGTTTCTTCTGTTCCTTCTTCAGTTGTAACAATATCTTCTGTACTAACCGATTCCCCACTTGTTCCTGTTTCCGTACTGGATTCCGATTCCACAACACTTTCTTCGGTTGAGCTCTCACTGCTGCCGCCAGAGGTGTTTCCGCCTGTCTTAGAACCTTCCTCTACCTGAGGTGTTTCCCCCTGCTGTTCAGTCTCGGCCGTAAAAGCTGATCCTCCCTTATTGGATGTCTGTTCCGCTGTTTTTGGATCGCTTACAGTCTGTTCTGTCGTAGTTTCGCCCTCAGCCGCAACGATACTCATACCGTCACTGGCTATAGTCGTACTGACAAGAACAAAAGCCAGTAGAAACGCCCAAAATCTTTGCAAATGCTTTGCCTTCTTCATTTTTTGTTTCTCCTCTCCATTTTTTATAACTCACTAAACAAAATTAATTAATCATCTTTCATTGTTTCATCTCCCAGGGCACTGTCCATGAGCTTCAGCAGCTCAAGGGCGCTCCGGAAATGCTTTGTGACCCCCTTTTCCGTCCAGGATATGGAGCCCTGCCATGTTGCATTCTGCCTGCTGTTTACCCGGACAATGAAGGAAGCTTTACGTCCGACCTGGTTCTTTACGTCCTGTTCATCCCTCATTGCTTCCGCCTCCTCGCCTTTTGCCGACTGTACCTTTCTCGATTTCAGTGTTCTGTCCCGGGTTGATGCCTGAGGAAAATTCAGCCTGTCATATAACGTTTCCATTTCCGTTATCAGCTGCAGCTGATTGGAAAATAAAACGGGGGATTCAGAATAACAGTGATACATTCTGCCCGCTACAAGCTCTTCATTTATCTCATCTATGCAGACACTGACAATGTTTTTGGGTTTTGGTCCGGCCCGTAATGGAGTATTCTGCATAAAGCACCTCCCTTTCGCTGTTAGAGCAGTCTCGGAAACTCAATATTAAACTAAGTAGAGGGGGACTATGTTCTGGAAATAAACAAGGTGGTGGATGAATAAGGAGTATTTTATTTCTGCCCATTGGTATTCAAAATAGATATGAGCACAGTTTTTAGACCTGTCAGAGGACAACAGGCCGGAAAAGTCGAAGAAGAGAGATGAGGTTACGCTACCGATTGAATCTGTTGTTTATACCTTGCATCAAGATGGAGACATATGCCAATCATGGTCGTCATGAAGGAGTAATGTTCCTTACGGTGGATGTATAAACGGTGCAGCCCATAATCATTTAAAATGCGGTTGTTGATACGCTCCGTGGCAGTGCGCTGGTTATAGATTTTTTTGTAGGCATCCGTGCCGCGGGGGACTTCGGTATAAAGACGGATATCCCATTCGGACTTTGTTTTGACCACTCTGCCATATTTTGAGGAAGTGCAGCTGTTTGGACATTTGGTACAGTGATCTTTTCCGTAAGGACAGCGCCACATGAGCACACCCCTGGAGGTGTCATAACCATTGGGAACCATGCGGAGGCCTTCCTGACAGATGGGAGTACCATTCTTGTCGATCTTAATGCTGTCTGGGATGGTTTTCGGATGCCCGCATTTGCTGTTAAGGTCGATGAAAGCCCTGATTTTTCTGTCCTTGAGCAGCCGGTAGGTGGAGAGATTGTCCATGGCGGAATCAAGGCAGATATTTTGAATGTGGAGATCAGGCATAAATCTCTCCAGTTCATTAAAGGCGGCAAGGAAGCTGACTGAGTCGTGGCGTCTGGCGCTGGTGAAGCGAAGGAGGATGGGGATATCCGATTTCAGTTCGCTGTTATAACAGGAAAGCTGGAAGAGAGTGAAGCCAAAGTAATACTTTTCAAGGTCACTGTCCCAGCCCCAGGAAGCGTCGGGATCAGAAAAATGCCGCAGGTTTTCAGGCGCATCCTTCCTGTGGTGTCCGCGGGGGCAGGAGTGGGTATGAACGGCAGTACCGTCACCGGAAACGGTAAGGTGTTCCTTGGGGATCACGCCGCACCGGATGGAGGGAAGGACGGCAACCCTGTAAAAGAGCTGCTGGAGGCGGCGTTCAAAATGAAAAGGGATATCTCTGCCGTCCATGATGCGGGATGCGAGTTCTTCTGTAATCTTAGGCTTTGATTCCTGTGCCTTCTGTCCTTTGCCTTTAGGCTTTGCGGGTTTTTTGCAGTTCCATGTTTCGGGAAGGAGTTTGCCGCGTGCGTAAAGGCCGGGGTCTGGAACGGCCCAGAGGCGGTCCATGAAGTCAAAGTAGGAGCCGAGCGGCGGGAGGGAATCCGAGGTGCAGCCGATGAGTGCGGCAAGCAGGCGGTCAGAGGCAAGCCTTTGAACCCAGAGCGTCAGTGAGGGTGGTGTAAGCCCTTTGGAGAGGAACAGGAAAAAGAGGACAAAGGAACGGATGATCTGGGGCTGGTTTTTGGCGGGCCTGCCTGTAGGGGAATAGAAAGGCAGAAGGAAATCCATGGCCAGATCGGTGTCGAGAAGGCGGAGTTTCTGCCAGGGTTCCCAGAGTTCCGAATGGAGTCTGGTTCTTTCGGAAGAATCAAGCTGGATCTTGAAATTGTGGAGAGAACATTGGTATTCCTGCATAGACTGCCAGTGTTTGATCATAGTGCGAAACCTCCTTGTAATTGATTGGTGTGGGGACACTTCTTAATTACAAGGGCGCGTTTGGTGATAGGTCTTATGTCACCAAACGCGCCGCACAAAATAGGTCTAAAGTCAATAGTCTATTTGAAAAAAGTTGAAAAATATCTCCGAATTGGGAGGAAAAGAAAAAATAAGAAAGTAGTTTTTGTAATATTTTCATTTTATGAAAACTTTTTCAATTCCAATTTCTGTTTCGCAGCTGTGCACATCTGTCGCACAGCATACTGGTAACGATTACATGATATGCGAGAGCCGGGAAAAGTATACCGCAATTTTGTCACACGATCGTAAAAAGACCGTATTTTTTTGAAATCCTGAAGCACTTCGGTCTTCCATATCATATATAGAAAGCGATGATGGGGATTCTCATCGTCAAGTGATCGAACCGGCTTTCATCTGTAGCTGTAATGTACCTTTCCCATGTACCTTACAGCAGTTATTAAAAGCTTCAGCACTTGCATAGGCAGCCTGCTCTTCGCATGCATCACTTCGCGCTCTAAGCTTTAGAAAAAAGTCCGAATCCCCTTCGAACTTTTTCACAGCATATTCAGACTGCCTGAAAGTCTCACGCAGACTTATTTCTGTAATTCCTTCTTGACCATGTCAACAATCTCATGCAGGGAAACATCACTGCTTTCATCAGCTGTTCTGGCACGGAATTCCACATTGCCGTCCTTGATTCCTCTGCCGACGGTGATGCGGTATGGAATACCAATCAGCTCCATATCCTTGAACTTCACGCCCGGACGTTCCTTGCGATCATCCAGCAGAACATCAATGCCTTCTTTTTTCAGTGCCTCATACAGTTCATTTCCAATGCGCATCTGTTCATCATCCTTGCTGGACACAACCACAACAGCGACCTCAAACGGTGCCACGCTTGTTGGCCAGATGATACCGGATGCATCGTTATGCTGTTCCACGATTGCCGCCATGCAGCGCTCCAGACCAAAGCCATAGCATCCCATTTCCACAGGATGCAGCTTATTGTTGACATCCTGATATTCCAGACCGAGTGCCTTTGCATATTTGGTTCCCAGCTTGAAGGTGTTGCCGACCTCAATGCCCTTACAGAACTTCAGCGGTTTTCCGCATTTCGGACAAATATCCCCTTCATGAACCTGCGCGATATCCGCAACGGTTTCCACTGTGAAATCCTTCAGGTTTACATTTTTGATATGATGATCGGTTTTGTTTGCTCCGACGATAAAGTTTTTCATATTTGCCACTTCACGATCCATGATAATCGGACACTCCAGTCCAACCGGACCTGCAAAGCCAACCCTTGCATGAGTAACACGTTCCACCTCATCAAAGGACGCAAGCTCCATTTCATTTGCCTGCAGCAGCTTCAGCACCTTGGTTTCATTCAGCTCCCGATCCCCCTTCAACAGGAAGGCCATCGTTTTCCCATCAACGGAATAAATCAGTGTTTTCACAAAATCATTTACGGATTTCTGGAAGAATGCCGCAACATCCTCAATTGTTTTCGCATCCGGAGTTTCCACGATTTCCATATCCAGCGCCTCTTCATCGGATGGCCTGCCGGTATCGATAACCTCGGTGATTTCCAGATTACTGGAGAAGTCACAGCCCTCACAGGTCACCACGACATCCTCCCCGATTTCGGTGATTGCCTGAAATTCCTCAGACAGAGAACCGCCCATAGCTCCGGTATCCGCCTTGACGATCTTATAGTTCAGATTGCAGCGATCCATGATATTCTTATATGCTTGAAACATCTTCATATAGGATTCCTGCAGACCGGCTTCATCAATATCAAAGGAATACGCGTCCTTCATGATGAATTCACGCACACGGATCAGTCCATAGCGCGGTCTTGTCTCATCACGGAATTTTGTCTGAATCTGATACAGGTTATATGGAAAATCCTTATAGGAGCTTCCCTTCATCATCGCTGCCATGGTAAACAGCTCTTCATGGGTCGGTCCCAGCACATAATTTTTCTGATAGCGGTCCTTTAATGCAAACATATTGGAGCCAAAAGCCTCACGGCGTCCGCTTTTCTCATAAATTTCTTCCGGTATCATGGCAGGCATGAGCAGCTCCTGTGCACCCGCGGCATCCATTTCCTCACGTACGATTTCCTCAATCTTTTTCAGTACGCGTTTCCCCATAGGCATAATCATATAAATTCCACTGCTGCTCTTTTTGATCATTCCCGCACGCACCAGCAGATTTCCGCTTGTACTGTCTTCATCCTTCACGTTTTCCCGCAATGTATAAAAATACGACTTACTCAGTTTCATAATCTTCTCTCCTTAGTATCCTTTATAAAGCACTGCGATATCCGACACCTTCGTTATGCCGCAATACCGTATACCCACATATCCACACACCGTTCAGTATATACCGGAGCGATTCCTTGTCACAACCTTGCGAATCATGGCGTCCTTTTCCAGACGCAGGGGTACATGGGTTCTGATTTTCTGCATTGGTGTTTTGGCAACGTCCAAGAGATTTCCATCCATATCATAGAGCTCCTGCAGCTCAAAACGTGTGGCGGATATCGTCGGTCCAAAAACCTCCGCAGCGATATGTCCGCGAAAGTTATTGCGCACCTCCAGCGTTGCCATGCCGCTTTCTTCCTCATAATCCAGAACATAGGCGATAAATTCCTGTGTCACACCGGCTCCGTTGACACCGTACAAATGCCCGTGAAAGCTCGGCATACCCTCATAGAAGCCGCACCCGGTGGGTCGGTTTTCCGCCTTTGCCAGTTCATTATAATACCATTCCATCCGTTTGTCACTCAGTCTTCCGCCTTCCGCATAAATTTCATCAATCAGCATGCGGTAGGTTTTGATCAGGGTGGCGATGTAATACGCGCTTTTCATACGTCC
>OGRS01001463.1_pt1 | contig 13748 bp, 20 predicted proteins | sample 1553561 | NCBI WGS metagenome assembly OGRS01 (sample SAMEA2580103, study PRJEB22360) | human gut metagenome | biome: human gut; feature: human-associated habitat; material: faeces | place: Denmark | collected 2008/2010
AAAGGCAGGGGATTCTTGGATACAAACGATACTTGCCTACTAAAATAGCAGGTCTCTAAAAAATATCAATATTTTTTAGAAATTTTTATTATTTTTTTACATTTACTTCATTATCCTTTAAAATATACCATTTATAATAAAAGCATATCAGTTAGGAAATAGCACCTCTGGTTATTAGATACATTTGTAGAAGAAGAAGACTTGCTATGCGTGGTAGCTTCTATCTTCTACAAAATTAACTCCATTTTGAGGTAATAATTATGACAGATTTTAGTAATGTTTTCTTAATCAGTGATATGGATGGCACATTAATTAATTCTAAATCGCAAATTTCCACTATTAATAAATATGCTTTAAATGAATTCACTAAAGCCGGTGGTACATTTGCAGTAGCTACTGGAAGAACCCTCCACAGTTGTAAACAATATATTCCAGAGCTTCCTATAAATGCACCTAGCATATTTTATAATGGCACAATCTTGCAAGACACGAATAATAATGTAGTCTTAAAAACATTATCACTGCAAACAAAAATTCTTTTCAATTTTCTCAAACAATGTTTAATTCATTGTCCTAACACTTGTATAGAACTTCATACTAAAGATACTTTTCACATTATCACTAAAGAAGAATTTGATGACCCTGTTATCAAACGTGAAAATTTATCTTATATCAGAAGTAATCTAGATGACCTTTATGATTTAGATATCTTAAAAGTCCAATTCTATACAACAAATACTCATACGATATCATGGCTCCATATTTTCGCCAAATCTATGGAGATGGATAAAATTGCCAAATATTTTACTTCTTGGTCTAGTTATTTTGAATTAATTCCTAAAAATGCTTCTAAAGGTATTATGTTGGATAATTTACGTAAAATGCCTATGTACAAGGATAAAATATTTATCGCTGTTGGTGATTTTGACAATGATATAGAAATGCTTCTCTTTGCCGACTACGGCATTGCTGCTCAAAATGCTACGCAAAACCTTAAACAAGTAGCAGACATCATCGGCGTAAGCTGTGATGAACACCTTCTTTTTCATGTTATCAACAAAATTATTCCTAATTTAGATAAACTGATGATAACAACTCTTCAAACTGCATAAGAAAAACCTTCTATGTATAGCCCTAACATAGAAGGTTTTTCTTTTTTTATCTATAAATTTATTTCACAGCAAACTCTTTATAAGCCTGATATAAACGCTCTAATGCCCAATGAATATATTTTGTTGGACAAGCCAAATTCCAACGCTCAAACCCACTACCTGCTTTACCAAATATATAACCTTCATCAAAATAAAGGCACGCTTTTTGGCGATTGCGCATTTCTAATTCTTCATTAGTTAAATTAAATGCTCTAAAATCAAGCCATAATAAATATGTCGCTTGAAGCTGTGTTATTTTCACTTGTGGAAAATACTCTTGCATAAAATCCATGATTATTTTTTTATTTGTATCAATGATATTTATGACCTCTGTCAACCATTCTTCACCATATTCGTAAGCTAAACGACAAGCTTCATAACTCAAAATACTACAAGCAAAATCTGCATCAGTTGCTTGTTCTGCTTTAAATAGATTGCGATAATTTTCATTAGCTATAAATACATTAGAAAGTTGCATACCTGCTAGATTAAAAGTCTTACTTGGTGCTGTGCAAATAATTGAATGTTCTAATGCTTCTTTAGAAATCGTACCATAGGAAACATGTTTAAATCCTGGCATGATTAAATCTGCATGAATTTCATCTGCTACTACTAAAATATCATTTGTTAAACAAATTTCACTAATTTTCGTTAATTCTTCTCTTGTCCAAATGCGACCGCAAGGATTATGTGGACTACAAAGTATCAACATTTTTGTATCTATTGCTTTAGCTTTTTTTGTAAATAAGTCCCAATCAATATCATATGTCATACCATTATTAATCAAAGGTATCTCCACTAATTTTCTTTGATTGATTTCTATAGCTTTATACATAGGATAATAAACAGGTGTAAATAACATCACACCATCACCTTTTTGCGTAAATGCTTTTACAGCAGTGAAAAAAGCATTTACTACACTATGTGTTTCTACAAGCCATTTTTCATCAACTGTAAAATCATGATGCTTTTGTTGCCATTTACAAACACTTTCACGATATTTTTTATTCGTGCCTGCATAGCCTAAGATATTATCATCTATAAATTTCTTTAATCCTTCTGTGATTTCTGGAGCAAGCTTAAATTCCATATCAGCTACAGAAAAAGGAATTACTTTTTCATCTACTAAAGAATTATTTTTCATTTCCTGCCATTTTTGACTACCAATGCCAAAGCGAGCATTAATATTTTCTAAATCGTATTTCATAAAATACACCTCTTTCATTTTTAATTATCATATTCCCCCATACCCCCATATAAAAATATTTTCACTTTCCTAAATTATAGCTTAATGCTTTGATATCCATGATTTTATTTTAATTTTTATTTCTATCCTATACATAGGCTTATATTTATCATTTATAAATAATATAATGATGGCAAATAATATTATTTATAAGGAGGATTTCATCATGCATATTCCTGATAATTATTTAAGCCCTTCTACTTGTGCTACTTTATTTGTAGCTATGACACCTATCTGGTACTATTCTATCCGCAAGATAAATAAAACTTTATCTGCTGATAAAATCCCTTTAATTGGTATAGGTGGCGCATTTGCTTTTATTTTGATGATGTTTAATCTGCCCATTCCTGATGGCACTACAGCTCACGCTGTCGGTGGAACACTTATTGCTTTACTGCTAGGGCCTTATGCCGCCTGTATAGCTATCAGTGTAGCACTTTTCATTCAAGCTATAATCTTTGGTGATGGTGGTATTTTATCTTTTGGAGCTAATTGTTTTAATATAGCATTTATTTTACCTTTCACAGGCTTTTTTATTTATAAAATTTTAAATAAAATTCATTTATCTCCGTTTTATCATAAATGCACTATTTTTCTATCTGCTTATATCAGTATAAATTTAGCCGCCTTTTTCACAGCTTTAGAACTTGGTATTCAGCCATTATTATTTGTATATTTTTAGCCAAATTTTATCCCGTTTTTTTCTTTTTCCTTCCTATATAATATAGGCTATTTTATACTTAAATATTTTTATTTTTTTCTGTTCTTTTTATAATAGTACGTTTTTAGTACGCTTATTTGATACGATTAACATATTTATTATACAAAATATATCTATCACAGTATATCACAAAATCAGCTATTTTTATAAAGTGCTAGAGTATCATTTTATAAAAAACCATGATTTTGATATATCAAGCAAATACACTTCACGCTGATGAACCGCCAACAGATTTTTTATAATATAATATTCGTCATTTTTTGTCTTGTTTATATATTTTTTTGTCATATTGATGTATAATAATCTTAAGGAGTGTGATATATATATGTCTGAAACAACAACATTAAATATAAGAGTTAATAAAGACTTAAAAAAGCAATCTGATATGATTTTATCTTTATTAGGTTTAAACACTTCTACGGCTGTGAATATGTTTTTAAATGCTGTAGTAAGAAACAACGGTATTCCATTTTCTTTGACTTTAAATCCAAATAATGAAACCAAACAAGCTCTTGATGATGTATTAGCAGGCAAAAATTTAAGTAAAGAATTTGATAATGTAAAGGATTTAATGGATGATTTAAATGCTTAAAATACAATATCACTCTAAATTTAAAAAAGATGTTAAAGTTATTAAAAAACGTAATTATGATTTATCCAAATTAGAAAAAGTTATTGAAATATTAGCTAAAGAAAAAAACTTACCTGCCAAATATAAAGACCATGCTTTGACTGGAAATTATAAAGATTTCAGAGAATGTCATATTTTGCCCGATTGGCTATTAATATATCGTATAGAAAAAGATATATTGACGTTGGTACTTTCTCGAACTGGTACACATAGTGATTTATTTTAAGAAAAAGCTACCTTTCAAGGTGGCTTTTTTGCTATTTAAAAGACACATTATATTCTACTTCATCGATTTTGACCTGACAGAATGATTCGTTCGGTCAGATTTAAAAGACACATTATATTCTACTTCATGCTGGTGAACAGCCAACAGATTTTTTACATACCTTTTTAGGGTGTCCGAAATGTCCGATTTTAGTTTAAAAATGTCTACTTTTCGTTTTGTTTCAGTACCTTTTTTGAACCTTTTCAAGTTGATAAATCTTTTAATATCAATACTTGTCGCGGTTTTTTATTCGTTTTAGGTTGTTTTGTTTCATATCATTTTTTGAACCTTTTTCGTATCATTTTTGACCGCTAATAGCTGCAACTTTTTTGTATTAGGTTGCAACTTTTATGGTAATTTTTTCGGAAAAACTGACAACTAATTGACAACTTTTTGCCTACTATATTTCAGCTTTTCATCAATAAAAAATAAGCCTTGTTTTAGTAGTCTATCAATATATGATAATGAATAATGCAAGATAGAACTTATCTCACGTCTTTTCTTTAGCTCCACAAAACGCAGTATTAATACTTGTTTTATATTTTCCCTAATGTTTAGATTTAATAAAAATTGTTTTATTTCAGCTTTTTTATTTATCCAATATTTTTTCTGTGATTCGTACTCTGATAGTTCGGCTTTCAATCTTTGTATAATAACGCTATCATTGCTAAATAATAATATATCTTTTTGCATACTTTCTATCATTAAATCATAGCACATTATTTTACCTTGAGCAGTATATGTTTGTGATAGATAATCTTTAGCTATATTCATTGTTAACTACCTCACTATTTAATATAGATAATATTTAGTTCACTCGCTGTGATGAACCGCCAGCAGATTTTATATCAGTTAATTCATTATTTAAATCTAATATGATTTTATCCATAAATTTATTATCTATTTGTTCTAACTCTGCTAATTCTTTACTATCTTTTAATTCTGTATTAAGACTTTGCAAGATTTTGTCTAAGTCATCATTATCCATATAAATTCACCTCATGAATAATATTATACATAAATAAATAAAAAGGCACTAGCACCGCCATATATAGCGAGCTAATGCCCTTCGTTTTATATTATATATTTGCTTTTAGAAATGCTTTTAAAGACTCTTTACTTACTGTACTAATTTTGACTTTATAATTTTGATTTTTAAATTGTTCTATATCATCAAATACATTTCTACCTTTTGCACCTAATAAAATTAATTCTTTTTCTTTTCCGTCATCATAGAATATTGCTATATTTATCATTTTTATATACCCACGTTAATTAATGTTTATAATTTTGTTCAATAAATGCTTGAAAGGCTTTCTCATTAAGTCTTGTATTAATTATTTTAAAATTATCATCTTTTATAAATTCAAATAAATCATCAAAAGCTGTATTACTATTTGACATTATACAAGCTGTTTTATTACCTTGTTCATCAGTGTGAAAAATTATTACATCAGTCATTTATATAAACCCTCTAATCTTATTTTATTAGTGATATTATGCCAATTTTTAAATATCCATAATACAATCATCAAAAAAACAATAATCATGATGATAATATAAATTTACTTTGCCTGTTGAACCATTTCTATGTTTGGATATTATCAATTCAGCTAAATTTTTATTATTTGTATTAGCATTATAATATTCATCACGATATAAGAACATGACTATATCGGCATCTTGTTCAATAGAACCTGACTCCCTTAAATCTGATAGCATAGGTCTTTTATCTTGTCTAGCTTCTACACTTCGGCTTAATTGAGCTAGAGCAATCACTGGAATATTTAATTCTTTGGCTAAAATCTTTAACTGTCTTGATATATCAGACACTTCTTGAACTTTATTATCTCTTTTTCTTTCAGATGCTAGTAATTGTAAATAGTCTATGATAATAAGTTTTATATCCTTTTGTCTTTTTAATTGCCTTGCTTTACTTCGCAACTGCAAAATATTAATCTCTGCACTATCTTCAATATAGATTGGTCTTTTAGATAATATATCAGTAGCTTTTATAACTCTTTGCCATTCGTTTTCATCTAAACGACCAGTAGATATTTTTTGCGAATTAACGCAACTTGCCCCGCTAATTAGCCTTTTACCGAGTTGGGCTTTTGACATTTCCAAAGAAAACACCGCTACAGGTATATTTTTCTTTGCAATCTTACTAGCCATGCTTAAGGCAAGAGCTGTTTTCCCCATTGCTGGTCTTGCACCTATGATAATAAAATCTGAATTTTGAAATCCGCCAGTGATTTTATTTAAATCTACATAACCTGTATCAATACCCGATACACCATTTTTATTATGTTCATATTGATATTCTATTTCTTGCATACATTCAATCATTAAATCAGTAGGTTCAATAATATCGCCCTTATAGACATTTTCTTTTGAAATATCAAATATTAATTTCTCTGCTTCACTTACTGTACTGTCTATATCTTCAGCATTATAAGCTATGTTTTTTATCTGCTCACCCGCTTGAATATACTTCCTTCTTATGGCGGTATCTTTTACCATATCAGCATAATATTTTATATTGCTTGCTGAAGGTACACAGTTTACTAAGCTTGTTATGCATGCAATCCCGCCAGCTTTTTCGAGTTCATTCGTTTTATTTAGATATTCAATAACCGTTAAATTATCTATAGGCTTATTGGCTTTAAATAACATTAACATTGCTTTATAAATAATCTTATGACTAGGTCTGTAGAAATCATCTACTCTTAAATTTATATCATCAATAACATTCATATTTTTATCAGCAATTAAAATCGCCCCTAATACGGCTTGTTCAGCTTCAATATTAAATGGTATCTTATCACTCAATTTTTTCACGACCTTTAATTTTATTATTATTGCTTAAAATCGTTTTTAAGCCTTTTTTATCTGATACATATATCATTAATCAAAAACATGATAAAATATTTATAGTGGCTCAATCTCGAACTGTCAGACATATTTCAATTTATAAAACGTCTGCCATTTTTTAAAAATCATTCTCCAACATATTTTCACAAACTGGTTTTATTTTTGGCTCATTTACATCATTGTTTTTATTTTTAACTGTGGCAATATCAGCATCATTTAACGGGTAAAAACTTAACCAGCTTGACTCTATTGCTTTATCAACAATAGCTTTTTTTATTTCTATATCTCCGCCACTCAATTTATCAAGTTTATTTAGAAGACGTTTAGTTATACCACTCGTATTTATATCCTTTTTTTGGGCTTTTCTCATATCGTAAAAATCTATCAATGATTGTCTTAATTCTTCATCATCAGAATAAAACTCTATATCACATATAAAATCTTTCTTAGAATAAGCCTTTTTGTTAGAAGCTGACTTCTTTTGTTTTTCCTCTTTTTCTTTTTTAGTTTTTGAATTAGTAATATATATATTCTTATTATTATTCTTATATATATTCTTATTGTGTGGAATTTCTCCACTGTTCACCGTGGAATTTTTACACTGTTTCTGTGGAATTTCTCCATAGTTAACTATATTTTCATCATCAGTTAACCGTGGAATTTCTCCACTGTTCACCGTGGAATTTTTACACTGTTTCTGTGAAGTTTTTTCATGCTTAACAGTAACATTTTGTAACGGTTTATTATCGGTTAACTGTGAAAATTTTTCATAGTTTAAAAATATATCTTTTAAAAATTTTTCATTTACTGAATAAATACTTACATTACCGCCTTTACTAGCTTGTTTTTTTATAAAGCCTTTATCTATTAAACTGTTTAAAGCGTTCAATGCTGTTTTTGATGTAATATTTAATTCTTTACATAAAAAGCCATAACTACCGTTATAAACTTGACCTGCTTTATTAAAACTTAAAATTATTGATAATGTGTGTACCTCGTTAGGCTTTAAACCAACTTTGAATAATACATGGTAATATTTATAAAACTTAAACTGGTATTTATCTAATAACTCATAGAATGAAATGTTATTTGCATCACCCGCCATTTTGTCATCTCCTTTGATATGGTATTTCATCAGCTACTACAGAATAAAGTTAAAGCCCCAATAATGGGGCTATTTTTTACACTATATCAATCAGTAGGATTTATTTTTTGTTCATAAAAATGGCGGTTTATCTTGCCTTTTAGCGTGATTTTGCCCATTGCTTCTACTTCTTTATTCATTTCTCTAATAAGTTCATAAGCTTTAGATATAGATATATTGCAATCTTCGGCAATCTCTTTGGCGGTTATAAATCGACTTTTTACAGTTTCCATATTTTAAATTCAGCCCTTTCATGATAAAATTTACTTGCTTTTAAATTTTGTATGCTCCTTGTCTTAGTGCGAGGGGCTTTTTTTATATTCATATTTAGCTATTAAAGTTTCTAAGTCTTTGACAATAATATGAAAAGCTGAGCCAGCAATGATATTATCTGTATTATTGCTAAAGTCTAAATACATATCTTTTAAGCTCTTTAATTCATCTATGAGCCTGTTAAAACTCGTAGCTTTGATTTTAAGCGTTATTAGATTATCCATGTATATAAAAATCCTCCTAGAGTTTAATAAACAGCCCGTCAGCGTCAATCTGAATATTTTTGGCGGGTATCTTGTTTCTTTTTATTATATTTTGCTCTAAGTATCTTAGCTCTTTCTATCCTTTGTTGAAGTCTTTGGAATTTCTCATCAATAGAATGTTTATTAAATGGGAAAAAGTCCGCCATATCAATTACAATATCGTCTTGTACATAAAACATTTATTTAATCGCTCCCTTATTTTAGGATTTTTAGCACTTCACTAAATGCTAATTTTATAAGTTTTAATTTATTTTCTTTTGTAAACTCATGTAGTTCGTTAAAAAATTCTTTTGCGTTTAATGCATTATCTTCTTGTGCAAATGCTACAATCTTTTTATCAGTATCATAGATTAATATTTTTATCATATAAATTATCTCTTTTCTAAAATGTATTTATGTTTAAGTTGATGAAGTTGATGATTAATTTAATCTATCTCGCCGAAAATTCTATTGTCGATTTCATCAACATCGTCATATGATAACCCATCACTGTCATTTTCTAGCTGTTTAGCTATTATTAAATCTCTAAAAGCTTTATATCTTAATAATTCGGCTCGTTTTTCATGCAATAAAGCATTTTGTTCATCGTATTCTATAAAAAAGTTATGACGTTGAATTTTTAAATTTTTAAGCTCATTCGATATTATGTCTAACTGATTTTTTAAATTAGCGTTTAATTGATTGGTATTAGTTTTTATTTCTTGCTCCATAGCATTGAAGGCATCAATAAAATCTAATTTCCACTTTAAAGCTTTTTCACCCTTAAAACTCATGACAAGCAGACTAAATCCGTCCCTATCCATTAGATACATTGGACGTCTTTCACCTTTATTATCAGTATAATTTGATTTAAAAAAGTGCTTGGAAAGCCTGCCACTATTGAACGAACGCAGAAGTGCGTTGGTTAAACGTAAAACATCACAATGACGTTTGTCAAAACGCTCTGCAAGTTGTACACTAGATACGACAACTTGATTTTTGAACATACGAACTAAATTATTTTGATTATCCATGTTTTTAACTTCCTTTCAATAGCTCCTAGACATTCTAGGGGCTTTTTTATTTACTTCTTTAACGGTTATTCCTCATCTTTTAATAAATCTTTTGGTTTAACCTCTAACGTTTTGGCTATTTTCCCTAGTGTTTGGGGCGTCCTTTTTACAATTCGAACCATTCCCCTAAATTAGGGTAGTGGTTTTATCTCCTTTGTTTATCGTGTATTTTGTCGTTGAGTTTTTCACATTTTTGTGAATTTGTCTATAACCTCAATACTATTTAGCCCACTTGTAAGGCTATCGCATTTCACGACACCCTTTTTATTCTTCGTTTTCGTATTCTTCCGCCAATAGCCCCTCATAATCTCGAATTGTATCTTCACTTACTTTTATATATTCCTTTAAGATTTCCATAGCTTTTGAACTGATAACATTATGAACCACTTCAACATTATCTTTATTGGCTTTATAAGCGTTTATCTTGTCTAGGTCGTGCTTTTTGCTCATGGTAGAAAATATAAGCACCTTGTTTCTAAGACCTTTATTATTTCTTGTACCTATTTGAAGTGTAAAAGTATGGTCGTTATCATGTAATAAATTAGTATCGTTAATCATTATTTTTATCTCCTTTTACTTAAGCCAAAAGTGGCTTGTATATTCTCTTTGGTTGCTACCCAAAATCTAAAGCTATAAGTTTTAATAAAGCGGTTTAATCAACACCCACCGCCAAGCGTTCGTTTTATCTATGATGTCATTACTAATGACCAAAGTACCATTTTGGTACTTTGAATAATAGACTATATACTTAACTAGCCACTGCTAAAGCTCCCCATATTTGGATTATCTTAAGTCTATCCTTGCAAGTGCTATAAATTTCTTTATATGGTCTTTGGCTCGCTATACCTTCATGAATACATTTATCCGCCATGCTGATAATAAATAAAATATTGTTTAAATGTTCCATGTCTGTATTATTTCGGTCATATGTGGCGGTTATCGAGTTTATAAGCTTATGAAATATCGTGTAGTAGTTTTGAGCGTGCTTACTGCCTTGAGATTTTGCATACTCAACAAATTCCTTTATAGTGTCATTAAGAAATTTAGTTTTTACTTTGCTTAAATCTCTTAATTCTTGCCATTGTTTAGTCTTTTTCTGCATCTGTATTTGTTCCATTTCATTAAATTGCTTTACATACATAGCAGTAAATAATATACCTTTATCGCCTGTCATTTTATTAGCGATAAATTCACACCCCATTTTACTGATAAGATAACACGTTCTTTTTTCACCTTTGCTATCTTTGTATGAAGATTTAACGAAGAAATTTAACGCGTCCAATTTTGGATTGGTTGAATTTTTATATTTTAACGCCCTCAATTTTGAGGTGGCAGAATTTTTATATTTTAACGTCCCCAATTTTGGGGTGGTTAAAACTTTAATATATTTTTCAATATCTCTTATTAAATGGTCATGACGTTTATCAATCATTTTCGCCACTTGACGGCTATCAAAATAACCAATATTATTATTGACTAAAATTAAATTATTCATTTATTCGCCCTCTCCTTTCTATCCCTATGTAACAAAACGTTACATGGGGTTTTTTATTTGTCTTATGGCGGTTATTCCTCATCTTGTATTAACTCTATTGGCTCAACCTCTAAAGCTTTTGCTACTCTACCAAGTGCATTATGACTTTTAAAGCCGTTATCTTTGATAATACTTCCGATTGTAGCGTCAGATAATCCAGCTTTTTTTGCTAAGTCTGTAGGATTAAATAATTTCTTAGCCATAGCATTATCAAAATTTCTTTTATTAAGTTTTATTATCATTGTTTTACCTCCCTTTGTTTAAATTGAGCCGATTTATTAAAAATAATTTTAAAAAGCTCAATTTAGCTTAAAAATATTATATTATTTTATTTATAAAAAATCAATGCTATTTTGTTCTTATTTTTAATATTTTTTATTGATTTAAGCTGTTTTGAGCTGTATAATATTATTAAGAGGTGATATAATGAGTTTTCAAGAAAATTTGAAGTATTATAGAGAACGAGCGGGATATAAGTCCGCTAAAGAGTTTGCTAATACATTAGGTATTCCACCTAATACTTATGTTGGCTATGAAGTTAGAGGACGAGAACCAAAGTATACAACACTATGTAAAATTGCTGACTTGCTTCAAGTATCTACAGATGATTTACTAGGACGAACATCAAATATATTAGGGAATAATGAAGATGAGAGAATACGAAAAATTATTAATGATTTATTATCACAATTCGATACAAACAAATATATTAAAATACATGAATTTAAAAAAATTGAAGGAATTGAACAATATAATGATAAAAGCAAATTAAATTTTGTTTTTCGTAATTCTCTCCTTGTAAGTGTAGATAAAATATCTTTGATAAACGGATTAAATGATATTAATTTATTCGTTAATGAATTTAAGGATAAATTAGTATATTATTGTTTAATTAAATACATTTGCACTAACTTAAATTATGAATTAAAAAATACATTAACTACTTTAAAAGAATTTTCCGATGACCCAACCAATATTTTTATTAATGATGAACCATTAACAGGAAAAGATTTACAAGATTTTATAAACAATGTAAAGAAAACAATACAATTAAGAATTAATGAACAGTCATTAATAAATGATTACTCATCACTGGAAACTAATAATATTTTATTATCTTCAATATCAATCATAGAATTTATAAAAAAAATAGATGAAAAAATAAAAAAAGAATATGAAGATTATTTCAAACAAATAGATGATACAAAAGAAGATAAATAGATACATCGGGCAAGTACCTATTTATTTAACTGATAATTGATTGCTTTGCTCGGGCAATTAATTATTAAAATATGTATTTGTGATTATATGCACCAATAAAAAAAAGACCGCCACAAATTAATGATTTGGGCGATACTTTAAAAGGTGGGTATAATTACATTCAAACAAAAATAAAATGGCTTAAAACGGCTGACATTTTGTCATTGTGATACGGTATTTCGCCGTAAAGGGTGTAGCTATTACCAACGTCCTTACTAATTTAACAAAATATTATTAGATTGGTAATTAGTACCATTGAAGGACTATGCAATAAAGGTATGAACGAAATGTTCACCCCTGCTGGTTCTCATTTTTATATGTTGTTGTAAGGCTATAGCGAAATGTGATACCCTGCTTTGGGGTAGCATAGCTATTTATGGGGTCGGTATTAGCGACAGCATTATTAATTTAACAATATATTATGACCTCAATACTATTTACCCCGCTACGGTAAAACGCCGTATAGGCTCGGTATTACCGAGGGCATGCATTAACTATTAGTAAAAAAAGAAATCAACCGCACTGCCAATTTAGCAGAGCGGTTATAAGTATTTTAGTAACTATTGCTCAAAAAAGAGCGACAGCCTAAGGCATTATTAAAAAATTATAGTGTTTCCAACTTCACTTTTTTGTGAATCTGGAATAAAGGTTATAAAAAAATAGACCACTCCCTTATTTTAGGGTTGTGGTTATCAACTTCGTCAGTTTTGGCGGAGTTCAAACGGTGGCGGTTATATAATGTTTTTGGCTTTAAGATTTGAACTCGCTCAATTTTGAGCAAGTTCAAATATTGAATTATTTTATAGTTAATGGGCTTCATAGTATGAAGGGCGTTGAATTATTCTATAGTTAAGAATAAGGTTTTTTCAGGGGTAACGAAACGTTAGGGCTAATGTCGTAATTCACGACCTTTGAAAACTACTTCAGTTATTGAGATTGCACCAGCAAAAGAAAATAGCTTATAACGGATTTTATTTCGTCAAGTTTTGACAAGTAACAGCAGTTTATTAAGTTTACCCTTTTTGGTGATGTGTGCATGCATAACATTATAAAAATTTCTATTTTGTAATTAGCTGCTAATCGGTAGATAATCAGATGATAATTAGAAGGCAAAAACCTATAAACCGCACCATTAAAGGCTTTAATTGGAAGGTAATCGGTAGAAATAATCTAACAAAATTTAGTATAACTGCTAGTCTTTTTTGACTAATAGTGTTTTACCAAATGCGAGCGTAAAGCCCCTAAATTTATTTATGGGGATATAAGCTAGCTAAAAAACAAGGTTGGGGCATCAACCTTCTTTGGAGAGATATAGTAAGACCTGCTATTTTAGT
>OGRS01001467.1_pt1 | contig 13687 bp, 17 predicted proteins | sample 1553561 | NCBI WGS metagenome assembly OGRS01 (sample SAMEA2580103, study PRJEB22360) | human gut metagenome | biome: human gut; feature: human-associated habitat; material: faeces | place: Denmark | collected 2008/2010
TGACCGGAGTTGCCACAACAGGCACTTGCGACATCCATACTGTTACTTTTCTGACCACAATCCTTTCCGGTGCTGCCCCGATTGCGCTGCCGATAACTGCCCGCTCCTTATCCTGCTCATGTGTTTCCCGCCATTTTTCATACAGAATTTTTCTTTTTTTCATTTTCTTTTTTCTCCCTTCTGAAAAATCTCTTTTTGGGGCTTGCCCTCTTAAGCGGCAGATACTTCTCCAACATCACTCCTGCCCCGACAAATTCATACTCCTGAAACGGGTTCCCTTGGATCGGCACAAAAAAGATACTATTGTGGTCGATGCTTCCCATCCCCTCCCGTATCTCCTTTTCATATCCCTTATCCGTAAATGAAAAGCAAAAATTATATTTCTGCAGCGTCTCTTCATCTGCCAGCGCAAATATACTGTTCACATCATCTATTTCCCACGGTTTTGAGCCACAGATTAGGATTTTGATTTCTGCTTTGTTAAATGTAATCCTGTCACACTCTGAATAACGCCCAAAATCTGCAATTATAAAATTGTACGTTTTCCCAAGTACGGCTCCCAGTTTATTGATGTCCGCATCCGGATAATAATCAATCCCTTTCATGGAAAAATATAGCCCGTCAAAGGTTTTTTCTTCATAAAAATTCTGGATTTTCCATAGATCATGGGACGGGTTCACTTCTACGATTGCCACCATGTATCCTCTTTTTCGCAGGTAATTGGCAAGCACAATGCAATTATGCGTAACGCCGATCCTCCCGGACGCCCCTGCCACTGCAACCATAACCCGATTGACCTCCTGCTTTTCCTCCTCCCGTACAGCCTGCCTGTCATCCGAATGGACGTCTTTAAACTGCAGGGAGTCTCCATACTTCTTCCCATATGTGAGTGAGTACTGCAGTTCCTGCTTGATTTCTAGAAAATCATCCGTTGCGATCAGATCATATATGCCCATCTGAAAACATTTTGTCAGGAAATAATCTCCCGCATACCTGTTCGCAGCCAAAATGATAATCCGCATACGGTCATTTATGATTTTTAAAATATCCAGCGCTTCCAGCAGTTCCTCATCCGTATCCTCACAGCAGTTTATATCCAGTATCAGATAATCCAGCGTTGTAAACGCATTCTGCTTTTCTTTGATATACTTCAGGAAATAAACGTCCTGCCCGCTTTCCTGTCCGACCAGCACCCGGTCACTCTCTTTGATTGCCTCTGATATGACCTGCTGATATGTTGATGATGCAAAATAAAAAATCATAGTGCTCCCATTCCTCTCATAATCAGATACCAGCCCAGCTTCGACTTATTGATCCCGATCCCGTTTACAAGCATCTCAATCTGCTGGTTTAACTCATCCGTCAAATATGTCTGTATGTAACTTTCATATGATATTTTTGAATTGATCTGCAGATTGATCCTCATATCCTTCTCTTTTAATGCCTCCCGGATGAGCTTTCCCGCATATGCGCTGTTGCTCATATGCTCCTGCTGTGCCCTTGCTTCAAACTGCTTCCTGCATTCAGAACTCATCGGAATCCTGATCGTCTTCTTTACTTTAATCTCCATTCTCAAAAACCTCTGCCACTCTTTTCAAGGAAGGTCTGTCGTCATGCCGGTTCGTTTGATACAGCACCCCCACTACAGCTAAGATCAAACTCATTCCTATCACAATTATCTGTTTTGTACGTCTGTCCATGCTTTTTCCTCTCTTTAGGTGAACCCGGTTCACCTAACCGAATGCCCAAAATGCCTTTGCCTGACTCATTACCGTATTCATCGAAAATTTTTTTGTATTATATTTTTGGACATTCCCTTTGTTTGGATCATTTACGATGAAATAGCCATCCTTCGTGAAGCCTATAATGACGATAAAATGCCCTCCCTTTGTAAACGTACCTGGTCCCATACTCGCAATTACAGGTCTTCCGGACATTATCGCACTGACAATCAGATCTGCATTTTTCCCAATTCTCTGACACGTTGTCCCATAATGCTTCGCCCCCTCGTAAAAAAGAGACCAGCTGCTTCCCGCGCCGGGAACATAATAAGTATCCCCCGCCCATGCTGCTACTTCCGGAGGTGTGATCCTAGTCCCTGTCGTATAGCTGACAATCATAGCCAAACAGGTCGGACCGCATCCCTTTGCCGCGATCGTCCCGCCTCCATATTCATCATGGTAATCATCCTGATAATATGCCGGCACATTTAAAATAATCTCCTCTGCTTCCGGATCAATGAGATCTTCGTCCGGTTCCCACTCTTCCACATCTTCCCCATCCGGATCTGTAATAACACCTCCGTTTCCAATATTCAGCCAATCCAAAAAATCCAAATACAGGTCAAACGACACCAGAAATTCCTGATGCTCAGGTTCCTCCGGGAAATAGTAATCATCTACCTCCTGAGGCGTCATGACCTTATTCTCTATAGACGCTGACTCTATTTCATCATCAATCCGCCCTTTTTCCCGTATCTGCTCCACCAGCTTGTCAACAGAGCCTTTTTCGTTGAGGTCAACCACATATTCTTGATCGTATTGAACCGTCAAGGTAGAAATCGTGCGCGTAAAGCGATCCAGATCCTTTATGTCAGGTTCATACTTTATATTCCACATTACTTCGCTGGAATAATGAATGTAGGAAAGGTAGTAGGCATAATTAATCATGTTTACCTGATCAAAAATCGAAATATCCAAATGTTCTACTTCTTCCTGTACGATCTCCGTTTCGCCGTCTTCATTCGCTATTTCTTTTTCTTCGTATGTGTAATAAGTATTTGCACTTTTTATCGCATCATAGATTCTCTTCTCCGCATCGGTCAGTTGCTCTATATATTTTTGATGAACCTCATCTATTACCTGATACAGCTCCGTCTCGGAAAGATCTTCTTTTTCTTTCACAACATCCGTATAATCAAACAGCGCTGCTATCATATTGATCGCGATAATTCCGACAAGGAGAATAGAAGAAACTGCCCCGATCAAAGCGCCCACAGCTATCTTGGCTGCCTTTTTCGGATTCTGTGCGACGGCAAATAGCAGACGCGCCAGCCACGGCGGCATTACCGTCCCCCTGCCTTTCCGAACATTTCCATAAATTCTTCCCGGATGTCAATCTGGGCGTCTATCCTTACCGATCCTGCGTATAGGATCCCCTGTCCCCTGTTCTTTGCAGCCAGAATATTTTCTTCTTTTTCAGACAGGTTAAACAGTTTTTTTGTTTCCTCCAGATTTTTACCGTCGCATCCCATTATGAATTTATAGCAGGCATTATCTATGATCGCCTGTCCCAGCCTTTTTACTGCCGGGTCAAGCAGATCCACAACCGAATGGGTAATAAACAGCAGCCCTGCCTCATATTTACGATCTCGTTTGCTGATATTCCTTAAAAATCTTCCCAGATCCGGATATTCCGGCTCTACAAAAAGGTATCCTTCATCAACACCCAGCAGCACCTTTTCGGTACGGTCATAGCTCATTTGCTGCCATGCCCACATTGTGATATTCATAAACTGGGCACGTTTTACGTTTTCATCCACCTCCAGTAATTTTGACATATCCAGTACTACAAATTTTGATTTTGCCTGAATCGTTGTCGGTCCGTTCCACATCTGCTGGTCAGCGCCTTTAGCTACGCTAAACAACAGATCCTTCAGTTTGTCATACACACTCCGTTTATATTCTGATAGTCCCTCCCTCTTTGCCATTTCCTCTACTGTCTCATACAAATCTGTCAGGATCGGGTAATCCTCCGGTTCCAGATTTCCAATATCGGTTTCCCATGTGATGCCAAATTTCCTGTACATCTCGATCAGGCATTCTTCCAACGCCGTTTTTATCCCGCTGTCAAACGCGTCAGCCCCAAAATACAATTTAAAAAATGTACGAAGATTTTGTATATGCAGTGCCAGATCCGACACCCCATATTCTTCGTCATATTCAAAATAGTCCCTCTCGTCTTCCCCTTCCCCGATATCCTCTTTTGTTACACGCGGCGACACCCTGATCTGTAAAGGATTGATCCTGCCGGTACTTCCTCCCGCGCAGTCAATAATGTCCCCTTCCACATCCGGATGCCGCGCCAGATCCTGATACTCTTTCTCTGGGTCAAAAACGATAAACTTTGTCCCAAATGCAATTTCCCGTATAAACAGAGATTTTAAAAAAGAGGACTTTCCAACACCCGGCATTCCGGTAATAAACCAGTTTGAATTTACGCGGTCTTTGTTACGCATCCACTGGTTCAAAATGATCAGACGATTATTTTTCGTTTTCCCTATATAATATCCGTCCTCATCATTGATTCCCGGATTGCTCATCGGAAATCCGCCGACAAAGGAAGAAATCGGCATATTCCGGTCTCCGATATTGCTTACCTCCCGGTTCGGGCGACCGTATGGCGAAATACACTGGAGCGCTTGAAACTGCTTATACTTCAGATTTCTCATATTGCATCCTGAGATTGCCACAATACTGTTTACCCGCTTTATACGGTTCTGCAGTCCGGAAATCGTTACATCCTGTACATGCAGCATAACGTTTAAATATCCTACCGGCTCATTCCGCACGGCGATCCGATGTATCATTTCTTCCAGATCTTTGATTGCCTGCTCATTCTGCTGTTTTTCTGACTCCTGCTTTAATAGCTCCTGATCAGATTTCAGTTCATTGATCTTCTTGTTAAAAACTGAGGTCAGCCGTGAAGGTTCCGTCGTGCGGTATTCTATGATGGTCGATGTCCCCTCTATATTACATAGATCTGCCAGCCATCCATAACTGACGCCATCTGTCGGATATTTTGTAAGGGCAAAAATCTTTCCCACATTTTCTCCGACATTCGCAAAGTTTTTATCATAATCGATTCCTGCCGGTGTAATGATATTCAAAATATGCTGGTTTGCTTCTTCTCTATGCTCTGTCTTTTTCTTTGCCACTTTTCTACCTCATCTTTGTGATCGCTTCATACCCCAAATGGTTCGTTGATGTCTCGAACGGAGCCTGCAGGGCATTTCCAAACAAATTACACATCTTTAGAATGTCCGGAGCCTGCATAATCTCGCATGGTATCCCCGCCGCCGCATAACGCGCGCGGAATTCTTCAATCCTCTGACGTATTTCCTGTTCAGCATCAGATCTTTCCACCGACACTTTTTTCCAGATTTTTATAAAATGCTGATGCTCATAATTCTCCCCATTCGTTGCCAGCTCTGCCGCTTCCTGAAGCATGATCCTCAAAATATGCTTTCTACCGAGACTTGCCATCTCTTCCGTATATTTTGCTTTCAGCGTTGACTTATATTTATCCAGATCAATTTCTCTGGGAAATGTAAAATATACGAAATCCTTTCTGTCCCCGTCAAAGCTGGCTGCCAACGACGCCGTAAGCTGCCTTTTTTCTTCCGGACTCAGCAAATCGAGATTAAATGAGTAAATCCGCAGATAGCAAAATACATATCCGTCTTTTGTATACAGATAAATTTTTTTAATATCCTTTACGTTCGTAAACTCGTTTGCTGTCATCTTCCGTTCATTCTTTCCCGCCATCCTGCTCCTCACTTCCCTCATAAATATTGAAATAATGATATTCAAATTGCTTTTGAGCCTTATGATACCGGTAAACAAACCGGAGCTTGTCTATGACAGATTCATCAAAATGATCCCGCCGGACTACGACGATTGTCAATGCTACCAGTCCTCCTGCAGTCCCGACCGCCCAAAATGCTACATCCGTCTGTATAAAAATAATCGCTGCCAAAATGATCCCAACCAGTAGGCTGAGCCCTGTAATGGTCAGTTCCTTTGAACCAAATCCTGAGATATAATCTTCCCGCTCCGGTACATTTACAGGAATATACAATTCTTTCCTTGACGCCATTTCCGATCCTTTCTTTTAAAAATATCGCCAGATTACTGCCAAAACTCCTGTAACGGTAATGATCCCAATGCCAATCAAAAACATTTCTATCATTTTTTTCCTATGCGCTGGCTGCTCATCCGCATCCGCCATTTGATACATCATGCCTTCGCTAACTTCCAGAAAAACCAAATATATGCTCTCCACTCCAATCAGCACCTGCGCGGCATTCAAAAGCAATGTCCTTGAACCGTCAAAAAATCTTCCTCCATCAAAAAATCCCCGCACTACCCCGACCAGTGATGGCACGCATATTGCAATTGCCCCTGCAGCCAGCAACTTTTTGCACGACTTTACTGCGCTGATCAGTGTCCCCTGATCTGACTGGGCTGCTATCATTTTCTGGACAACCCTGAAAATAATTCCCACCTCTATCACCGCAATCAGCGGTGAAATCACTTCACTGTTCAATATCGAATTCATATTCCCTACCTCTTCATCTGCATAACTGCAAACGGCAGCATCCTGACGCCGCCTCCAATCCCTCTTCCGATTCCGGTGGAATATACATATTTCTGCAGCCACTCCGGAACTTTGATTGCCATATACAGCCACCCCAGCGCAACGGCATATGATGCCAGAGTTTCACCGCCTGAAAACGCCGTTATAAAAACTCTCACGCAAAACACCTGTAAGGTGTATCCAAAAAAAGTAACCAGATAAGAAGCGAAAAAATTATTCCACCGTTCCCTTCCGGTTCCGATCAGGTCTACACAAAAAAACGGGAATGCAATCTTCATCAATGACAGCTCTACCCCTCGGATCCCTGCCTTAATTCCCAGAATAATCACACATATGATGATAAAGATCATAAACAACGGTAAGATCACGTTTCCTGTCGTCATGCTGCCGATTGCATTCCTAATCACTCCTGTAACCCCGGTAAGGTTCACGCTGCCCACTATATCGGCAGTCAGAGCTGTACTCATCCGGAGCAGCAAATCAAAAATCATCCCATTGCATGAAATCAGGGCAATCGCCTCAGCCGCCTTAACCAGCAGCTGAAGCGGATCTGAATCCGGATCCCCATCTGTTTCCAATACATATACTGTCAGGATTTGTTTTAAAACCATTGCGATCACTAGTGTGACTGCCACTCCTGACGTTACGCCTACAGCCCCGCTGATTTCGCTTGTATTGCACGCATTTACGGCAAGTTCAAAAAGCGCATTTATCCCGTCCGACACAAAATCAATAAAATTTTGCGCCATTTCTGTTAAAAACTCGCATATATTTTTGGTTATCCAGTTCATCCTTTTCCTCACATCATCTGAGCAGCCAAGTAATCCCCCATATAAGAACTACCATCCCCAAACATGCCGCTCCAATTTTCAGGATCGCTTTCCACTGTTTTTTCGCCTCATCCTGCTCCCTTTGTATGGCGATTCCCCATTTTACTTCTATAAAAATTGCCCCAAGAAAGCAGAGAACGAATAGCGCGTCATACCACTGCAAATGCCATATCTGCTTTTCCCATGGTGCTCTGCATCCATTACTGAAAGTAGCCGAATAACACCGGTACAAGCGTTGTAATACAGATGATCAGGATTCCCACCCCTGCCATTGCGACCATTTTTTTCTTGTGCTTTGGTGCTTCTTCCACTGCGGCTGCCTGCAGGGCGATTCCTTCCTTAATCTCCAAAAAGATCAATACGGCACCTTCCAACAGAACCCCTACTTTTGCCCCATCTTCCAGCAGTCTTTGAAATCCCTGCACCAATTTGGTTCCTTCCAACCCGGAAGCATTTACCATAAGCGGTGCCATCATAATTCCCAGACATGCTGCCCCCGCCAGTATTTTGCACATCTTTCCTACATTTGTTCTTTTCATTTGATCCTCCATTTGTTATAAAAAGCTGATTCTGTCTATGGACTCCTGCTCTGTCTCTATATTTTTATATTGATTCCAAATTCCCCAGAGCTTTATCTGCGTACTCCTGCGTTCCTGCCTTTCCTCCTCCCTGCGCTGGATTAGCTTGTTATTATGGGTCTCATCTCCAAGTCCATAAATTTGATTGACCCTATATTGGCTCAAATCCGGGAGCTGATTTACTGCCGGATACTCACCCGTAACCTTGACGATGGAATACGGCGCTTTTATCCGTCCGATTTCTGACGGTTCGAGCAGATTTCGTCCTGTCAGCCCCGCTGTACTCGAATAGCTGACGCTGTCTTTTGTTCCCATTGTCCCATTGGATGATGCCGATGATGATGCCGACTGTACCTCTACCGTATATCTGCCCAGTGAATTACTGAAATTTTTTAAAGTATCTTCATCATCCGATTTTAGATATATTTTTACCTGACAATTTGTCCTGATATTTTTAAAATCATCCTTATACTTTTTTTCCAACTGCTGAAAATCCTGTATGAATAAATTTGCCCGGACACCGCGGGATCTGCCTGCACTCACAATTCCCGGCAGAACCGGAATGACCGGAAAATTTCCCACCTCGTCCAGATCGTAATCCGTGTCCACCGGTATCCTGAGTCCGGATTCATTTGCCAGCTCCACCTGCATGCTGTATATCTGTGTCACCAAGATTGACACCAAAGGATACAGCGTTTTCTTTTCATCCGGTATCATCATATATACCAGCGATTTTTCCCTTCCTATATCCTTCAAATCAATCTCTGAATCTGCGGTCATTGCCGCTATGTTAGGATTGGTAAATAGCTTTAACGTTCCGAGCGCCGCAGTAAAAAAGCTTGACCGCGTTTTATTCGGGGCAACACGCGCCATTGCAAAAACCCCTTTTGCCGGATGTCCATCCTCTAAAGAATCCAGATACCGTGTCAGCGGCATTTCTCCTGCTTCATTTGCTTCACACATATATGCTAGAAAATAATATACATTTGTCAGGTTTCTGCATTCTTGCGGGGCATCTATACATACCGCCAGAATCCCGGCTGCTATTGTCGCGCTTTCCCCGTTATACCAAAGCGGCTCCCCTTTGCTTTCCCCGACCAGAACCGATACAATATCCCATGTGCGGTCAATCGCCTTTGCTGTATCCCCTTCTTGAAATGCGTTCAGAATCGGCTGTAAAAAATTGATATGGATACTTTTATTCGGATTTCTGAAATCCAGAGGATATGTTTTATACCCCATGCTTTTAGCATAAGGCTCTGTGTAATAATAAATTTCCCCCTTCACGTCTGAAATTACGACTGATATTCCGCTTAGGATCTGCATCCATAAAGTTACCAACAAAATCCTTCTCGTCTTTCCCGATCCGCTCGCCCCTATAATCAGGCTATGCAGATCTTTGCCCACATAGAGGATTTCTTCTGTCCTCTTTCGCTTTGTCATCTGAACAACGATTCCGCCTTTTCCCTCCGAAATCTCTTTCCCGGTAAAACAAAATTTTTCAAATATCTGCCCCTTCTCCTGCTCCGTTAAAAACCGTTCCTTTCCGTGCTGTCCGTTCCCTGCCGGCACAGGGATTTCTATATCATCCGTAACACGCATCGTATCCACACTTTGTACCTGATTCTGTATCCCCCACGAATACAGAAGAATACTCAGATAGACAAGCTGGATTGCAAAGAAAAGAATCCTTATTTTTCTCAAAAGCACAAACGCATATATCGCATTCAAATATGAAAAATCCAGCGGCGCAGTCTGTTTCCCACCGATTATATTCAATATCTGATGAACCACATAAGCCCCCCACACTGCTCCTGCAATCTCGGCTATAGTCAGAACAACATAAAATATCCGTTTCCTCTGTTTTCTCTTTTGCAGCCTCTGCTCATTTAAGGTCGCCATGCTTTTTTTACTCTCCTCTCTCCCTCATACTTTCAATTAGTCAAAAGAGCTATTTTGACCAATTTTTCAAGAAAATTATACAATATCATATTTTATATTTCAAGGTATGATTTGAGGTTTTCTGATGGGATTTCAGCGTAAACTAATGTTGCTGAATGCCGGACGCTGACCGAGCCAGCCCGCCGCCCCATGGGTTCCGCTGCTCTCGGTCTGCCGTAGACGGCACCGCTGGATGAGAAACGGGGTAATCAAGGATGGGGGGAGCTGTGATATCCCCTTATTCTATAAAAGTCAGATAGCAATAAAAGAGCTAAAAAAATAGTTCGTTATATTATGGAAAACAGGGCGGATATATTGGCGGAATGGCTTGATTATTTTAGTAATTAGAGCGTGAAAATGCTTGATATAGTGTAGCAGACGTGCTATGTTGATAATAGAAAAAGGGAAAGCCACAGAAGCGGTCTACCTTATGAATAGAAACGGAATAGGAAAAGAAGAATTAAGAAAAAAATAGAAGTGTCTCCGGCAACTATGGCGAAAATATCAAAAAATAAATATATTTCGCTTGAAGTTATAGATAAGATTTGTAGTGCCATGAATTGTCAGCCGGGAGATATTTTAGAGCATATCAAAGAATAGAAAGTTATAATGTATTTACCTAGGGAGCCGATGGGGCGATTATGCCAGCCGTTGAGATACAAAAGAAAGGGGCTGGTGCTAATGGTTACATATTCAGAATTATTTCAGTTTGTAACAATGCTTTGCGCTGTGATAACTCTTGTTATTCTCGTATCACGCAAAAAGTAGCGCCCTCGGTCTGGTAAACTAAGGCGCTACTTTTGTAACATCTATTTACCGGCGGCTAGGTGTATTCTAGTCATCGGCTCTCTTGTTAAGTACATTATAGCTCTTTTTATATTCAGTTTCAAGTCTTAAATTTTCAAACTCCCGTGTGGCTGAAAGGCAATATATTTTTATATGTTTTTTAAATCGTTGTCTGCTGTTTAGATAATTTGACATCAAATATCATATTTTAAGAGCTGATATGTTCAAGCTTAAAAATTGCTTCTTTCAGTGCTGCAGCCGTTTCGGTATCGTGTTCATTGTCAAGACGTTCCAAAAGATCATAGAGACGGTTGAGTTTCTTTTCATCCATTTTATTTTCCTCAATATTTTCAAGATTTATTACAAGTTTCAGAGTCAAGTAGCGCCGGAGAGAGAAGATCGCTTACAGATAACTGATAGTATTCAGCAAGCCGTTCAAGGTATAAAAAATCGAGGCGTTGGCTGATGTCCGGATTTTCTGTACGATAATAGTAAGGCAAGCTGATGCCGGTATCTTTTGCAACACGGTAAGGGGTAATGTTACGTTTCTGCCGTAAGCCGATCAGGTTTTTTTTGAAGATAGTTTCTGTTTTAGTCATGATATTCGCTCCGATCCATTATAGACATAGAATAATCAAGTTTATCATTCTGATAGCTGATTTTAATTTTGCTATCGGGATAAATTTCCGAAAAGCAGCAAAAAGATTGCTCAGTATCTGTGTTTATAATGCTTTTGGGAAGAACCTGCAATTCGCTGATGCCGGATAATCCCATTGCCTGAAGGTATAGCGGAAGGGATTGGGGGATAGATTGCCAGACTTCTGTGGGGAAAAAGTCAGGGGCATAAATTTCATCGCAACCATTAAAATAAACATAGTTTCCGGAGTTTTCAGTATACAGTTCCGGAAAAGCTCCTAAACATACCCGCTCTAAGTCGAATGCTGATGCACATACAGGGCAATCATTATTTATCGTTTCAGGCGTGCAGTGATCTACACAAAGACAGTCACTGTCTCGGGGAACAAAATCATGCATAGAGCTGTTGTCCGGAAGGGATTCGGGCTGCTCGGCAGGCAATGACTGCGGCAGCTCGGCAGGAACAGGGTGCCCGCAGCCACAAAGGAGAAGTGACGATAGGATTATAGGGTAAAAGGATTTTTTCAAATTAGATACCTCGTTTTGTTTTGTGAGTATATTGGGAAGCGCCGATGACCCTCGGCGCAGGGGGGCAGGAGATATTCCGCCATGGCACTTGTGATATATATTTCCCCAACAACTACGAAATAGCAGTTTCTTTTACCATATGGAAGGTGTTTCAACCTATTATTTCAGAGGTGAACCGGGTTCACTTCAATGGAGGTCATCCTGTTAGCAATCCGTATAAGCCGCAGGAATTTCATGAAGCAACTGACACAGCCCGGCGAGTTTATGGCGGATTTCATTGTCAGTAAGCAAAGAACTGGGAGCAGCTTGATAAGCTGTTAAGGCGCTTAAAAGTTCCTGAATGACCCGATAGCTTTCGGAAAGAGAACTTTTTAAATTAAGGGCAGCTTGAACAGAAGAAGCATGGACAGAAAAATCTTTTTTTTGCTGTTGTGCATTCTGGAGCTGCTTTTTTAATTCGCAAATTTCAAGATCTTTTTTAGAAATCTCTTTTTCTACTGTTTTTTTGATGCGGTTTTCATTGTTTTTTAATGCCGGATACATGAACGGATAAGCAGGTTGGCCAGAAGTCATATAATATTCTTTTTTGTTATATTTCCTTTTAGGCCATTTGTATTTTAAAGCGTCCTCCCTACTAACTTTATCTGCAGGTATTCCCCACCCATGTTGTGAATAAGTCACATTGACTACCGGTGAAATACCGTCATGATCTTTTTGACCTTTTGGTCCTGTTCCAAATTCCACATACTTGGCATATGATTTGTTCGTATAAACAATACCTTGTAATCCGCTTTGAGTTTCTTTAACTTGTTGTTGAATACTTCCAACTAATTCCCCATGATTTCTATGAACTAATAATTTTGCATCTGCTCGAACAATTTCTAATCCCTCTTTAATAATAGGTGTGATTTCTTTATTTGATAAATTCGCAGATAAATGAGTAAGTTTTTCGTTTAATGAATTTAAACCGATAATTGATTTACTCATATAATTTTTTCCAATTCATATACAATATGCTTTGTATATTTCTTTTTAGATACAACTTTATAATCTGCTTTTTGACTATTCTCCACCCCAATGCCATCACCTTCTTTAATATTCAGTAAATGATCTGTAATCATATTCATCATATAGGCTAGTCTTAAACCATACATGGCCACTTGTAATTTTCCACTTGCCGGCCATATTTCTGCTTTAAATTTTTGCCCTATATTTGAATATTCTTCATGTATTCCACCCTCTTCATCTTTATTAATGACTTTAGGATAGTGCTTATATAATTTGAATTTACTTTTATTCATTCTTTTTCACCGCTATCTTCATTAAACGTTTATCTTTGATTTCGCTCAAAACTTCATCAACAGAATAAAATGATTGTGAAATTCCACCCTCACTATGGCTACTTTCTCCCTCTAATCCACGACGGTTATAAAGAATAAGTGCTATATTTACTAAAACATTGTTAAAAGAATCCAACATAACTTCTCTATTGGTATAATTCAAAATCTTTTGTTTTGATAACTCTAAAAAAAGGAGAAGTAACTCTTCATCACTTTCTCCTGTTAATAATTGTAATTGTTCTAATGGTGTCAATTTAATCATCACTACTCTACAATATTTTCATCATTTTCAACAGTTTCAGTCGGTGTAGCAACTTCATCAATTTTTTGTTCTAAACGATTTAATTCCTTTTTTAATGCAGGTGATAATCCTACTTTTACATTTGCTGTTTCAGGTTGTTCAGATAAGTTAGTAATTGATCCATGCATAAATGATGGACCATGATCTAAACCAAATTGACCAAAAATTTGTCCTTCCTCTGCTGCACCTTTTTTAGATAACTCTTCATAGAAGAAATTACCTTTTCCTGGTACTGGTTGAAATACTGGGTCTACTACCGTCATTTCAACTGCTAATACTGCAGTTTGAGGCATAAAACTATCTAAACAAATCCCCACATTTCCAAAATCAGTTTCAATTTGTTTAATGTTTACTCCACCAACATTACGA
>OGRS01001469.1_pt1 | contig 13678 bp, 16 predicted proteins | sample 1553561 | NCBI WGS metagenome assembly OGRS01 (sample SAMEA2580103, study PRJEB22360) | human gut metagenome | biome: human gut; feature: human-associated habitat; material: faeces | place: Denmark | collected 2008/2010
TTTACAAGAAGCTTTAAAAGAAAAATTATTAAAAATATCTATAAATTCTACATATAAAAAGAAAAAAATAATTTCGAAAATAAAAACAACTTTATTTATCACTTTCTTTTTAAAAGCAAAATAGCAAAATGTTAATAAAAACCCTAAAATTAAAATAATAGGTTTTACCCAATATTCAATATATCTATAATCTGTGTAATCAAATGAAATAAACTCCCCATAACCATCAAATTTTAAATATAAAAAGACACTAAAAAAAATACAAATAACTCTAAAAATAAAAATATCTATCTTTTTCATATCTTCCCCTCCTGAATTTTACTAATTCCATTGTAGTCTTAGAGAAGTAAATAGTCAAGCAAAAAATAGTTCTTTACTTTTCTAATTTTCCATGTTACCATGTAACCATGGAGGTGGAGAGATGAAAAATATTGCATTTCCTGTAGAAGATGAATTACATAAAAAAATTAAAATTAAAGCTACAGAAGAAGGGAAGACTATTAAAGATTATATAATTGAATTAATTAAAAAGGATTTAGAAAAATCAGAATAATAAAAAACCCCACCTCACACTAAGTATGAAATGGGGCACAGTATTAGTATAATACCGCCTGAACAACTGTATTATACCATATTGTGCCTTTATTTTAAATAAAAAAATAAAATTGGAGGTACAAAAATGAATGAACTTTTAAAATTGAATCTTGAGTATGATGAGCAGATAGGTTACTGTGTTACCAGTAGAATGTTAGCAGAGGGATTAGGTAAGGAGCATAGGAATGTATTAAGAGATTTAGAAAAAATAATAAAAGGGTTGCTCAAATGTGAGCATACCCCACAAAACTTAATAATTCCAAGTACTTATATCAATGAACAAAATAAACAAGAGTATAAGCAATACAAACTTACTAAAGATGGATTCACACTATATATGTTTAATGTGCAAGGATTTGTTGATTTTAAAATGGCATATATCCAAAAGTTTAATGAGATGGAAAGAGCATTAATTAGAACTCAAAAGTCAATAGAAACTATCAGAATGGAGTCAAGTAATGATTTTGCATTAAAAAGAATAGAGGATAGGAAGATACAAGCTGATATGTTAGAGGCACAGAAAAAATATATTGAGAAAGAGTTAGTAAAGATCTATAAGGATATAAAGGATACTGCTGATCTAAAAATAAGAATCCTTGAAAATAAAACATTTGATTGGGAAATAAAAGAAAACACATATGATGTTTCAAAGGAACCAATGCCAAAGTTATTTAAGTAAAAATAATTTTTCTAATAAATTAAAATATAAAAAAGGTGATAAAATGAAAAAAGTAATAGTTACTATTGAATATTTAAAAAGAGAAATATTTGAGCCAACTTTTGAAGAAGCGAAAGAAGTAGAAACATTCAAAGAGGAATCTTTCATTTATATGAAAGATTTGAAAAATTTTTTTACAAAAGTTGGAATAGAATATAATGAAAATTTAGAAGTGATTGAAAATTTGGAAAATTTAAGAACTTTAACAGGAGATATAAGAGTTATAAATATTGGATTTAGAACTTATTTACAATACCATATGAATGTTACAGCTGAGTTACCAGATGAATTTGATATTTATATTGATGAAAAAAAAGTTAAATAAAAATAACTGGGGATAAAACCCCAGCTTTTTTTATTCACTCATTAATCCACTAATTATTGCTTGAGCTAGATTTTTATCACCTTTTATAATATCTTTTTTACAAATAGGAAAAAGGAAAGGAAATATAAATAAAAAAAGCTACTATTTTAAGTAGCTAATTTTAAATTATATATTTTATCAATCCCTATCATATAACAAGGGTACGAGTTTACATGGTGCCTAGAAAGGGACTTGAACCCTTACTCCTTCAACAGGAAACGGATTTTGAGGATTTAGCCTCTAAAATTACCAAAAAAATAGAAGATTTAAAAAGCTATAAAAATTAGAATTTATAGCTTTTTTTAATTTATATTTTTTTCTTGGAAAATAAAAATTTCTATTTTTTTTGAAAACTAACGGACAAAAAAGGACGAATTGATTTGGAGGAGCAATTTATGAAAAAGAATATAAGTTTAACTCCTGAACAGGAACAACTATTAAAGATCAAAGATAACAGAGTTGATTTTTATTTTAAGGTGGAAAATGCAGTAATAGATAATTATCAAATATTTGATAGCATTTATGAGGCACATCTATATATAATACTATGCCGTTTATGTAATAATAATCAAATAGCTTTTCCTTCATACCAAAAATTAGCAGATTACTGTTTTTGTTCAAAAAGGACTATTATAAATACTATGAACTCTTTAGTAAAGAAAGGCTTAGTAAATAAAGTTAATAGATTGAATAATGAAAAAAATATTAATGAGACTAATTTATATACAGTTAATAATATCAAAAAATATATAGAAATTGAAAAATCATCTGATGTCCATCAGAGGTTTACACAGGAGGTAGTGCAAGAGGTGCACTACCCTAGTGAATATAATACACCAGGGGTGGTGCAAGAGATACACTACCCTAGTGCATCTGATGCACCCAATAAAGAACTACTTAAAAAGAACTATATTTCAAAAAAAACTACTACTAATAAAGAACCAACTACAAATAGAAAAAATCAAAAAGAAAAAACTAATAGTAGTAGTTATGTTTTTTTAAATTTTGAAAAATATAATTTATTGAATGATATAACAAAATTTAACATTCAGAAAAACATTGATAATTTGACAGAAGAAGAATTTCAAAAGATATATAATTTAACTTCAGAATATATCAATTCTGGTAAAGGCAATAATTTTAATGCAATTTTATATAAAGGGTTGCTGGGAGAATGGAACTTTGAGTGTTTAAATTCCGAGACTAACAAAAAAGAAGTTACAAAAAAAGAATTAGATAATGAGAAGAAAAAATGGTTATCTTATTTCGCTGGAGTTGTAACTGATAAAAGTTTAAGAACAGATATTGAAAGTATTATTATAGATATTCCTCTTGATGTTCTGGCAAAAAATAAAAGAAAACTAGCCATGATGAGCACATTTGAGTTTAAACAGCACTTACTTTTATTGAAGAGAAGCTGTTAGATTACACTGCTTATTTTAATTTAAAAGTGGAAAAATAAAAATAATTATATAAAAAAAGCAGTGTAAGCAAGCTACTCCAATGTGCTGTCGCACAATGGAAGCTTGTTAGGGGGAATCTCCCCCTAATACCCTCTTTTATTTTCAAAAATCTATAGATTGGAGTGAGAAAATTTATGGAAAAAAAGTTAAAGCAATTTACTATACGATTAACTAAAGAAGATCATTTAAAGCTAATACTTCAAGCTAAAAAATTAAATATTAGTCAAGCTGAACTTTTACGAGAGTTAATAAGAAAAAATTTAATTGATGATATAGGAGAACTTAATGAGCTACTTGATGATTTAAGAAAGATTGTTAGAAATTTGTCAAATAATATTAATCAAATTGCCAAAAAAGTTAATAGTAGTATTCTTATTAACGAATTAGAAGAAGCTAAAAAGTTACATGAGGAGATAACCAAAGTATGGCAATTATTAAAGTCGTAAAAAGAAGTGGAAAAACCTATACTTCTCTTAAAAAAGTTTTAAGTTATGTAGGAGAAAAAGCAGCTGAAACTTATGGGATAAACTGTAATGAAGATTATACAAAAGTAGCCTATGAATTTTTTGAAACTAAAAATTATTTTAATAAAACAGGTGGTAGGCAGTATCGGCACTATATTCAAAGTTTTTCGCCAGAAGATGAAATATCAAAAGAAAAAGTATTAGAAATTGCTATTAAATGGGCTGAGTTATCTTTTCCAAATCATGAAATATTTATAGCTATTCATAATGATAAAGAACATCTACATAGCCATTTCATAGTTAATACCGTAAATTTTGAAAATGGAAAAAAGTTACATGAAAATAAGGAAGAACTTGAGTTAAAAAAAGATATAAATGATAAAATCTGCCTTGAATATGGAATTGACAATAAAAGTTATCATAGAGAAATAGGAACAGTTGTTTCTTATGATAAAGATAAATACTATGCTATGAAAAAAGGAGGAGATATAACAAAATTAACAGTTACTATTCTAGATATTTTGGATAAAGCCACATCTATAGAAGAATTTATTACTCTTATGGCTGAAGAAAAATATGAAGTTGAATGGAATGAAAATAAAAAACATGTTGTTTTTAAAGTTGATAACTCAATTTTAGAAGGAAAGAAAAATAAATTTAGGTTAGAAAATTTAAGGAAAACTTTTAATCTTCCAATTTTTACAAAAGAGGGACTATTAAATGTTTTTCAAGAAAATTTAAATAAGAATATTAAAGAAAATATTAATATTTCAACAAAGTCTACTAGAAGTAGGAAAAACACTAAAGAAAAGGAGAGATAATTATGAACATTAATGAAATCAAAGAGAAATTAAAGAAACAAGAAGAAAAAGCTACAGAAAAAAAAGAAATAGATATTTTAGCTGCTGGAGCTTTAAAAGCCAAAGCTGAAACTGGAATCAAAAAATTAGAAGATAATACTAAAAGAGTAACTGATTTACTTGATCTTTTTGCAAAAAAAGTTCCAGCTATGATTAATAATTTAGACGATATAAATAAAGAGCTTGAGGTTGAAAAAGTTATCAATGTTTTAAAAGAAGTAAAAGAAAATTCAGATGATATTATAAGATATAGCAATTTGATTTTGAATGAATATAAAAGAATAACTTCTATTCATAAAGATATACAAAGTTCTGCTAAAGAAGAGATAAAAAATATAAGTAGCTTAGCACAAGAGAAGATAAATACTCTTAGTTTAGAGATAAGCAAAGAAACAAATCTGAAAATTAAGAGAAATCAAATAATAAATCTTATAACAACTATAGCCTTTTTTGGGTTATTGGCAACAGGGGGATATTTTAAATTTTATTATGAAAAACAGTTGAAGTTTCAAAAAGACAAAATTGCCCAAATACATAATATTTTAACAAAAGAGCAAAAATATTGGTTTGATAGAGAAAATCAAAAATTATATATCAAATTTATAGACAAATAATTTTATTTTTGGTTAAAATAACAAATTCCTATTTAAAAGTTTTTATAGTCTTATATAGGCATTTTAGCTTTTGATTGAAGATTGTCTCGAATATCAGATAAAAAAGCTGTTAAAATTGATTTTAAAAAGTATTTTAAATAATAAAATTAAAATATTTCATTATATGGTATAATCTAAGTAACAATCTTATTAAAGAGAGGAAAAATTATGGATATAGAACTAAAAAAAGATATATATGAAGAGATTAGAGGGTTATTAAAATCAGCTAGAGAAAATATTGTATCAACTATAAATTCTACAATGGCAAAAACCTATTTTCTAATAGGAAAAAGAATTGTTGAAGAGGAGCAAAACGGAGAGAAAAGAGCTGAATATGGAAAAAAGTTAATAAAAGAATTGTCTAAAAAATTAACTAAAGAATTTGGTAAAGGATTTTCTGAAAGAAATTTGGAACAAATGAGAAAATTTTATTTAGCTTATTCAATTCCGCAGACACTGTCTGCGGAATTCAGATTAAGTTGGTCACACTATCTTATTCTTATGAGAATGGAAAATTTAGATGAGAGGAATTTCTATGAGATAGAGGCTATTGAGAATAATTGGAGCTTGAGAGAGTTAAGAAGGCAGATAGATTCTGCTCTGTATGAAAGATTAGTTTTAAGTAGAGATAAAGAAAAAGTAAAATCCTTAGCTTTAAAGGGACAAATTATTGAAAAGCCAGAAGATATAGTAAAAGATCCATATATTCTAGAATTTTTAGGATTAGAAGAACAAAATAGTTATTCTGAAAATAGACTGGAAACTGAAATTATAAATAATTTAGAAAAATTTTTATTAGAATTAGGAAAAGGGTTTACTTTTGTTGGAAGGCAAGTAAGATTTACCTTTGATGAAAAGCATTTTAGAGTAGATTTAGTATTTTACAATAGATTGTTAAAATGTTTTGTTCTTATTGATTTAAAAATAGGAGAAGTTACCCATCAGGATTTAGGACAAATGCAGATGTATGTAAATTATTATGATAGATATGTTAAGCTTGATGATGAGAATAAGACAATAGGAATAATAATTTGTAGAGATAAAAATGATACTTTGGTAAAAATGACTCTTCCAGAAGATAATCAACAGATATTTGCAAGTAGATATATGACTGTATTGCCTTCTAAAGAGGAGTTTAAGAAAATAGTTGAAGGAAAATAAAAAATAGTAAAAAATAGGAGGAGATTTTATGGATCAAGTAGTAGAAGCAGTAAAATCAATGTTAGCAACAACATATATAGATAGTTATTTAGCTGAATTTGAAAGACAAAAAGGAGAAAAATTAACAGATATAGAGCAATTAGGAGTAAAATTATTTTTCTCAGGAGCTTCATATGAATATGAATCTGTAGTTGAATCATTAGATAATATGGATATGGAGTTGCTAAGAGATATTTTAAATGATAATCAAGGTCTAGAAGAAAAAAATGATGAAATTATAGATGGTGTTATCAATTTAATTAAAGGTTTTGATATACCTCAAATGAAAGAGGCATTAAACTTCTTTTCTTCAAATTCTGAAAAAATAACTGTTGATAACTATATGGAAAAATTAAATCTGAAATAAATAATTTATAATGTGATACTACTTTGGTAAGGGAGATAGAAAGATTTTATCTCCCTTTATTATTAAAATAGAGGAGTAATTATGAGAAAAGATACTTGGGAAATTGCAATAGGCTTAAACAAAGTTGATAATTTAATGCCCTCTGACTATTTAAGAGAGTTAATTGATAAAAATCTGTCTTGTGATGAGATGGAAAAAGAGATTTTAAAATACTATGAATTTAGAGATTTAACATTAAAAACAGAGAAAAATTTAAAAGAGTGTGATTTAGTCTCTATTAGAGTAGTAAAACTTTTAGAGAATAATGATTTTAAGTTTTCTATTGAGTATTTAAAAGAGATTCATAAGAATTTATTCAGTGGTATTTTAAAAGAAAGTTATGTTGGAGTATTTAGAAATTACAATATCAGCAAAAATGAAAGAATCTTAAATGGTAAATCTGTAATCTATGGTGATTACAGAGAGATTATTGAGTGTTTGAACTATGATTTTGAAAGAGAAAAGAAAAATAACTATAAGGTTTTATCATCAGATGAAAAAATAAAGAAATTATCTAAATTTATCTCATCTATATGGCAAGTACATCCATTTATTGAAGGGAATACAAGAACAACTGCTATATTTTTAATTAAATATTTAAAAAGTTTAGGATTTGAATTAAATGAAAATATCTTTATAGAAAATTCTCTGTATTTTAGAAATGCTCTTGTACTATCTAATTATTCAGATATAGAATTGAAAATATCCAATGATTATAGATTTTTAGTATCATTTTTTATAAAATTAATAGTAGATTATGATGAGAAATTACCATTGATAGAATCACCAGAGGTAAATCAGAAGAGAATATATATTTGTGACTATTTTTATAGAGTTATTGATAAAATGGCACAACTTCAAATCTATTTAAATTCAGAGAAAGTTAATATTTCATCTAATAGAGAGATGTTAGAGCAATTTGTGTGTATAGAGGAGTTAGATGATTTTGTAGTACTTTTAAGAGAATTGAACTTGCCAAGATACGAGGATATTAAACTTTTTGTTAAAGCAATAAAGGAAAATCATAGAGTGATGTTAAAACAAAATGAGTGTGCTAAGGTAATGGAGTTAATGATTCACAATAAAAGTCGTATAAAGGGAGTATTTTTTCCAAACTATGTAGCCCGTGAACTAGAGCTTGTTTTTTCTGAGGATTATAAATTCAATAGAAAGGTTGATTTAATTAGGAAATTGATTGAGTATTTTCCTAGTTAAAGTAAAAATAGGCTGAAAGGATTTTAACTCCTATCAGCCTAAAATTAATAATTAAGAGATGATAAATACACAAAATTATTTATGTCCTTTCTCCTTAATTATTTTAACACCATTTTAACACCATGAGAATCTTAAATCTTCTCTAGCTATGATTTAATCTATCTTAGAAAAAATTATGCTATTACTCCCACTCTATTGTTGCAGGTGGCTTACTAGAGATGTCATAAGTTAATCTGTTAATTCCTTTAACCTCATTTAAAATTCTATTTGAAACTCTTTCTAAGAATTCAAATGGAAGGTGTGACCAAGTAGCAGTCATAAAGTCAATTGTGTTAGCAGATCTTAAAACTGCAGTGTATTCATATGTTCTTTCATCTCCCATAACTCCAACTGATTTAACAGGTAGAAGAACAACGAAAGCTTGGCTAACTTTATTGTAAAGATCAGCAGCTCTTAACTCTTCGATGAATATATCATCAGCTTCTCTTAAAATATCAGCTTTCTCTTTATCGACTTCACCAAGAATTCTAATTCCTAGTCCAGGTCCTGGGAATGGATGTCTATCGATCATGTGATCAGGGATTCCTAACTCTCTTCCAACTTTTCTAACTTCATCTTTGAAAAGTTCTCTTAATGGTTCAAGAAGTTTGAATTTCATATCTTCAGGAAGTCCACCAACATTGTGGTGAGATTTAATAGTCATTGAAGGTCCTTTTACTGACATAGATTCAATAACGTCAGGATAGATAGTTCCTTGAGCTAAGAATTCTACATCTGTAAGTTTTCCAGCTTCTTCATCAAATACTTCGATAAACTCTTTTCCAATTATTTTTCTTTTCTTTTCAGGGTCAGAAACTCCTGCAAGTTTAGAAAGGAATCTTTCTTCAGCATCTATACATTTGATATTCATATGGAAATTTTCACCATAAACTTCCATAACTTTTTTAGCTTCATCTTTTCTTAAAAGTCCAGTATCAACGAAGATACAAGTTAATTGATCTCCAATTGCTTTATGAATAAGAGTAGCAGCAACAGAAGAGTCAACTCCTCCTGAAAGTCCTAGAAGAACTTTTTTATCTCCTACAGTTTCTCTGATACTTTTAATAGTTTCTTCTATGTAGTTACCCATAGACCAGTTTTGCTCACATTTAGCAATATTGAACACAAAGTTTCTTAAAATTTGAGTTCCATATTCAGAGTGAGTAACTTCAGCATGGAATTGGATACAGTAAGAATTAATATCTTTGTTATAAGTTGCAGCTACACAAGAAGTAGTATGTCCAATTTGAACATATCCTGGAGCCATTTTTGTTACATGGTCATTGTGACTCATCCAAACTTTAGAGTTGTTAGGCACTCCTTCAAATAGAGGACTGTCAGGACAGTCGATGATAAGTTCAGCCTTACCAAACTCTTGCTTGTCAGCTCTAGCAACCTCTCCTCCCATTAGGTGAGTAGTTATTTGCATTCCATAGCAAATTCCAAGAACTGGTATACCTTGATAGTATAATTCTTTATCAATAGTAGGAGCTCCTTCAGCATAAACAGAAGCAGGTCCTCCTGAAAGAATTATTCCTTTAGGTTTTCTAGCTAGGATCTTATCTAAAGGTTCAAAATAAGGAACAACTTCAGCATAAACACCCATTTCTCTGACTCTTCTAGCAATCAATTGATTGTATTGAGAACCAAAGTCCAGTATTACAATACTATTTTCTTTCATAAAAACCTCCAATTTAAAATAAAAGGAGCAAAAATGCTCCTTGTTTTACAAAGCTAAAAACAAATATCATTTTCTACAATCATATATCAAATATTAATATTTGCTTTATTTAAGAAATTTTATCATAAAATCTAATCTCTGTCAAAAAAATATTTTTTTAAGAATTTAGCCACACCATTATTATCATTAGTATCAGTGACATAATCAACACTTGCTTTTACTTCTCTAGTGGCATTTCCCATAGCAACTCCATATTTAACAGCTCTAAGCATCTCTATATCATTAGTAGCATCACCAAAGGCAACACACTCTTCAGGAGAGATACCATAAGTTTTTAAAACTCTTTTTAAAACTAAACCTTTATTTACCTCTTTATTCAAAACTTCATATAGAATATCTGTTGATTTAGCAGTATATACATTGTTTCCCAATGCTTTTTTTACCTCTCTATGAACTCTCTCTAAAGTTTCAGGCTCTTCATCTGTTCCTAGGAAAACTGTTTTTGTCATCTTGTAGTCGTCAAAATCATAGAAGTCTCTCTCAATAGGTATCATATTTCTTTCACTACCATATCTGATAACCTCTCTTCTAGAGGAATCCTCTACATACCATTCATTATTTTGATAAAGATTTAAAGGAACTCCCAATCTCTTACTTATTCTTATTAACTCTTTTACATGATCAGCTTCTAAAGGAAGTTCAAAAATTACCCTATCATTTTCATAGTCCACTACCTTTGCTCCATTATATGCAATAACTACACCACCAGCATCTAAATCTAAAGCATAAGGCTTAGTAGCTAAATATGTTCTTCCTGTAACTAGAAAAATTTTAACACCTCTTCTATTTAACTCTTTTAATACCTCTCTGTTTGTCTCAGATATTTTCTTATCACTTGTCAATAATGTTCCATCTAAATCTAATGCAATAGCTTTTAATTTCATTTTACCACCTCTCGTATCAAATCAAAATAGATGCTCATGTGAATATTATATCACTTTTTATATTGAATTTAAATAATTCTATTGAGGAAGAAATTACAAAATTATTTTAAGTAGTGTTTTAAAGAAAGGGTTATGCTATAATAAAAATAAAATTTTTTATTTACATGGGGGCAATTATGATAAAAAATATTATATTTGATTTAGGAAATGTATTAGTTAAATATTCACCTGAAAATTTTTTAGGTAAATATGTAAAAAGTGAAAATCAAGAAGCTTTTATTATAAATATTTTTAAAAGTAAACATTGGTTAGAGTTAGATAGAGGAACTTTATCATATGAAGATGCTATTGAAATTTTTACTAAAAGGATTCCAGAAGAGAAGGAGAGTATAGAGAAACTATTTAGAGAGAATATCTCTTCTTGTATATCACCAATAGAGGAGAATGTTGAGATTATGAGAAAATTGAAAAAGAATGGATACAATGTGTATATTCTTTCGAATTTTCATCAGCCAGCTTTTGAGTATATTAGAGAAAATTGGAATTTTATAAGGGAGTTTAATGGAGATGTAGTTTCATGTTACTACCATTATATTAAACCAGAGAGAGAAATATATGAAACACTTTTAAAGAAATATAACCTAACTCCAAGTGAAACTATTTTTATTGATGATGTAGATACTAATATCAATAGAGCAAAGGAACTTGGAATAGGGGGAATACATCTTCCAGATTATAAGATTTTAAGTGAACTTTTAAAAAAGAATGGGATTAAAATTTAATAATTTTTAGAAAGTACAGGATATTTCTTATATTGTAACTATTTTTATTTATTTATTCCAAGTTTTTACATAAAGTTCAATTTATTTTTCAAAATAAAATAAAATTTTTCCATACACAAAATATAGATTATGTAGTATAATACAGAAAAGTTTATTTTGTGTCTATAATCGAGGGTTATAGAGCTATAATTAAGGGGGAAGAACAATGTTTTTATCACCAGAAGAAAAATTACTGGCTTTTAGAAAGAAACATAAAATTACTCAAGGGGAATTAGTAGGAGAGGACATTACAAGGGTTTTTTTAGGAATGATTGAGATTGGAAAAAGATCATTGACTGAAAAAACAGCAAAATTGTTATGTAAAAATTTTAATAAGATTTTAAAAGAGAGGGGAATTAAAGATTCTATTAAAGTTGAAGAGTTAATGAAAAATAAGGAACAACAGGCGATAGAATTTCTCAAGGAGATTTTAAAGAAAGATAACATCTCTTCAAAAGAGGTTATCTGGGATATAGAGGAAGCTCTTTATGAGATAAATGAAGTTGAAAGAGGAAATTATTGTTTACAATTGTTTAAAAAATTCTATTCTTTGAAAGAGTATAGAATAGCAAAGAACTATCTTTTAAAATCTATGCACAGAATAAAAGATATAGTAATTATTAAAGATAACCTTCTAAAGATTTTTGAACTGAATAATATACTTGGTGATTATGAGGGAAGTGTTTTTGCATATAGAAGATTTAAAGATAGATTGGGAAAAGAGAAATGGTGTGAAATTTTAGAAAAGGTGTTATTTGATTACTCATATGCTCTTATAAAATGTTGTGAATATGATGAAGCCTTTGAGAATATCCAACTGCTTATAAAGAAAACAAAAGATGATCAGCTTTTATTTGAGACTAAGAAGTTATTAGGTAAAGCTTATAAAAAAATGGGTGATTATTCACATGCAACACGAGAGTATACATCTCTTGCTAAAGGAAAATCTTCTCAAAATAAGGCTGAAGCATATAGTAATATGATAGAGATAGCTTTAGAAACTGAAGATATTCAACTTTTGAAAAAGTTCTATGAAAAATGCAAAGTTAATTATGAAGTTGAAGGAATAAAAGATGAAAAACTAAATTTTGAAATTTTAATTTGGTTAGGAAAAGGAGCTAAAAAGCTTCAAAAAAATAAAGATAGTAAAGCTTTCTTTATGGAAGCTTTAATGGTTGGAAAAAGCAATAATTACTCAGTTGAAAAGAGAATGGAGATAATTTCAGAGTTGTTTCAAATATTTGAAAAAAGTGATTTCTTCTCTGTTCAAAGTATTGAAAATGAGTATTTTAATCTATTATTAGATGAAAAAAATTATAAGCCAGGAATAAGAATTTTAGAATATTACTATAAAACTTTACCATCTGAATTAGAAAACAGGTTTAAAATGTTCAAATAAAGAGTTACTAAATAGAAATAAAAGGGGCTACATAGCCCCTTTTATAATATTATCTTTCTTTTGCTCTATCTACAAAAGCTTTAAAAATTCCTAAAAATTCTGGATATCTATTGATTAAATTTTCAGGATGCCATTGTATTCCCAAAATAAATCTATCTTTCATATCAATAGCTTCAAAAGCTTCAACTACTCCTTCACAAGAAAATGCAGTAGCTTTTAACCCTTTTCCAAGCTTTTTAACTCCTTGATGGTGGAAAGAGTTTACATAGATCTTTTCAGTTTCAAATATGTCGTGAATTAAAGAATCCTTCTTTATACTTACACTGTGGAAAAGTTCATCTCTATTGATAGCTTTTGGATGGTGTCCCATAGCAGATTGTACTTGAGTATCTATATCTTGATAAAGAGTTCCATCAAAAGCTACATTAATTAGTTGGTGCCCTCTACAAATTCCTAAAACAGGTATATTTCTTCTACAAGCTTCCTCTAAAAGTTTAAACTCCATCTCATCTCTTTTAGTGTCAGTTCCTGCTATCTGTAAAATTGGATCCTCCCCATAATATCTAGGGGCTACATCTTCTCCACCACTAAAGATTACTCCATCTAAAACATCACTTTCTAACATCTCCATAGTTAGCTCTTCAGACATTATTGGAATAAATAGAGGTATTCCCCCAGCAGCAATTACAGCTTCAGCATATCCAAAGTTAATTGCATTATATTCTCCCTTTTCTCTTTTTTCCCTGAATGTTGTTATTCCTATTATCGGCTTCAATTAAAATCCTCCTAATTTTTTTAATTTTTATTCTTACTTATTAATATACTCTTCTAAATTAAATTTTACAAATAGTTTTATA
>OGRS01001474.1_pt1 | contig 13634 bp, 11 predicted proteins | sample 1553561 | NCBI WGS metagenome assembly OGRS01 (sample SAMEA2580103, study PRJEB22360) | human gut metagenome | biome: human gut; feature: human-associated habitat; material: faeces | place: Denmark | collected 2008/2010
ATTCAATTTTTTAACTTATATCTTATTTATAAAGGAGGAAAAATGAGTGAAGAGAGATTAAGTCCAGAAGAAGCACTTAAGATATACCAAAAAGAGAAAAAAGGTAAGCTAAAAATCTATATGGGCTATGCCCCCGGTGTAGGAAAAACTTACACAATGCTGAGAGAGGCAAATATAAGAGTAAAACGTGGAGAAGATATACAGATAGGTTATCTTGAACCTCATGACAGAAAAGCTACTTTTGAACAAGTCGGAATACTGAAAGAGATTCCTACATTATATATAGAGTATGAAGGAAAAAAATATAGAGAGGTTGATGTTGAAAAAGTTATAGAAAGACATCCAAAAACTGTCCTTATAGATGAGCTAGCCCATACAAATATAGCTGGAAGTAAAAATAAAAAAAGATACGAAGATGTTTTGGAAATTTTAGATGCTGGTATAAATGTAAATACTACTTTAAATATTCAACATATTGAAAGTTTAAATGATATAGTTCACACTATAACTGGTATAGAAGTAAGAGAAAGAATCCCAGACTCAATAGTAAATTTAGCTGACGAAGTAGAAGTTATTGATATAACTTCAAAAGCTTTGGAGGAAAGATTAAAAAGAGGAGAGATTTACAAACCAAAAATAGTTACCTCTGCTTTAAAAAACTTTTTTAGACGTGGAAATCTTGATGCCCTTAGAGAGTTAGCTCTTAGAAGAATAGCACAGGAAGTTGATAACTCTCTGATGGAATATATGGAGAATGAAAATATAAAAACCAACTGGCACACAACTGAAAGAGTTTTAGTTTCTATATCTTCCAGTCCAAAAGCTAATAAACTTATAAGATACGGAGCTAGAATAGCCCAAAGATATAGAGGGGAATTTTATGTTATCTCTATTGAGCCACAAGGATTTTTAAAAAACTCTTTTACTCCTGAACAGTGGAAAACCATCGAACAACATGAAGAGCTTGCAAGAAATCTTGGAGCTGAAGTTTACAGATTAAAAGGAAAAAATATATCAAAAAAAATATTAGAATTTTCTACTGAGAAAAAAATCACTCAAATTGTTCTTGGACATAGTAATAGAAGTAAGATTTTTTCTTTCTTTAAAGGTTCAGTTATAAATTATATAATTGAACATTCTAAAGAGGCAGAAATAAGAATTATTCCTTGGTAGATACAAAAAAATAGAGAGAATTTCTTCTCTCTATTTTTGTGAAAGGTTTATATGTAAGTAAAAAATCTTACTCTCTTAAAATTAGAATTTATATGTCCATCCTACATAGAATTCTCCGTAGTAGTCATCAGCTTTTCCAGTTGCTTTAGTAGCTCCGTCAAATTCATCATATTTGTTAAAGTTATATCTATAATATCCATCAACTGTTAAGTTTTCTGTTACATCGTAAGCTGCTTTGATAACTCCTGTATGTTTGTTATTTTCATAGTAGTCTACTAATTTTCCAGCTTTTTCAGTTTGATTTTCATAAGCAAATTGATACCAATATTCAGCACCTAATCTAAATCTATCTGTTGAGAATAAATCTGCCATTAATCTAACTTGGTGGTCATATTCATGGTTGTCATCATCACCAGTTGATTTTGTTCCTTCAAAATAATATTCTAAAGCTACTGGTCCATATTTAACTGTTAATGGCATAGCTTCTAAATACCAAGCATCGTCATCATTTCCTTCATTCATAAATGAATAAGCTGGAGTTGCCCAACCTGAAATCATACCGAAGTTATAAGATACTGGAATATAAAATCTATCCATATCTTGTTCTCCTCTCCATTTTAATCCAACAGAGAAGTTTTCAAAATGTCTAGTTACTTGGATATCTATTCTATGTCCGTTAGATTTCATACCATCACTGTGAAGTCCATCAGCATCTTTCCAATCATCTGTTGATGCTGACCAAGTTTTTCTCGCCATTAAATCAAATGTCCAATTATCTCCTAAAGCTAATCCAACAGAGTTTCCAAAATGAACTCCCTCTCCAATATCTTCAGCACCTGAAGTATTGTCTATTTCTAAATATTGACCTATTGATGTTACTCTTAATACTGGAGCTGATTTTACTTCTTGAGCTGTTTCTTCAACTACTACTTCTTCAACAACTGGCTCAGCTTCTGGTAAAACTTCTTTTGCGTAAGATACTGATGCTACTGATAATGCTGCTAATAAAAATGCTATTTTTTTCATATTAAAATCCTCCCTCAAATTTTTTCATCAAAGATATATTTTCTTTAACTACAATTATTCTAAACCCTTGAGCTACTCAGATGTCAAGGGTTTTACAGGAATTTTTAATATTCTCATCTGATTTTGTTTTTCTTCCTCTTCCTCAAAAATAGAAACATTTTCTATATATAAATCTCCTTTAACTTCATATCCAGACTCTTTTATTTTTTCTATCATCTCTTTTATAGCAATTTCTCTTTTCCTTTTCGTTTTTAAATAATAAAAAGCATATTCCTCTTTTGGAAAAATATATTTATTAGGACAAGTTTCTATATTAGCTTTTATTATAAATTTATTAAATTTATAATTTTCATTTAAAGTATCCTCTTTAGCCATCATTCTACCAAAAAAATGTCTTTTTAACCAAGTCATATCCCTATTATATTTTTCCAAAAAACTTTCTATAAAGTTTTGACAATTTCCTTTACGATCTTTTATATCAATATATATCCCTTGCTCCTCTTCAGAAAATTTTATACAAAAGAAGTCCTCTGCTTTTTCTGAAAAATTATATTTTTTTGCATCTACTTTTGTTTTTTCTGGATTTTCCAAAGTTATATCATTTAGATATTCTGTATATTTTTCATGACTTTTTAGCATTTTTAATTTTTCTTTTAAATCTTCTATCTCTTTTTTACACTCCTGTGTTTTTTGTCTAATAAGTTCCAAAATATATGAATAATTTTGTTGAATAATGTATTCTTTTATCTCTCTTATCTCCTCAAGAGAGAAACCACTTTTTCTAAAACTTAAAATCATTTTAAAGATTTTTATTTGTTCTTTATGATAATATCTATAGTTATTTACATCTATTTTTGAAAATATAACTCCCTCTCTATCATAGTGAAGAATTGTATTTTTATTTACTCCTAAAATTTTAGCCACTTCACTAACTGTCAAATAATTTTCTTTATCTATCTGTTCCATAAAAATAACTCCTTTATAACATAAAAATAGTAAAGGATATAATAGTTTTCACCATTAAATCCTTTACACCGTATGAAAAACTTTATGCTTTAGTTTTTTTGGGGTGGAACCTCTGTAAAATCCCCCTTTTTTACAGAATTTCTCGGAAAGAAAAAATATTTATTATGATTAAAAGAATTAGCACTTTCTTTTAACAAACCTATTCTATACCTTTGACTTACTCACAAGTCAATAAGTTTTTTTTATTTTTTTACCAACTATTAATAATAAAGGACTCTATTTTAATAAATAGAATCCTTTATCATTATATATAAACTCTTACACTTGCTTTTTTGGGATAGAGATTCTACAAAAATGGGGTTTTTATAGAATCTCACAAAAGAAAAAATATTTATTATGGTTAAAGGACTTAGCACTTATCCTCTAACAAACCTATTCTATACCTTTGACTCACTCACAAGTCAATAAGTTTTTTTTATTTTTTAAAATTCGTCCCAACCTTCGACAGACGAACTCATATTATAACTTGTAACAGTTCCTTCAAAAAAGTTTGCTTTTACATTTCCCTCTCCCTCTGTATCGGCAAATTTTTCAAGTTGCTTATATGGATTTTTATCAAATCCTTTATAAATAGGTTTTAATCCTATTGATTTTAATCTTTCATTAGCTAACCATTTAGTATATTTTTCAGTATTTTCCTTTGTTATTCCTAAAACCCTATCTCCGATTATATGATTTGTCCAAGCAATCTCTTGTTTAACAGCTTTTTCAAACATCTCATAAATTATCTCATCTTTAAAAAAGTTTGGATTTTCATTTCTTATCTCTTTCAAAAGTTGTTGGAATATTATTACGTGAGAAAGTTCATCTCTATTTATAAGTCTTATAATGTCAGAAGTTCCCATCATTCTATTACGACTTGCTAAAAGATAGAAAAAATTAAATCCATTATAGAAATATATTGCCTCTAAAAGATAATCAGCTATTATAGTTTTAGCAAAATTTTCATCACTTTGATTTTCTATAAAATTTTGATAAATCTCTGCTATATATCTATTTCTTTCAAATAAAATCTTATCATCTCTCCATTTATCATAGATAGAATTTCTTATCTCCTTTGGTAAGATTGATTCTATTATATATTGATAAGATTGTGAGTGTATCGCCTCTTGGAAAGTTTGAATTGAAAGTATCAAATTTACTTCTGGAGCTGTTATATAATCAGAGATATTTGGAATATTATTTGTTTGAATACTATCTAAAAATATTAAAAAAGATAAAATTCCGTTATATGCCTCTCTCTCATCAAAAGTCAGATTATTATAATCATTTTTATCCTGTGTTAAGTCTATTTTTTCAGGAATCCAAAAGTTTCCCATCATATTTCTATAAAGATGATTAGCCCATTGATATTTTACATTATTAAGGTTAAAAATATTTGTACTATTACCTTTTATTATTTTTCTTTGAATAAGAGAGTCATCTCCTAAAGGATTAAAAAGTATTTTTTTATCCACTACAACTTTCACACTCCTCTTTCTCGTTGATTTTATTTGTATTTTTTTGGATAGTTCTTATATAATAAACTGATTTGCACCCCTCTTTCCAAGCTGTAAGAAAGGCGTCATAGATATTTTTTGCCCTTATATTTTTATTCAAATCAAATATAAGCTCCATTGAAACTCCTTGTGTTGTCCACTTACCAATTTTGCTCATTATTTTTATATAAGTTTCTGATTCTATATTTTTAAATTCTTGATAAAACCAGTTTTTTTCTTTTAGATATTTTACTACTCTTGGGACTGCTCCTTTTTGATTTTTTTCAATATAGAATTTTAAAAAAGTTGGATTTACTGAGGCACAAGCTCCCATTAAAAGTGATGTTGATGTATTTGGGGCTATTGCTGTAAGCTCTCCGTTACGTATTCCATGTTTTTTTACTATATCAAATACCTCTTCCCACTCATTAAAAAATTTAGAATTTTCTCTATACCAATCTCTATTTTTTTGGAAAAATCTTCCTCTCTCCCATTCAGAGTTTTTATATAGTGGATAAACTCCTCTTTCTTTTGCCAAAAGTGATGATGATTTTATACTATAAAGAGCTATTTTTTCAAAAAGTTTATCTACCACATCTATTGATTTTGAATAAGAGATATTATTTTTTGCTAGATAATCAGCAAGTCCCATTGTTCCTACACCGATAGCTCTATATGAAAAATTATGTTTATCTGATTCTTTGATTGGAGTTTTTGTAAGGTCTATTGTATTATCTAGAATTCTTACAGCAAGACTAACTATTTTTTCAAGCTCACTATCCTCTATTTCAGCCAAGTTCATAGAAACCAAGTTACAAGTATGTACCTCTCCAAGTTCTACTTTTCTAACTCCCTGTCCCTCTTCTATATTTTCTGTGAAATTTTTACTTGGAGAAAAATTAGAAAAACTTTCCATACAAAGATTTCCATTTCCTATAATTCCACTGTGCTTATTGTGATTTCTCTCATTTGCTGTATCTTTAAAGAAAATATATGGCATTCCTGTTTCGATTTGAACTTTTAAAATATTTTTAAATAGCTCTCTAGCTTTTAAAGTTTTTCTTAAAGTAAGAGTTCTGTCATTTTCTATTTTTTCATAGATTTTTCTAAACTCATCTCCATAAATTTCACAAAGCTCAACTTCATATTTTTGTCTAATTTCATAAGGGTCAAACAATGTCCAATCAAGGTTTTTATCAACTCTTTCCATAAAAATATCTGATAAAACTACTTGTGGATAAATATCATAGGCTTTTCCTCTTTGGTCACCATTTTCTGTTTGAAGTTCTAAAAAACTTTCAATATCCAAGTGCCAAGAATCTAGTGCCACAGTTACAGCTCCCGCTCTTCTTCCTTGTTGATTTACTGCCACTGCTGTGTCATTTATAATTTTTATCCAAGGTACAACTCCACCACTTGCATTATAATATCCATTGACCATAGAATTTTTTGCTCTTATACGGGAAATATTTACTCCCACTCCTCCACCATTTTTGCTTATTTTTGCAATAGAATCTATATTATAAAAAATAGATTCTATATTATCATCTATAGCAGTTATAAAACAAGATGAAAGATTTCCTTTTGGAAGTCTTAAGTTTGCCAAAATTGGAGTGGCTAAGGATATTTTTTTAGTAGAAAGCACCTCATAAAAACTTTTTGCTATTTTTACTCTCTCTTTCTCATTGATAGCTAAAAGCATAGCAATTACCATAAATATCTCTTGAGGAAGTTCAAAGATTTTCCCTTGATATTTTACAAGATATCTATTAACTAACATATTAGCTCCAGCATAATCATAAATCATATCTCTTGAATAATCTATTGATTTTTCAAGGTCGACTATCTCCTCTTTTGTATATTCTAAAAGTCTTTTATCGTAGATATTCTTTTCCACCAAAGATGTTATAGTTTTATAAAAATCTCCATAAGAAAATCCTCTATTTTCCTCTACATCGTCTACTAACTTTTTCATCAAAAGTTTTCCAGCTAAATAAGTCCAATCACTCTCTTCATAACTTGTAAGAGATACTGTTTTATTTATAATAATATCATAGATTTCTTTTATCTCTCTTTTTTGAAAATTTTCTATATTTTCCTCTATATAATTTATTAAAAAATTATAATCTACTTCTAAATTTTTAGAAAATTTTAAAATATCATTTTCTATATCTTTTATCTTTTCTTTATATTTTTTTATTTTATACATTGGCAACTCCATTTCTATCAAAATCACAATATAATGTGTTTTATTTTTTTTACACCACTATATACTGGAATATTATCACATATTTTTATAGTTTTTTCAACTTTTTTATTTTATAATTTTGGAAATCTTTTTAAATTCTTTAAACATCATAATATAATTTTTATTTTCTATTTTTTTATTTCTTAAACAATTTTTGTTTAATTTTTAGTTGTTTATATACTTTTTGTTTAATATTGTTTAAATTAATAAAATTAAAAACTTATGAAAACAAATTTATATAAAATGTTTAAAAAATTTTGTTGACTTTATAATTTTTTTATTCTATAATAGGTACTATAAAAATAAAATTTGGGGAGGATTTATGGAAATTATTAATTTTTTAGAAAAAATTATTGTTGCTACTGTAATGTCTCTTAACAAACTTTTGTGGGGAGATTTTATTAATTTACAATTTGGTGAAACTACAATAGGACTGAGCATTATGGTTCTTATTCTTTTACCAGTTGGAATATTTTTTACTTTCAAAACTAAATTTTTACCTTTCAGACTTTTTCCTGAAATGATAAAAGTTACATTAGAGCCAAAACATTCTAATGATGAAAAATCAATATCTGGTTTACAAGCTCTTATTGTTGCTACTGCTTGTAGAGTTGGAATGGGAAATCTTGCTGGAGTTGCAGCTGCTATCTCTTTTGGAGGAGCTGGAGCTGTATTTTGGATGTGGGTTGTTGCTTTATTTGGAGCAGCTACTGCTTTTATAGAATCTACTCTTGCACAAATCTACAAAGAAAAAGATCCATTATATGGTGGATTTAAAGGTGGTCCTTCTTACTATATAAGTAGAATGAGATTGATGACAGAAGTTAGAACTAGCGACCTTTGTGTTGAAGATAACCTTGATGAAGCTGATGTTGCATCTACAAGATTTGGTACTCATTTTAGACAATCTTGTAGTTTCAGAGGAATTGCTATACTATTTTCTTTATCAGGTCTAATCTGTTGGGCTGGTATAAGCCAAATAGTTGCAAACTCTGTTTCTCAATCATTTGTTAATGCTTTTAACATTCCAGTTCTTCACACTACAATAGCTTTGGTCGTTATTTCTGGAATTATAATTTTCAAAAAAAATACTGTTGTAAGTATTCTTGATAAAGTTGTACCTGTAATGGCTTGTTTATATCTTTTATTAACTATATTTATTATGGTAAAAAATATCGGTGCTATTCCTACAATGTTCAAAGAAATTATTTCCCAAGCTTTCGGAATAAAACAAGTAGTTTCTGGAGGATTTGGAGCTGTACTTATGAATGGAGTTAAAAGAGGATTATTCTCTAACGAGGCTGGTTCTGGTTCTGCACCAAATGCTGCTGCAGCTGCCGACGTTTCTCACCCAGCAAAACAAGGACTTATCCAATCTTTTGGAGTTTTTATAGATACTTTATTTATTTGTAGCTGTTCTGCTTTTATTATTCTACTTGCACCAAAATCTGTTACTGATGGATTAATGGGAATGGATCTACTTCAAAGTGCTATGAACTACCATATTGGAGAAATAGGAGTTATCTTTATAGCAGTTATTCTTTTCCTATTTAGTTTCTCTACTTTCTTAGGTGTAATGTTCTACTCAAGAAGTATTTTATCTTTCTTATTCGGAGATAAATGGTGGCCACAAAATACATATAAAGCTATCGGACTTGTTATGCTTTTCTTTGGAGGAATTGCTCAATACAACTGGGTTTGGGAATTGGGAGATTTAGGAGTTGCTCTAATGACAGTATTTAATATGATGGCACTACTTCCTCTTGGAAATCAAGCTATTGCTTCTTTAAAAGATTACGAAAAAAAATATCTAAAAAAATAATTTTATCCTTAAATAGAAAAATGCTGAGAGGAAAATCCTTTCAGCATTTTTAATTTTTTTATATTTTCTGATGCCCTTCTACATCAAGAAATTCTTTATATTTTTCAAAAACTTTTGTTCCATCAGCAAGCCCTAATTTATACACTTCAAAAAGTTTTTCCTTACTCTTTTCAAATTTATCTATCTCAATAGGTTTTTCAGGTGCTACCACAAAAGCTTTCCCTTCTTTTTCCATCTCTCTAATGTATTCCAATATAGAATTATATCTTTCATGACGATTAAAAATTAATTCTATAAGTTTTGGATACTTTCTATAAAGAATATCAAAAAACCATCTTCCCTTTGTAGCAGATTTTTTATAATTTCTATCTCTTGTAAGGACTACAATTACTTTATCACAGCCCTCTTCAAAGGCTCTCTTAATAGGAATCGGATCTCCTATCCCTCCATCAAGATATTTTTTTCCTTTTATTGTTACAATGGGTGAAACTATAGGTAAAGATGTTGAAGCACGTAAAATAATATTTCTCTCTTCTTTTTTCAAAGCCTCTTTTCCATAGTATTCTTCCTCTCCAGTTTCTATATTAGTAATTCCTACTCTATAGTCACATTTTGAATTAAAACAACTTTCATAATCAAAAGGATCTAATTTTTCAGGAATATCATAAAAAAGAAAATCCATTCCAAAAAGAGAACCTGTTTTTAGATAACTCCATAAACTTAAATATCTTTTGTCATCAATATAGTTTATATTTGTTCTCATTCCTCTTTCTTTCTGCCAAGAAACATAGGAAGCTCCATTTGTACAACCTGCTGACACACCTATAAGATAATCTGCACAATAATTTTTATTTATAAGAGAGTCCAATACACCTGCTGTGTATACTCCTCTCATTCCTCCACCTTCAAGTACCAATCCTATCTTCATAACTTTCTCCTAAAAACTTTTAAATCTTATGATATATTTTACTACAAATTTATTTTTATAGTATACCATAATTTTTTTATTAAGAATAAGAAAGATTGAAAGGATCTTTATAAACTTTCTAAAATATCAACCACTTCTTCAATGGAAAGTTGTCCAAAAAACATCTTACTATCATTTATTATAATAGCTGGAACATTCACAAGGTCATATTTTATTTTAAAATCCTTGTGTGAAAATACATCTATAGCCTCTAGACTTATATTTTTATTCTCTACTACTATTCTTTGACAAGATTGAACAGTCTCTGCACATCTGTGGCAATCTAAAGAGATTCCTATTTTTAAATCTAATTTTTTATCAATTTTTTTTATTCTTTCTATTATACTTTCATTTATTTTTTGACCTGGACCAGCTACATTATACATAGCTAGTATAAAAGAATTTAGCTCTTGTCCAGTAGGTACTGCTGTGTATTTTATTCTTGAAAACTCTCCATTTTCATCAAGTATTACAACAGCTGGTAATTTTTCAAGATTAATTCCTTTGTCTTTAAGTTCCAAACTTTCTTTTTCAAAAATTTTAACAGATATTTTTTCACTTGTTGAGGCAATATCTTGAACCATCTCTATCATATCTTGAGTTTCTTCTAATTCTCCGCCTTTTATTACAACAAGTTCTATCTTTTTTTCAAAAATCTTTGTGATATCTGCTAATTTACTTTTTAATTCATCGTCCAACATCATTTTTTATTTCTCCTTTGATTAAAGTTTTCCTATTAAATCAATTGTTGGTTTTAAACTTTCCTTACCTGGTTTCCATTTAGCTGGACAAACTTCTCCATTTTCTCTTACAAACTTAGCAGCTTGCAATTTTCTTAAAAGTTCACTTGCCTCTCTACCAATCCCATTAGAATGAACTTCATAAGCTTGAATAACTCCCTCTGGGTCAATGATAAAACTTCCTCTTAATGCAAGTCCCTCTTCTTCTATCATCACTTCAAACATTCTTGAAAGTTTCCCTGTTGGATCTGCTATCATTGGATATTGTACTTTTTTTACTCTTTCTGAAGAATCATGCCAAGCTTTATGAACGTATTCTGTATCTGTTGATACTGAATATATTTCACAATTCTCTTTTTTAAAATCTTCATATAGATTAGCTAAATCTTCCAATTCTGTTGGACATACAAAAGTAAAATCTGCAGGATAAAATACAACTGCTGACCATTTTCCTCTCATATTCTCATCTGTTATATCTATAAATTGACCATTATGAAAAGCCTTAGCTTTAAAACTTTCTACTTTTTTACCTATTAATGACATACTTCCTCCTTCACCAACTTAAAATAAGTTTTAATTTGTAATCTTTACAATAAAATTATAGCACCTCTAATCTAATTTTTCAATTTATTTTTTTATTGCTTTTCAAGGATTTCTATCATCTCTTCTAAATTCATTTGTCCAAAATAAAGATTTTTGTCGTTAACTACTATAGCAGGTACTCCAACAATATCATATTTTGTTTTAAACTCTTTATGAGTTATAACATCTATAACTTCTAAATCAATATTTTTATTTTTAGAAACTATAAATTGTGTAGCTCTAACTGTCTGAGGACATCTTGTACATTTTAAAGAAACACCTATTTTTACATTTATTTTTTTATCTAATTTATTTATTCTTTCTAATAAACTTTCTCTTACTTTTTCTTCTTCACCAACTATATTATTCATAGCTTGTAAAAAAGATTCCAACTCATGTTCAATAGGTATTGTTGAATATTTTATTCTCGCATATTTTCCATCTTTATCTAATAAATAAAGAGCAGGTAATCTTACTAATGATATTTTATCTTTTAAATATTCATCATTTGCCTCATAAATTTTAAATTTTATTTTATTACTTATTTTACCAAGCTCCTCACTAACTTCTAAGATTTTTTTATTTTTTTCATCATCTTCAGATTTTACAAGAACAAGCTCAATCTCCTCTTTAAATTTATTTGTAGTTTCTTTTATAAGATTAAGCATCTCTTCAGAAAATACTCCTTGAGGTTTTTCTTCTATTTGTACTTCTTTTTTTATTTCAACATTACTATTATTTTTTATTTTATAATCATATAGACATTTCTCTACATCAGAGATAGCGATTGCTCCATCAGCTACCGCTGTAACAAGCTGTCTTAAATATTTTTGTCTAATATCTCCTACTGCATAAATCATATCAAGATTTGTTCTCATTCTTGTATCAGTTAAAATATATCCATCATCATCTAAATCTATTTTTCCTTTGTATAAGGCTGTTTTTGGTTCTTGTCCTACAAAAACAAAGACACCTATATTTTCTCCATCTTCTGAGCTATATTCTACTACTTCTCCAGTAATATTGTTTTTAGTTTTTATTTTTCTTGCAAGGGAATCTCCACTTACTTCCAATACCTCACTATTAAAACTGACTTCTATCTTTGGATTTGTTAGAACTTTATCAGCTATAGATCTTGCACAAGTAAATTCTGGCTCTCTTGCTATTATATGGACTTTTTTTCCATATCTTGTTAAAAATAAGGCTTCTTGACAAGCTGCAAATCCCGCTCCAATAACAAAAATATCTCTGTCTACAAAAAATTCTCCATCACAAGTAGCACAATAGCTTATACCTTTACCTCTATATTCTTCTTCACCTTTAAAATTAAGTTTTTTATGAACTAAACCAGATGCTATTATTACACTACGTCCTTCATACACTCCTGATTGAGTAATAATTTTTTTTATATCTTGTGAAAAATTAACTTCTATTACTTCTGTTTGTACAAAACTAACTCCAAAACTTTTGGCTTGCTCTCTCATTGCTTTCATAAGCTCTGATCCTGAAATTTTTTTCATTCCTGGATAGTTTACAACTTCATCTGTTAAACTTATTTGACCACCAAGATTATCTTTTTCTATCATCAAAACATCTAATTTTGATCTTCCACCATAGATACCAGAAGTTAATCCAGCTGGTCCTCCACCTATAACGATAACATCATATATTTTAGCCATATTTTTCTCCTTTTATTAGTTAGTTTAAATAAAAAAATTCTTTCAGTAAATACTGAAAGAATTTTTGTAATGATTAAAAACTATAAAGTTATTATTGCATCTCCTGTATTTACTGAAGCGCCTTTTCCAGCGTTTACTGCTGTAACAACTCCTGATTTTGTAGAGAAAAGGTCTGTTTCCATTTTCATAGCTTCTATTACTGCTACTAAATCTCCTTCTTTTACAGTATCTCCTACTTTTACTTTAATATCTACTATTGTTCCAGGCATTGGAGCTTCTACTATTTCTCCTGTTGCTGCTGCTTTTGGTGCTGGAGCTGGAGTAGGTGCAGGCGCTGGAGCCACTGGAGCTGGTTTTGGAGCTACTGGTGCAGGTGCTGGAGCCGCTACTACTGTTTGTTGTCCTCCTGCTGTTATTTCCTCTACCTCAACTTCGTAGACTTTTCCGTTTACATTTACTCTGTAAGCTTTTATCATTTGTGTCGATCCTCCTAATATATTTATTTTAAATATTTATTAATTAAAGTTTTTTTATGCTTCTAATTCTAAAATTAGAAAGGTCTTTTTCTCCTGCTGCTTCTACTGTTGCCATCATTGCTGCTACTTGCATCTCTGGTTCTGCTTCTAGTTTTTCTGCTGTTAATTTTTCTTTTTTAACAGTTGGTTTTTCTACTGTAGTAACTTGTTCTTCCTTTTTATCTGTTCCAAATAATTTTTTTAAAAAATCTAGCATATCTATTCACCACCATATTTTATAGGAATATATTTATTTCTTGTACTCTCTTAACTTTTGGATTATATTTATTTTCTAAGAATTTTCTAGCATTTTCTGGGAATAATGCATAACTTAATACATCTTCCATTGAATGTGCTAAACTTCCTATCTCTTGTCTA
>OGRS01001494.1_pt1 | contig 13475 bp, 10 predicted proteins | sample 1553561 | NCBI WGS metagenome assembly OGRS01 (sample SAMEA2580103, study PRJEB22360) | human gut metagenome | biome: human gut; feature: human-associated habitat; material: faeces | place: Denmark | collected 2008/2010
AAGGAGAAGATGAATATGAAAAAAACAAAACCAAAGAAGCTATTGACTGTTCTGCTGACCTTGTACTTGGCACTATCCATCGTGCCGATTACAGCATATGCCGGTGTAACAGATGTGATTGGAGACAATACCACTAACCCCTATAGCCATTTCTATCACACAAAGGTTGAAACAACTGCGCAGGTCACCATTAAAGATGCAGACGGCAATGTGATAGAAACAACAGAAGTGACCAAATCAGGGGATTTCGTTGAAGGCAATGTTAACAGTGATGCGGTGCAGGCAGAAATCAAAAGAATTGATGATGAAATCATTGCACAATTTTCTTCACGAGGAAATATTACCATTGAAAACCGTAATAGCACATTTATGTTTGATCATTTTGAGAGTGGTAATATAATTGCACCAGATGGCGATATACTCGTCGGCGATCAGGATGCTCTCGAAAAAGCAGCTTCCGGAAGTGTGAATCGGAATATTGTTGTTCATGAATATCAAGTGTATCAGACAACCTATGACCTGATTGTGCAAACTATTGATGGAGGTTCTCAGGACGAAGCGACTATAAATAATGTCTGCATTGAGAATGTAAAATTCGCTTATCGTTCGGGTGACGCTCCGCAGGCAACCGCCGAGGTATATAATGCTGATGCCGATAAATATGAAATCGCTTATGAATGCTGGCAGGAAATGGAGAACGGAGAGCCGGTTGCGTTCTGGTATTCCGATGAAAGCAAATATACGCCTTCCTTGAAAAAGATTACTCAGTTTGAAGAGGGTAAAACCTATATGTACTCCATCGAGTTGAGAGAGAAAAACGGATATACCTTTGCGGATAATTGCTCCGTTACGATAAACGGGAACCCGATATCGGCAACCGCCAATGCAGTTAAAACCGTGGATGGCTTGTTTGTTATGAATGTTGAAACAATTCGCCCGGAAGCAACCAAGAAAATCTCCGTGATTGAAATCAATAACGCAACCTTGACCTTTAAGGACGGCGATAAACCTGTCTTTACCGGAACGGTGCCTGAAAACGATCAGTATGCATTCCGTTGCGAGTGGTGGAGCTTAGACGAGAATACCGGCATAGTTTCCACAGAGCCGGAGTGGGGCGGCGACATTTATAAAAACAAGATCACCGCTTTTGAGGCAGGAAAGACCTATCACTACGGCGTATATGTAACTGCATATACTGCCGACATCTCTCCCGATGCCAAACTAAAGATTAACGGTCGGGAAGTGAAGTACACTCGCATAGGCGATGAAAGTGACACCCAGAGTTTCTGGGTTGAAACTGACCTTACTATGACTCCTGCCGCAGACGGACATACACACAAGTACGGTACGGAATGGAAGTATGATGAAACGAATCATTGGCACGAATGTGAGTGCGGCAACAAGGCTGACATAACGGCTCACAACTTTAAATGGATTATTGACAAGGAAGCCACGGCTACCGAAAAAGGCTCAAAGCATGAGGAATGCACCGTCTGCGGTTACAAAAAAGCTGCCGTTGATATTCCTGCAATCGGTTTTGGAAGCAGTTCGGATGACGAAGCAAATAAGCCGACAAACACCGTTTCTTCCGAAAGCAGTTCTGCTGACCAAACAAACAAACCGATAAATACAGCCTCACCGAAAACAGGCAATACCGATAATATGATTTTGTGGATTGTCTTACTGATTGCCGGCGGCGGTGCATTCATTACCGCAACGGCTGTTGACAGAAAGAAAAAGTAAAACAAATAACAGAAGAGATTAAACTATAAGGCGGCTATCGAAAACGATAGTCGCCTTGTCTTTTTGCAAAATTCATTTTTAATTTGCGTTTGTTGTTACCTGAGTTGCGTTTGCCACATAGCTTTCATATTCGTCAATGCCCCAGTTTTCTTTTACTTCATCAGAGATAGGAAAGGTGCGAAACAGCATTGTACTGCGTTCACTGTCTGCCTTATCCTCATTGGTGCTGAGAGCATAGACATTGCCGTTGTACCACAGCTCATTTGTATTTTCAAAGGTTGTAAGATAGAAAATATCCTGAATTGTATCAACCTTATTAATGCCCATTCCGCTTACTGCGGCAGCCATTACGGCACTTTTCATCAGGATTGTATCGCTGTTATTTTTCTCGTTTTCAATCGAAACAAAGTTGCTCATTGTTGTTCCGAGACCGATATTCATAATATAATTTGTCTTTGTTTCAACAGAGGCTGTGAAGTTGATTTTATCGGCATTGTAGTAATAATACTGATACTCCGTTCCGTTTGCGTCATTCTGAGGACTGCCGAGCATTTTCCAACCCTTTGGATTAATCATATCAAGATTACCCGCCTCTTTGAGCATTTCGTTGTAATTATATGTAAATTCCTCAAGAGTGATTGCGTAGCACATTCCGTTTACATTTTCACTTTCTTTGCGAATGTTCGGATTTTCTGTTACCTTTGCCTCATCGAGAGTAGAAAATTTATCGGGCGCATCTACTACACCCGAAACATCGGCATTCTTCTTGTCAGAACAGCCGAAAAGTGAAAGCATGAGGATTGCCGCTACAATCAGAACTAAAGTTTTTTTCATCAAATCACCAGATTTTCATATGTGTCAAAAACTCCACTTAAAAAAGTGGAGTTTTCTTATTTTTATCAATTATTCTTCCGTATTTTCTTCGGTTGAATCAGAAGTTTCGCCCTCGTTATTTTCGGAAACTTCTTCTGCAACCGTTTCTGACGGTTCGCCGTTTTCTGCGTTATCTTCGCTCTCGGCTGATTCATCATCTTCACCGTCAATGTGGGGAACACGGGCGATTGTTACAACCCTGTCGTCACCGTTTACTTTCATTACGGTTACACCCTTTGAAGGACGGGCGCAAACACGGATTGATTCGGCGGCAATTCTGATAATAATGCCTTCTTCCGAGATGATAATAATATCATCGTCAAGGTTAACCACCTTGATAGCGGCAACATCGCCGTATTTTTCCGTGTGGTAGTTGGTAAGACCTTTACCGCCACGGCTCTGAACACGGTAATCATCGGGACTTGAAAGTCTGCCGTAGCCTGTTTCGGAAACTGTGAGAACAAGACCGCCCTCACGGACAACACTCATTCCGACTACACAGTCGCCCTCTTTGAGAGCCATTGCCTTAACACCTCGAGCCTGTCTGCCCATTGCACGAATGTCGGTTTCGTTAAAGCGGATAGCCATACCCTTCTTGGTGGCGATAATAACCTGACTGTTACCATCAGTCATTCTTACCCACGCAAGTTCGTCACCCTCGTTGAGTTCAAGAGCGATAAGACCGCCCTTTCTTGAGGTGTTGTATGCATTGAGTTCAATACGCTTGATAATGCCCTGACGAGTGACCATAACAAGGTATTTTTCCTCGTCAAATTCAGGCACTCTTATCATTGAAGTTACCTTTTCGTCGGGTGAAATCGGGATCAGATTTGCAATATTCACACCCTTTGACTGACGGCTTCCCTCGGGAACTTCATAGCATTTAAGGCGATAAACTCTGCCCTTGTCGGTAAAGAACAGAACATAATCGTGTGAATTGATTACGAACATTTCAGCCGCAATATCTTCTTCACGGCGTGACATACCCGATACACCGCGACCTCCTCTGCGCTGAATTTTGTAGGTATCGGCAGAAAGACGCTTTACATATCCAAACTGTGTAAGTGTAAGAACGCACTCCTCCTGCGGAATAAGATCCTCAATATCAACCTCACCGCTGACAGCACAAATTTCTGTTCTTCTCGGATCGGCATATTTATTACGAATCTGCATAATTTCTTCTTTTACAATTTCAAGCTGTCTTGGCTCGCTTGCAAGAATTTCGAGATATTCTTCAATCTTTGCGTGGAGGGCTGCAATTTCATCCTCAATCTTAGTCTGCTCCATATTTGTGAGCTGACCGAGACGCATCTGAACGATAGCCTGAGCCTGAACATCATCAAGACCGAAACGCTCCATAAGACCTGCTTTTGCACTTGCAGTATCCTTGCTGTTTCTGATAATTTTGATTACCTCGTCAATGAAGTCAAGAGCAATCTTCAAGCCCTCAAGAATGTGAGCTCTGTCACGGGCTTTTTTGAGGTCAAAATCAGTACGACGACGAATAACCTCAGCCTGAAATTCAATATAGCATTGGAGCATTTCCTTGAGTGAAAGAATTTTAGGCTCGCCGTCAACGATAGAAAGCATAATTGCACCGAAGGTTGTCTGCAACTGTGTGTATGAGAACAGCTGGTTAAGAACAATCTGAGGTGAGGCATCTCTCTTGATGTCAATTTCAATGTGCATACCCTTACGGTCGGAATGATCCTCGATATTTGAAATACCCTCAATTCTCTTATCCTTTACGAGGTCGGCAATGTTTTCAATAAGTCTTGCTTTGTTGACCTTGTACGGAAGCTCCGTAACGATAATTTTATATCTGCCGTTTTTAGCTTCGATAATTTCAGTCTTGGCTCTTACGGTAATTTTTCCTCGACCTGTTGCATAGGCGGCACGAATACCGCTTCTGCCCATGATAATACCGCCTGTCGGGAAGTCGGGTCCGGGCATACACTCCATAATCTCTGCAAGCTCGGCATCGGGATTGTCAATGAGAGTACAAACTGCATCAATTGTTTCACCGAGGTTATGCGGAGGAATTTCGGTTGCCATACCAACGGCAATACCGCTTGAACCGTTTACGAGAAGGTTTGGAAAACGGCTTGGAAGAACAGTCGGTTCTTTAAGACGGTCATCGTAGTTCGACATAAAGTCAACCGTGTTTTTCTCGATATCCGTGAGCATTTCAAGAGAAATTTTACTCATTCTTGCCTCTGTATAACGGTAAGCGGCAGGCGGATCACCGTCCACCGAACCGAAGTTACCGTGACCGTCAACAAGCATATATCTCATGGAAAAATCCTGTGCAAGACGAACCATTGCGTCATAAACCGAGGCGTCACCGTGAGGGTGATACGAACCAAGCACCTGACCTACAGTGTCGGCACACTTATGGTACGGCTTTGACGGATCAAGACCGATTTGATTCATTGTATAGAGTATTCTTCTGTGAACAGGTTTCAAACCGTCTCTGACATCGGGCAACGCACGGGAAACAATAACGCTCATGGAGTAGTCCAAAAAGCTTTTTCTCATTTCATTTTGCAGATCGACATCAATAATTCTCGAATTCTTGTTCTGATTCTGTTCGTTATCCATATTCTTTCCTCGCTTTTCAAGCTCTTGTTACTGTCTGTTCAATAATTTATAATAATGTTATTTTGCGTTTTTTGGGTGGTTTAGTGTGTGATTTTGTTTCAGTAGGGGCGTTCATTGGACGCCCGCCTTGATGAAACGATTTGTTTTACACATATTTTTTGATGTGATGAAAAGTGTGTATGAATTTTGCGGCGGCAAACCGTGTTCGCCATTCATTTTGCTTGAAAAAGCAAAATGATTAAACAACATTTTTTATTTAACATCATTACCGATTTAAACAAATCATTTGTATCGCCAAGTAGGTTTTGCAATTGTTTTGATTTTGTGCCTTTATTCAATTCGTGTTTACACACGAATTGATTGGCGATCACTGATCGCCGCTACAGTATGGCAATACATTTGCGGCATTTATAAAATCACATTTTCGGCATATTTTGTACTGTTACTTGCGGGCGGCCAATGACCTCCCGTCTGAAATATAGTCGCAATGCGTTGCACATAAATGTGCCGCCTTTTGCTCGTTATTTCAGACAGCGCTTTGCTCCCTTTTTCCGCCACCGGCGGCGGTCGCAAGGCTACCCCTACTAACCCGTTAAAACGAATTTCACTGATAAATAAATTTAAAAAATTTAATATCAAAAGTGTTTTACTGCGGCTGAAATATCTTCGTAGAGTTTCGGAAAGCGTTTTTTGATGCTTGTGGGACGGAATGTTTTGGAATCTACAAAACCGTGTTCGGTTGTACCGTAGCCAAGCTCGGTTTCCGAACCGTCCTTTTCAATACGCTTTACCGTGTATGTAAAAATAATTCTTGCGGCTGTGATAGTCTGCACCCAAGTGCGGATAATCAGCTCGTCCTCATAAAGGGCAGGGATTCCGAAATGACAACTCAGGTTCAAAAGGGGAGTCATTACACCTGCATTTTCCATGTCTGTGTAGCTGATTCCGAACATTTTGATATAGTCATTTCTTGCTATTTCGTACCAAATCGGATAATTTGAGTGGTGTACAATTCCCATTCTATCCGTTTCTGCGTAACGAACTGTAACTTTTGTTCTTGCGTGCATAAAATCACCCCGTTTTTAAAATTTTGGTTTATCGTAATATATCAGACATCGAGATTCTGTACATACTTTGCATTTTTCTCAATGAAATCTCTTCTCGGCTCAACCTTGTCACCCATAAGAATTGTGAAGGTTTCGTCTGCCTGTTCTGCATCACTGAGATCAACACGGAGCATAAGTCTTGTTTCGGGATTCATTGTTGTTTCCCAAAGCTGTTCGGAGTCCATCTCACCAAGACCTTTGTATCGCTGAACTTCGGTTTTACCCTCAATTTGAGCCAGAATTTGGTCACGCTCAAGGTCCGAATACGCATATTTATGCTCTTTGCCCTTTGAAATCCTAAAGAGAGGCGGCTGAGCAATGTAAACATGGCCCTCTTCGATAAGCGGACGCATATATCTGAAAAAGAAAGTTAAAAGAAGGGTTCTGATGTGCGAACCGTCAACATCGGCATCCGCCATAATGATAACCTTGTCGTATCTGAGCTTTGCAATATCAAATTCATCACCTATGCCTGTGCCGAGTGCAGTGATAACGGGCATAAGCTTGTCATTTCCGTAAACTCTGTCAATTCTTGCTTTTTCAACATTGAGCATTTTACCCCAAAGAGGGAGGATAGCCTGAATTCTTCTGTCACGGCCGCCCTTTGCTGAACCGCCCGCAGAATCACCCTCGACTATGAAGATTTCTGTTTCGCTGCTGTCTTTTGACTGGCAGTCGGCAAGCTTACCCGGAAGCTGTGCGGAATCAAGCGGAGATTTTCTTCTTGCATTTTCCCTTGCTTTTCTTGCAGCCTCTCTTGCTCTTGATGACGCAAGCGCCTTTTCAAAAATTACCTTTGCAACAGCAGGATTTTCTTCGAGATAAACAGAAAGCTTATCCCTCATAAGGCGGTCAACCATTGCTCTTACCTCGGTATTACCGAGTTTTGCCTTGGTCTGTCCTTCAAATTGAGCCTCTTTGAGCTTTACACTGACAATTGCGGTAAGTCCTTCACGGACATCTTCACCGCTGAGGTTCTTATCATTGTCCTTCAATTTTCCAAACTTTCTTGCATAGTCATTCATAACATAGGTGAGTGCTCTTTTGAAGCCTTCTTCATGAGTACCGCCGTCGGTTGTATGAATGTTATTTGCAAAAGTGAGCAGATTTTCATTGTAGCTTTCGTTGTACTGGAGTGCAATTTCAACCGCAATCGTATCATCTGCGTTTCTTGACGCAAAGTAAATTACATCGGGATGAATAACTTCAAGAGAACGCTTTTTGTGAATATACTCAACAAAGCTCTTGATACCGCCCTCATAGACAAAGTTATTCTGAATAATATTTTCAAGGTCACGCTCGTCACGAAGCTCAATGTGAACACCTGCATTGAGAAATGCCTGTTCACGAAGTCTTCTTTCCAAAACGCTGTAATCGTAAACCGTGGTTTCTTTAAAAATTTCGGGGTCGGCTTTAAAGCGTACTTCCGTACCCTTAACATCAGACTTGCCGATTTTTTGAAGGTCGGTTACAATCTTTCCTCTTTCATAACGCTGGAAGTAAACATCCTCGCCGTCACAAACCTTGACTTCGAGCCACTCGGAAAGTGCGTTTACAACAGACGCACCTACGCCGTGCAAACCACCCGAAACCTTGTAACCGCCTCCGCCGAATTTTCCGCCGGCGTGGAGAACTGTGAATACAACCGTTACGGCAGGGAGTCCTGTTTTGCTGTTGACACCGACAGGAATACCACGGCCGTTATCGGTTACTCTGATTATATCGCCCTTTTCGATGACAACATCAATTTTTGTACAATAACCTGCAAGTGCTTCGTCAATTGAGTTATCTACGATTTCGTAAACAAGGTGGTGAAGTCCTCTCGGTCCTGTTGAACCGATGTACATACCGGGGCGCTTTCTTACAGCCTCAAGTCCTTCAAGAACCTGAATTTCATCTGCGCCGTATTCCTGTTCAACCTTTGAAAGCTCCATACCCTCGGATTCGCCGTCAAATTCAACCAATTTTTCAGCCTCAATCTCTTTTTCGTAGGCTTCATCAATGGCTTCCTCGTTTATATTTTCGTTGGTTTCATCAATATTTTCATTCATATTTTCGTTGTTTTCAAGATTATCCAAAACACTTACCTCCGTTTATTCGATGAACGAACAGCGTTTTTGTTCGTTTGTTTTTTCTGCTGTTTTTTTGATATTTGAATATTTTCGCTTTTTTGAGCGTCTGCTCCGAATTTTCTGAATTTTGTAAAAAACGGCACAAAAAGCAGAAAAAACAGTATAAGTACGATATTTGTAATCATCAACGCTATCACATTTGTACCTGAAAAAGCCGTCATTTCAAAGATATTGACGAAAATTCCTATCACAACTGCAATCAAAAATAAAATCCAAAGTCCCGAAAATGAGGTCTTGAACTGCCTTTTGCAGTGATAGCAGGTGTGAATTTTTGTATTTAAGCTCTTCCTTGCATCACCATAACGATAAATTGCGTGACAATGCGGGCATACGGGCAGTCTGAACACAATATCACCCGTTAAAACTTTCTGTTCACGGAATAACGGTTGCCGTCATCCGTTTTTTTATTTTCCGAAGCTTCCTCGGAATTTATGTAGTGTCTGCTTCTGTTCACCGCATGGTGCTGGGGCATTTCGGAGTGAATCTTTTTGAGTGTTGCTCCGCTTGATGCATGATTCTCACTTGTATTGTTAATCACTGAAACATATTCCTGCTTTTCAAAGGATGACGAATCGGAAGAAATCTCATTTGAATCAAGTCTTTGTCTTGCGGCATTTCTTTCGGCTCTGATTTTGTTAAATACATCCGTGTTAATTTCAAAATTATCATCGGTATCATTCTGCTGAGGAGTGATACTCGGGAAAGTATAGTTTTCATCCTCGTCAAGTTCCGAGGTAAGAAGATTGTCTGAATAAGCGATGCCTGCTTTTTTTGCCTCCATAGACTTACGGTATTTCTTGTACGGCTCATAGTGAACGAAGTTCGGTGAAGCTGCCGTAAAAATTATAAGCGGAATCGCAACGAGTAAAATTCCGAGAGGATTGCTCACAAGACCTGCAAGAATCCAACCTGCCATTATTGCAAGAGAAATTACCACAGCAACAATAAAAAACAAAATTACCTTCTTATCAACTGCAACCTTGCTCTCTTTTCCGCACTTTTGGCAGATATATTCTGCTTTTCTTCTGCTTGCAAACGATGAGGTATATGAAATTCTTCTTCCGCAGTAGGGGCATTTTCTCATTTTCATACACAGAACTCCTTTTTATATCCGTATCAACGGTACATAAGCTCCTTATAGGGAGATTGACTTCTTTTTATGAGTGTTTTTGATGAAAGCTGGCTGATATAAACGGTAATTTTGCCGTTCTTTTCACAGACAACAAAGGATTTCGGCAATTCAAACGAAACATTTACAACTCTGCCTCTTTTTTCGGCGGCAGTAAGATAATCCCTTGTCTTTTTTGACACGGTACACTCGTCCATATCGAAAATTCCGATAACCGTTTCGGTTGTGATAACGGTGTCCTGTCCGAGATGAAGATACATCAGCTCACCTCTCCGTTGTTCAGCAGAAAGATTTTTCCGTCTTTAAGCTGTTCTTTATTCGACTTTTCACAGCAGGTAATAAACACCTGACATCCGTGAAGTTCGTTGAGTAAAAAATCCTGTCTTTTTGCATCAAGCTCAGAAAGCACATCATCAAGCAGAATAACGGGTTCTTCGCCCATTCTTTCACGCAATACAGACGCCTCGGCAAGCTTCAGCGACAGAACCGCACTTCGCTGTTGTCCCTGAGATGCAAAAGCTCTGGCATTTTTACCGTTTATTATAATTTCAATATCATCACGATGAGGACCGTAATTTGTAAAACCCGTCCTTATATCGTCACTCTTGTGTTTTTCAAGTTTACACTTGAGTTTTTCATAAATTTCACCGACCGTATCATTCTCGGAGGCTTCGTATCCCGACATATAACGGATTTTCAGCTCTTCTTTGCCTTTTGAAATTCCGTTATGATATTCAACGGCACGGTCGGAAAGCATTTTTACATAGTCGATTCTGTTTTTTACAAGCACTGCGCCGCTTTTCAAAAGCGGTTCATCCCATACGGGAAGTGTGTCCGCAAGTGACGGTCGCCTGTAAATGTCTTTCAAAAGCGAATTTCTTTGATTGAGAATCCTGTTGTATTTTGAGAGAACAACCGCATTTTTAAGCTTTTCACGACAGATTGCGCTGTCAATAAATTTTCTCCGCTCACCCGGACCTCTTTTTATAAGGCTGAGGTGTTCGGGAGAAAATACAACGGCGCAAAACCGTTCAATCAGTGCGGCGGCTGAATTTTTCTGCACACCATTGATTTCAACGGACTTTTTTCCGCCCCTGAAAAGAATTTTTGCTGTTTGCTCACGCTCCTGACCGAGAAAACGCATCTCAATCCTCGCAAAATTCTCATCCCAATTGATAATTTCGCTGTCCTTTGAACCTCTGAAGCTGTGACCTCCGCAAAAAAACCACAGTGCCTCAAGCAAATTTGTCTTTCCCTGAGCATTGTCACCGTAAATTATATTTACTCCGTCACAAGGAGTGATTATATTGTCCTTTAAATTTCTGTAATTTTCAAATTTAAGAGCAATTACCTTCACTTACTTCATCAATCCCAAAGTTATTCAACGATTATTTCAAGACCGTCAAACACAGCCGTGTCGCCGACACGCATTTTTTTGCCTCTCATTGTGCAGATCTCACCGTTTACGGTAACATCTCCGTTCTGAATTACAACTTTTGCCTGTCCGCCGGTTTCAACCGCACCGCCGAGTTTAAGTAAATCCTGCAATTTTATGTATTCGCTGTCAATTTTAATTTTCTCAGTTTTCATTTGCCAACCTCATCGGAACAACTATGCTCAGATAGCTGTCACCCTTAACGGGTTTTACAATCATCGCCGTAAGTGAACCGTTGAGAATAAGCTTAATCTCATCGGTATCGGCATTTTTCAAAGCGTCAAGAAGGTATCTGTTGTTAAAGCCGATTTCAACCGACTCTCCGATGATAGGAACAGAGATTACATCATTGGCTCTGCCTACTGCGGATGTACATGAAAGTTTAATTTCATCATCCGAAAAAATGCATCTTACCGGGCTTTGGATTCTATCGTTGTTCAAAAGCGACATTCTTTCAACTGCATCAATAATTGTTCTTGTATTGATAACTACCTCAGTTTTTGTCTCTTTCGGAATTGCAGACTTGTATTCTATGAATGTGCCCTCGATAAGACGGGAGATAATTCTGTAATTTTTGATTTTGAATGTGATATGTCGCTGACCGATGATAATTTCCGTATTTTCTTCGTCATCAGTGAGGAGTTTAAGCACCTCATGCTGAGTTTTTCCCGGAACAACAAAACGGTTTTTGCTTTCGCTGTCTACATTTTCACTGCGAATTGCCATTCTGTAACCGTCAATGGCAATAATTTTGAATACACCGTCCTCAATTTCGTAAAGTGAACCTGTGTAAATAGGCTTTGCCGTGTTTTCGCTTACTGCGTAGACTGTCTGTCTAATCATATCACGCAGAATTTTTGCATTGAGAGTGATTCTGTCAGTCTGTTCAAATGACGGAAGGTCGGGATATTCAACAGATGACATACCGACAATCTGATAATTAACCTTTCCGCAGGCAATGTATGTAACCATACGCTCATCGGTTTCGATAAAGACAATCTCTTCGGGAAGTCGGCGTACAATATCAAGAAACAGCTTTGCGCTTACGACAATTTCGCCTTCTTCTTTGATTGTTGCCTCAATATCGGTTGTTATACCGATTTCAAGGTTATAACCTGAAATATTCAGTGTGTTACCGTATGCTTTTATAAGAACGCCTTCAAGTGCAGGAATTGATGCCTTTGTTGACACAGCTCTTGACACATTGGATATGGCTGTTGCCAAATCGGAGCGCAAACATGAAATTTTCATCGGGTGCATTCTCTCCTGTCTTTTTATTAATATTTTTATTGTAGTAGTAGTAGGGGATGTCAAAATGTCAAAAAGCGGTGAGATTCCGCATTGACACTGAAAAAAAGCATAAACAAAAGATTTTTTCGATTTGTTTGCTTTTGTTGACAAAAATATTTTTTAGTAAATTTTTCAACATCGGGTTGAAGAATGTTTATGGAATGTTGAAAAATATGTTAAATAATTCAGTCTATCTGTCACGGATATTTTTGATGGTATCGTCAATGATTTCTTTGACCTTTCTGTCCTTTTCCATCATCTTCTGAACCTTCTGAATTGTATATATAATGGTAGAATAATGACGGTTGCCGAATTCTTCACCGATTGCAACCATTGAAAGCGTTGTAAGCTCTCGTGTAACATATATTGCAATATGTCTTGCGTTGCTGATATTGGCACTGCGGTTTTTTTGTGAACGAATTTCGTCTGCCGAAACGCCGTAGGTTCTTGCAACCTCGTCAATAATGCGTTCAACGGTAACCTCGGGCGGAGCGTCATTGTTGAGAATGTCGGAAATTATGCCCTGAACCGAATTAATTGTCGGTTTTTCACCGTCAAGGTAGTATTTGGCTTTGATTTTTTTAACTGTTCCCTCAAGCTGACGAATATTTGCCTTGATTTTAGATGCAACATACTCGCAGACTTCGTCCGAAATTTCAACTCCGTCAAGCTCTGCCTTTCTTTTTATAATGGCAATTCTTGTTTCAAGATCCGGAGGCTGGATATCTGCAATAAGATCCTGCTCAAATCTTGAACGCAAACGATCCTCAAGAGTTTTGATTTCCTTAGGAGGACGGTCTGATGTGAGAACAATCTGTTTTCTTGCGTCATAAAGTGCGTTAAAGGTATGGAAAAATTCTTCCTGTGTACTTTCTTTACCGCCGATAAACTGAACATCGTCCACGAGCAGAATATCCGCCTGTCTGTATTTTTGTCTGAATTCATTCATCTTGGCAAGACGGAGCGACTCAACAAGCTCAACGGTAAAATCGTCGCCTTTTATGTAACAGATAACCTTTGACGGATCGTTTTTCTTGATTTCATTGCCGATTGCATACAAAAGGTGAGTCTTGCCGAGTCCCGAGTTTCCGTAAAGAAAGAGGGGGTTGTAGGCATGTGACGGATTTGTTGCAACTGCAAGACAGGCTGCATGAGCAAACTTATTT
>OGRS01001498.1_pt1 | contig 13432 bp, 8 predicted proteins | sample 1553561 | NCBI WGS metagenome assembly OGRS01 (sample SAMEA2580103, study PRJEB22360) | human gut metagenome | biome: human gut; feature: human-associated habitat; material: faeces | place: Denmark | collected 2008/2010
CGGCTCCGATGTGGTTATCCTTTAACAAAACACCGTCCGATAAGTTGTAACGGTGATTATAGCCGCCGCCGACCTTTACGGCATATTTTTCAAAAATGCGGTTGTTCGGTGTTGTCTTTCTTGTATCAAGCAGCTTTGTTTTACTGCCCTTTAACAAATCGGCTATCGAGCGGGTATACGTTGCGATACCGCTCATTCTCTGTAAGTAATTTAAGGCAGTGCGTTCTCCTGAAAGCAGGACTCGGATATCACCCTTTACGACTGCAAGCAAATCACCTTTTTTTACAGCATCTCCGTCCTTTACGTAAAATACGACTTGTGTTGTTTCGTCTAAAAGCTCAAACACTCTTTTAAATACGTCCAAGCCCGCAATCACACCGTCCTGCTTGCACAAAAGCTGTACCTCGCCCTGCTGCGGGTGGCGCATTACGGCATTTGTTGTAATATCTTCGCTTGTAATATCTTCTTCCAGTGCCTGCATAATTAATTTATCTGCATTTAACTTCATTGATATACTGTTCATGTACCTTTTTCTCCCTTTCAATTTCTTCAAAAATTTCTGTCTTGTACTGTTTTTTCAATTCATCATAGCCGTTGTACTTCCGGAGTGCTGCCGCTTCCACGAGTTCCGGACAACTCTCTGCCATATCAAAGCCGTCTGTAATATGCTTTGCCGCACGTTTCGCAAAGACCAGACTTTCAAGCAGGGAATTGCTTGCCAGACGGTTTGCGCCATGCACACCGTTACAGCTTGCTTCACCGACTGCATATAACTGTTCCATAGACGTTTTGCTGTTGCAGTCTACATGGACACCGCCCATAAAATAGTGCTGTGCCGGTACAACCGGAATACTTTCCTTTGTGATGTCATAGCCTTCTTCCAGACAATGCTGATAAATATTCGGAAAATGTTCCATAATCGTCTTTTTATCTATATTTTCAAGTGACAGATGCACATACGGCATATCGTCTTTTTCCATCTGCTCATAAATTGCCCGTGCAACCACATCTCTTGGAAGCAGTTCATCAACAAACCGCTCGCCTTTCCTATTTAATAAAATAGCGCCTTCCCCACGTACTGATTCGGATATTAAAAATCTTCTTCCCGGCTTTTCGGAATACAGTGTTGTCGGATGAATCTGGATATAATCAATATTTTCCAGTTCGATATGATGGCGCAGGGACAGTGCCAGTGCATCACCCGTCAGATGCGGAAAATTCGTGGAATGTGTGTATAAACCGCCGATACCGCCGCATGCCCATACGGTATCCTTTGCCGAAATTGTAATCAGATGCGGCATCGCTTCCTTTGATACACGGCATACAATACCGTAGCATACATTGTCCTGTTCAACAATATCTACCATTTCCGTATTTTCAAGGATTGTAACATTCGGCAGCTTCTGCACCTGTGCAAGCAGCTTGCTTGTAATCTCTTTTCCCGTAATATCTTCATGGAAGAGGATTCTCGGTGTGGAATGGGCACCTTCTCTTGTAAAACGCAAGTGTCCGTTATCATCCCGCTCAAAATCTACACCGTATCCGATTAAATCATCAATAATCTCACGTGAAGAACGAATCATGATATCCACAGACTCTTTTCTGTTTTCATAATGTCCTGCACGCATAGTATCTTCAAAATAACTGTCGTAATCATCTTCATTTTTTAATACACAAATTCCACCCTGTGCAAGAAACGAATCACTGCTTTCCAAATCCGCCTTTGTAATCATCACAATCTGCTTATCACGTGGCAGATTCAGTGCGGTAAACAAGCCGCCAACTCCCGTTCCTACAATCACAATGTCCGTATTAATATGTAACTTTACCTTATTCTCATTCATCTTGACACATTCTTTCCGGCTATTTTGCAAGCTCTAACATTCTCTCAAGCGGACGGCCTGACTTTTCACTTAACTCTTTTTCCACCGTTACGGCATTGCTCTCATTTTTTAAGACATCCCGTACTTTCTCTAATGTAATCTTTTTCATATCCGGGCAGATCTGATGAGCCGATGCCGGATAAAACTTTTTCCCAGGATTTTTCTTTTTCAACTCGTAAAATACACCTGTTTCCGTACAAATCACAAATTCCTCTGCATCGCTTTTTGTTGCATAATCAATAATACCCGAGGTACTGCCTACATAATCTGCCAGTGCCGACACTTCCGGAAGACATTCCGGGTGTGCAAGCACAAGTGCCTGCGGATGCTCCTGTTTTGCCTTTTTGACAGCTTCCGGTGCAATTGCCTTATGAACCGGACAGTGTCCGTTCTGGTATAAAAATTCTTTCTCAGGCACCTGCTCTGCAATAAAATGTCCGAGATTGTCATCCGGAATAAATAAGATGTGTTTATTCGGGAGTGCCTTTACAATCTTTAACGCATTTGAGGAAGTCACACATACATCCGCGTGTGCTTTTAACTCTGCCGTGGAGTTGATATAACAGACAACCGCTAAATCTTCATACTCTGCACGAAGCTTTTCAATTCCTGCGATATCTGCCATATGTGCCATCGGACAGTCCGCACTCATATCCGGCATTAAAACCTTTTTCCCCGGATTTAATACCTTTGCGCTCTCACCCATAAATCCCACACCGCAGAAAACAACGACATCTGCTGTTGTTTCCGTTGCAAGACGGCTTAAGTAGTACGAGTCCCCGATGTAATCTGCAATTTCCTGCACGGCATCTTCCACATAGTAATGTGCAAGAATGACTGCATTTTTCTCTTTTTTCAGTTGCTTAATTTCCTCTGTTACCGCGTTCATCATTTACCTCATTTTCCTGTATAAGTGCTAAATTTTTTGTTGGTAATTATATCACGTTTCTTTACAGGTGACAAGACAGTTGTAAAATCATTTTACAAAACGCCTGTCCGCCGCTGTTTTAAGCCTGTTTCTGTGTGGTATAGACGCGTGCCGGAAATGTAATTGTAATCGTTGTACCTTCGCCCTGTTTACTGTCCACCTTTAACGGATACTGATCCCCGTAATACAGCTTTAAACGCTCGTTGACATTTCTTGCACCATATCCGCCGGACTGCACCGTTAAAAAATCTGCCGCCGTCTGCTTATCCATGCCGACACCGTTATCCGATACCGTCAATACTACCAGATAATCTGTGCCGGATTCCACATCTGGTTCTCGGCGGGATTCTGTACCGGATTTCGTTTCGGATTGTGTGTCAGATTCCATATCTGTCCGGTGTGTAAGCGGCTTTTGTGCAGGCTCCTGCCAGCCGCGGATTGTAATCCGCCCTCTGCCCTCTGTTTTTAAGTCAATTCCGTGATCAATCGCATTTTCAACCAGCGGCTGTAAAATCAGATTCAGGGATTCGTATTGTAAAATTTCCGCTGCCACATCTATTTCCACATCAAAATCCCCGTCATGCATAAGCTGCTGGATTTGCAGATAGGAGCGTACATTGCTTAATTCCTGCTCTAATGTCAATGTGTTTCTTCCTTTATTTAATGAAGTTCTGTAATAATTGGAAAGTTCAAGTGTAATCCGGCTGATGTCCTCCTGCCCGCTCTCAATGGCTTTCCAGTTAATCAGGGACAGCGAATTGTATAAAAAATGTGGATTTATCTGCGCCCGGAGTGCCCGCATTTCATATTCCTTCTGGTGAATCCTGCCCTCATAAACCTCGGTAATTAAGGTGCTGATGCGGCTGACCATATGATCAAAGCCGTTAATTAATGCACCGATTTCATCGTTGCTGTCACTATGGACACGTACTGTGAAATCGCCCTGCTCCACCTTCTGCATATTGTGCTGTAACAGCTCAATTCTCTCTATTAAAAAGCGCGAGGTCGATATCAGCGCAAGCACTGCACCGGCTATAATCACCGTCACTGCCACAAAAATCATGCGCATCATCGGCTTTGCCGACTGGATAATCAATTCTGTCGGTTCATACATATAAATCGTCCAGTCCGTTGTCGCAAGCGGTGTACTGATAACCGTGTAATCGCCGCTGCCGTCCCGTATTCCACAAAAGTCTGCAAAATTTAACGCCTTATCCACATTTTCACCGGTAAAGCTGTGGAATTCGTACACCTCGCTGCCCGCAGAATCGACAATATAAATCCCGTAGTTTTTCTGCGTATTTTCTTCAAGTGCTTCAAACACCTTATCATAATCCACTGAAATGTATAAAATGCCGAGTTTATTCTTCTGATAAAGCAGTGACATTTTTCGTGCCGATGACAGCGTGTGCGCCGAGCTGTCCGCAAACCACTGAATCGTTGTATGTTCCTTTGACGTATCAAACCACGGTGCAGCTTCAATTTCTGACAGCGGTGCAAGCGTGGTATCGTGCTTTACCGTGCCTTCAGCGTAAATCGTCACCTGTTTCACGTCTTCGTGGAAATATTTAAGCGACGATAGCATCGGGTCAAACAACAGCACAAGCTGGTCGTACATTTCATAATCGCTTTTATAGTCGTAGCTGACAACCCGCGAAATCGTTTCATTAAAGGTGATGTAATTGGACAGGTTGTTATACACCTCTAACTGGGCATCAATACCCGCTCCCGCCTGATTGACAAAATTCTGGATACTTTTCGTATCGCGCTCAATTAAAATATGCTTCATCTGCCCGTAGGAAAATGTAAACAGAACAATAACCGGCAGTACTGCCGTGAGCAGGTAAATCCCTGCCAGCCTGTATTTCAACTTCATATTTTTTATATTCATCTTAAATTCCATTTCTGAATTTCTGAGGACTCACCCCGTAGCACTCGCGGAAACTCTGGCAGAAGTACGAAACATTCTGATAACCGCACGCTTCGCTGATATTTACAATTTTCATATTTGTATTTTCAAGCATATCCTTTGCCTTTTCCATGCGGTACTGCTTGATAAATTTACTTAAATTCTGTCCTGTTTCTTTTTTAAAAACCGTACTTAAATAACTCGGTGCCAGATACACCATGTCTGCAAGCTGTTCTACGCCCAGTTCATCCCCGAAATGCGTATAAATATACTTTTTGACTGTTTCAATTTCTTTATGCTGTGTCTGCGGATTTTTTGCAAATACTGCTTCCAGCTTATCAATATGGCTGTTGACAATCGACACAATACAGTTAAAATCCCCGGACTTATACAATGTATCAATTTCCTTATTAAATTCCTCTTCCCGCGTCTCCGGCAGATTCTGATAGAAATCTTTTAACAGATTAGAAAAAATAAATTTAATATAAATCTGTGAAAAATATGATTTTTTGCGGTACTTGGCACACATTCTGTCAAAATGCTCTCGGAGTGCCCGGATATCTTTCATCTTAATATCCTGTTTCATCTGCTTCATGAGCGTGTCGTCATCAATCTGCACCAGCACCGGCGTTTCCCCGCTGATGTCCTCGGAATATACATACACATCAGGGCGGTAAAACTTATTTTCCATCAGGGCTTCAAGCATATCCATTGTCTGCGGTATTTTTTCATAATCGTCAATTTCGCCTGAAATTGCAAAATGACAGTGTTCGCCGTATTTTTTGAAAACGGCATCATGCAGCTTTTGTGCTGTCTGCTGCAGGGTCATGTAATGCGGACTGGCATTTAATAAAAGCACTGCCTGCTGCGGGTTTAAGTTTAAATACTGATATTCTTCACTCATATTTTCTTCAAGTATCTCCGCCTGAAAATCAAGCGCTTTTTTCCCAAAAAATTCTCGGTCAAACTCAAGAAATACAATCCGGTGGAAGTGATTCCAGAAATTTTCTCCCGCAAGATTTCCTGCCAATGTATGCACCTGTTCTGCACCGCCCCCATTAAATAAGGTATATAAAAGATATTCCCGCATATAGCTGCTCTGCTGCAGACGTTGTTCATTTTCAACATACTGCTTTTGCAGTTCCCCTGTAACCTTCTCTATGGTCTGTGCAAATTCCTGTGGATTGACCGGCTTTAAAATGTAGTCCGATACGCCAAGACGCACTGCCAGCTTGGCATACTCAAATTCATTATACCCGCTGAATATAATGGTTTTTAATGTAAACCCCTCTTCTTTGGCTGCTCCAATAAGTTCTATGCCGTCCATAAACGGCATTTTTACATCGGTCAGCAATATATCTATCTTTTTCCCCTGATTGCGCATTGAACAAAGCTGCTCGAGTGCTGCTTTGCCGTTTGGTGCTTCATAGATTTCAAACGGCTCTGCCTGCTTCTTTAACAGAAATTTAATTCCGTTACGTTCAATCTTTTCATCATCCACTATTAAAATTGTATACATACCATTCCCCATTCTGTCCATTTACTATATAGCCAGTATACCACACCTTCCATTTAATGTAAAAAATAACTGGCTTTTGAACTGCCAATATACTATAATGTCGCTATGAAAGTGCCTTTGCTCGCTTTCTGATGATAACAGTGTGCTGTATATCAGGCACAGAAATGAGGTCTTTATGAAACATATCTTACATATATTCCGCAAAGACGTTACCGGTCTTAGCCGCAATTTATTCGCTTTGGTGATTGCGGGCGGATTGTGTATTATTCCGTCCCTGTATGCGTGGTTTAACATTTATTCCAACTGGGACCCGTATGCCAACACATCTTCCTTAAAGGTTGCTGTCGTATCTGAAGACAGTGGATTTTCTTCAAAGGGAAGCGACCCTGTCAATATGGGAAATCAGGTTGTGGAGCAGCTCCATGACAATACCGGTGTAGGCTGGGTTTTTCCACAGGATACAGATGCTGCTTTAAAAGGGGTATATGACGGCAGTTATTATGCTGCCATTATTATCGGTGATGATTTCAGCCGCAGTCTGTTTGATTTTCTGGATAACGGCATGAATCACCCAAGCGTGACATATTACGAAAATTCAAAGAAAAATGCCGTTGCCACAAAGATTACCGATACGGCAAGTTCTACACTGCAGCAGACGATTAACACAGAATTTATTAACGTTGCCGCACAGACAGCATTAAGCGGTCTTGAAAGTATTACCCAAAAGGATTCTTCCATTTCCGGCAAACTTATTGACGATATGAAGACCATTCAGGATAATCTGTCCGGTTATGCCGATACCATTGCCACCTTCCAGAACGGCAATGCTTCTTTATCGGAAAATCTGGAGTCCATGAGTGCATTGATTCCGGAATTACAGGATATTTTAGAAAATTCAAAAGATACAACAAAGCTGACACAGTCTGCACTGTCCCGCTCTGTCGATAACATGACCGACCAGCTTGACACAACACTTGCCGCCATGGAAACCATTTCTGAGCAGGTGCAGAAGCATTTAGACACGGCACAGAATAAAATCACAAGCGATACACAAGGGGCATCCGATGCACTTTCTGCCGCATTAGACGGCTTAAACTCCCTGCTTGAGCAGAATCATAAACTGGATGACCTTTTAAACAAATTAGATGATCTGGAATATATTGACCATAACATTATTGCACAGATCCGCGGACAACTTGAAGCAATTTCTACTTTACAGGACCTTGCAAAGAATCTGATTGACCAGACTTCTTCGATTGTAAAGGAAACACCTGAAATTGCCGCTGCAAAGGCAGAAGTGCTGCATACCCTGTTATCCTCCTGCCTTGATAAAATGACACAGACCCAGCAGAAGTATCACACCATTGCTTCATCCGGTTTAAGTTCATTAAAAATCACCGTGAACGCAGCTGCGGATTCTGCCTATAAATCACTTGAAAATTCAGGCAGCCAGCTAAACAGCTTAGAACAGATTTTACTCGGAACCAGCAAAATCGCCCTGACGGCAAACCAGACCCTTGGCGATACCGGAACGATTATTTCGGGCATGTCCGATAAAATCCAGCTGATTTTGACTTCCTTAAATAATATTACGGATTCTTCGGCTTATCAGACGCTTTCACAGTTATTACATGCCGATGCGGCCTCCTATGCCGAATTTATTGCAACACCTGTGGAAGTTGAACAGATTGATGTCTACCCGGCAGTCAACTACGGTACGGCAGTTACACCGTTTTACACAGCACTGGCGCTGTGGGTCGGCGGTATCGTACTCGTGGCACTGATGAAAGTACACGTTGACAATAATCCGAAGATGGAACTGATGGCAAAACCGCACGAACTGTATCTGGGCAGATTCCTTTTATTCTTTGTGATGGGACAGATACAGAGCCTGATTATTGTACTCGGCGATTTATATTTATTAAAAGTTTCCTGTGAACATCCGGGACTGCTCATTTTGACGGCTTCTGTCGCAAGCTTTGTATTTGTCCTGCTGATTTACACGCTGACACTTTCCTTTGGCGATGTCGGAAAGACCATTGCCGTTGTTATGGTTGTTATCCAGATTGCCGGTTCGAGCGGTACATTCCCGATTGAACTGCTGCCGCAGTTTTTCCAGAACGTATACCTGTACTTCCCGTTCCCGTATGCGATTAACGCCATGCGCGAAGCCATCAGCGGCATGTATGAAATGAACTACTTTATTTATATGGGAAAACTGCTGATTTTTGCCGCAGCTTCCCTTTTACTCGGACTGGTAATCCGCAAACCTTTCATTCCGCTCAATCATTTCTTTGAGGAAAAGATGAAAGAAACCAAAATGATGTAACCAATACATATTTGTTAGTGAGGTAGAACTATGACTTTAAAAAACAGCCCTGTGGCAGATGACCTTCTGGCAACACCCATAGCACGGACTTCTGCCAGAAGCCTGTCCGATTCCGGTTCACCGGATACGGATTTTACAGACGTGTCTTCGTCTAAGAACGGACGTGATGAAGATTTTAACGCGACTTTAATGCAGATTCAGGAATTCAGCCATACACTGCATGAACGCAATCAGAAGCGTATTAAGGCGGGACTCTGGTGTATTGCCATTATCCCGATGATTTTCCTTATTTTGCTGCTGCATATGGAGAGTTCAAAGGTTGTGTATCTTTTATTATGGGTAATTTCACTCTTTTTAATTTCTGCATATCTGGTAACGGTCGCTTACATTGATGACCAGATGCAAAAAAAATTAAAACAGCTCGGACTGGATTTGAAAGAGGGACACGACTACCTTGTACAGGATTTACCATCCCGTCTCAATAACAACTTACAGTCTATTATCACTGCTGCAAAGGAGATTAAACTATGAAAAATATTTTTCTTGTTTTTATACAGGACCTCAAACGTATCAGTACCAATGTGGTCGCCATTGTTGTACTGATTGGTCTTACCGTCATTCCATCCCTGTATGCGTGGTTTAACACTCTGTCAAACTGGGACCCATACGGAACAGACTCCACTTCCCGCATCAAGGTTGCTGTGGCGTCTGATGATCCGGGTGTAACTATTGACGGTGTGACTGTAAATATCGGCGACCAGATTATTTCTAATTTAAAAGCCAATACAACCATCGGCTGGGTGTTTACGGATTCCACGCAGGAAGCCATTGACGGCGTGTACAGCGGCGACTACTATGCCGCACTGGTTCTACCGTCTGACTTTACAAGCGATATGGTAAGTTTTCTTTCGGATTCCCTAGAACATCCGCAGATTCAGTATTACTGTAATCAGAAGAAAAATGCCATTGCGCCGAAAATTACGGATAAGGCAAAAAAAGCAGTTCAGTCCCAGACTAATTCCACCTTTGTGAACACTTTAACAAAAAGTCTTGTAAGCGCCAGCTCCGCTGCTATCACCGTGGATTTTGACAGTCTGACACTGGATGATACCACAGGGAATTCACTCATTGATGTCATATCCGGTAAACTGACCGATGCCTACAATGAATTGCAGACATACAATGTGATGTTAGATTCCCTGATTTCCATTACACAGATTTCTTCCGATGTTTCCTCTCTTGCGCGTAGTTCTTCATCGGATTTACCGGAAACACTGGAAACACAGGCAGGAGAACTTGCCGCCCTGCAAAAGCTTTTGGATGCCAATTCAGTTTCTTCCCTGTCAGAGGTTTCCGCTTCACTTTCGGAAAATGTATCCTCTATCCGCAGTGTAATGTCTTCCATTTCTTCTTTATATCAGGATATGGACGGCGACATGAACACCTTTACGGATGCGATTACACAGGGACAGGAAAATCTGACACGGACACAGCAGACTTTAAATACACTGATGACTAAGCTTTCCGATTCTATTGAATTACTCAATAAAATCGCTTCCGACCCGGAATATGATTTTGTGAATGAAATTTTAGGCAGTGACCCGCAGACACTGGCAGACTTTATTGCCTCACCGGTAGAAATTACGACCAAAAAGATTTATGAAATTTCAGCTTACGGTTCTGCCGTTTCACCGTTTTACACGGTCCTTTCCATCTGGGTCGGCGGTCTGATTATGGTGGCTATCATTCATACACAGGTGAAAAAATCCAAACACCTGCCGGCCGGCGTAAAGCCGTATCAGAAATTTTTCGGACGATACCTGACATTTTACTGTATCGGGCAGTTGCAGACACTTCTGATTGTACTCGGAAATCTGTTTTATATCCAGATTCAGTGTCCGCACCCAGTTTTATACTGGTTTGCATGTTCTGTCACCAGCCTGGTCTTTACGATTTTTATGTATGCACTGACGGTTGCCTTTGGCAATATCGGTGAAGCCCTTGCAATTATTTTCATGGTAGTCCAGGTTGCCGGAAGCGGCGGTACGTTCCCGATTGACGTCCTGCCAAAGGTTTACCGGATGATTTACCGCTACCTGCCGTTCCCATATGCCATGGATGCCCTGCGCGAAACGATTGGCGGCATGTACGGCAATTATTACTGGGAATGTATCGGCAGACTCTTTATCTATATTATCATTGCCATTCTCATCGGTCTTGTCCTTCGCAAGCCGTTTGAACAGCTCAATCACTATATGGAACGGAGTAAGGAAAATTCCGGAGTGATGCTGTAACAGGCAAAAAAACAACCCGCATTTTCCACACGCTGTGGAGGCAAAAAAACAACCCGCATTTTCCACACGCTGTGGAGGCAAAAAAACACCCTCACTTTACACACGCTGTTTGACGTAAAGTGAGGGTGTTTTTTGCCTTGGTGGGGGCGGGCGGAAAGATTGTGGGTGATTTTGCCTTGGCGGGGACGGAAAGGGTTTGTGTTTTTTGCCGCCTGTTTACTTTTTGCCCGGCTTACAGTTTCCAGATATCGGTGTTGTACTGGCGGATGGTGCGGTCGGAGGAGAAGAAGCCTGCCATCGCGGTGTTTATCAGCATTTTTCTGCCCCATGCGGCTCTGTCTTTGTAGTCTGCAAGCGCCTGTTCTTTTACCTTTATATATTCCTTGAAATCCAACAGTGTCATGAACCAGTCTTTGCTGATGATTTCATGGTGCAGACGGGATAAGTTTTCTTCATCACCATACTGCTTTAACTCATCTGAAACGATAAAATCAACGCATTTTTTTATCATTTCATCCTTTTCATAAAGGTCCTTTGCACAGTAATCGGCATTTTTGTAATGCGCGATGACTTCGTCACTGGATGCACCAAAGGTATAGATATTGTCTTTGCCGACAAGCTGTGCAATCTCGACATTTGCACCGTCAAATGTTCCGAGTGTCAGTGCACCGTTTAACATAAATTTCATATTGCCCGTTCCGGAAGCTTCCTTGGAAGCCAGCGAAATCTGCTCTGAAATGTCGCACGCCGGAATCAGCTTTTCCGCCATCGTCACATTATAATTTTCCACCATGACAACCTTTAAATACGGACTGACATCCGGGTCATTTGCAATCAATTCACCCAGGCACAAAATTAAGTGAATAATATCTTTTGCAATCGTATATGCTTTTGCCGCCTTCGCACCGAAAATAACCGTAACCGGAGTATCCGGAATATTTCCGGCCTTAATCTCAAAATATTTGTAAATGACATACAGTGCGTTCATCTGCTGGCGCTTGTACTCATGCAGGCGCTTTACCTGAATGTCAAAGACCGACTGCGGATTGATTTTTACACCGCATTTTTCCTGCATATATGCAGCAAGACGTTTCTTATTTTCCACCTTGATTTCAAGCATGCGCGCAATCACATTTTCATCATCTGCATATTTTATAAGCTGTGAAAGTTCCCCTGCTTCCTTTTTAAAATCTGCACCAATCAGTTCTTCAATATAGGCGGCCAGTGCCTGATTGCAGTGCAGTAACCACCTTCTGAACGTAATGCCGTTGGTTTTATTGTTAAATTTTTCAGGATAAATGCGGTAAAAAGATTTCAGTTCTTCCTGCATCAAAATCTCCGTATGCAGCTTTGCCACCCCATTTACACTGAAACCATAATGAATATCAATATGTGCCATATGCACACGGTCGTTTTCGTCAATAATGTAAACGGAAGAATCCGTATAACGGGCGCGTACATTTTCATCAAGATAACGGATAATCGGAACTAACTGCGGCACAACCTCCTCAAGATAGTCCAGCGGCCATGTTTCGAGTGCTTCTGCAAGAATCGTGTGATTTGTGTATGCACACGTCTTTGTCACCACCTCTGCCGCCTCCTGCATCGTCATCACACTGCCGTCAATGTCTTTCTGCGTTGTTAAAATGCGGATTAATTCAGGAATAACCATTGTCGGGTGCGTATCATTAATCTGAATCACCGCAAATTCATTCAGATTCTTTAACGTCTTTCCCTCTTTTTCACATTTCCTGCGGCATTCTGAAAGAATCAACTGTGCGGCGTTGCTTACCATAAAATACTGCTGGTAAATGCGCAATAACTGTCCGGCTCTGTCGCTGTCGTCCGGGTACAAAAAGAGCGTGAGATTCTTCTCAATCGCATTTTTATCAAAATCAATGCCGTCGTGCATCGGTATTTTTTCATCAACCGTGTCGATATCAAATAAATGCAGTTTGTTGACCCTGCCCTCGTAACCTGTCACATCAATGTCATACATTCTCGACATGACGGACAATTTGCCAAACTGTACCGGGTACTGCACCTCCGTCTTCGTCAGCCAGCTTTCCTTTTGAATCCAGTAATCCGGCTGTTCTGTCTGCTTATTCTGTGCAAACACCTGACGGAACAGCCCCAGATGATAGTTGATGCCAATGCCGTCCCCGTTTAAGTTTAATGTGGCAATGGAATCCAAAAAGCACGCTGCCAGCCGTCCCAGTCCGCCATTTCCAAGTGACGGCTCCGGCTCGGCTTCTTCGATTTGTGCAATATTCTTTCCATTTTCCTCTAATTCCTGCGAAATCTGCTCATACAGCCCCAGATTAATCAGGTTGTTTGACAGCAGCTTTCCAATCAGAAATTCTGCGGAAATGTAATACACTTTCTTGCCGTTTTCTTTTTCCTGCCGCTCCTGCGCTTCTTTTCTTTCTTCCGTGACTTTCTTTACCAGTGCCAGCAGTGCCGTATAGACCTGTTCGTTACTGCACTCTCTGATGGTCTTTCCATACATTTTGTTACAAATTTCTGCTATGCTCATACTTCTCTCCACTCCTATTTTTATTTCTGATTAT
>OGRS01001501.1_pt1 | contig 13403 bp, 9 predicted proteins | sample 1553561 | NCBI WGS metagenome assembly OGRS01 (sample SAMEA2580103, study PRJEB22360) | human gut metagenome | biome: human gut; feature: human-associated habitat; material: faeces | place: Denmark | collected 2008/2010
TACTTCCGTAAATAAGAATTATAGAGTGCAATTTTTGTCGATTTTTTTACAGTTTTTGCACAATTGAAGTTTACAGTGCTGTTTTGAAATATGGTTTAACAAAGTAAAAGGGAAAAGCAAGCCGTAATATTTAATATAAATCAAAAATTAAGGAGAGTTGAATTTTGAAAAAGGGTAGAAATTTGCGTAGCGTTAATACTGACGGAGGGGTGAATTTGCAATTCAAACTTCTGTCGGCAATCGGAATTATCATTATAGTTTCCGGACATTGTTATCATGGCGGAATGGAACTTGCTTATAACTGGTTTCCGCCGTATTCGTATAATTTGGCACTGTTTGTATTTATATCGGGATATTTTTACAAAACCGATTATGAAGAAAATATCGGAAAATACATATGGAAACGAACAAAGCGGCTTCTTATTCCTGCGTATCTGTGGAATATATTTTACGGTGGTATGGTTGCATTTCTCGGTTTGTTCGGATTTACTATAGGTGCAAAGCCTGATTTATACAATCTTTTTGTTATGCCGTTTGTTGACGGTGAGGCTTTTCAATATAACCTCGGTTCATGGTTTGTGTACCCGCTGTTTTTGGTTTGTATAATAAATGTGCTGTTCAGAAAATTTTTGAAACTGATTCATCTTGACAATGAATTTATAGTTTTGATAGTGTATCTCGCAATCGGAATGATAGGAATTAACACTGCAATAGGAAATCCGACTGCAATTAACGGTATAGTGAAACTTCTTGTCAGAACAATGTTTTTCCTGCCGTGTTATGAATTCGGTCGCTTTTATAAAGCTGTGCTTGAAAAGAAAGACACTCTCAATAATGTTGCGTACTTTGCAATTATATTTGCTGTACAGCTGATACTTTTAACTTTTTGCAAAGATTTGGAGTACACGCCGTCATCATTTACTAAATTCAACAACGGTTTTATAATTCCGTATATCTCGTCAATCACAGCAATTGCATTTTGGCTGAGAGTTTCAAGATTGCTTGTACCTGCCATAGGAAACAGCAAACTTGTAAGGCTTATAGCTGACAACACATACGGAATTATGGTAAATCAGCTTGTAGGTTTTATGTGCCTAAAATTTGTATTCTACGGATTAAGCCGCATTACTTCAGGATCATTGTTTGGTGACTTTAATGTTGCATCATTTAAATCAAATATATGGTACTACTATCTTCCAAACGGTTTACAACAGTGGGCTTTTGTATATCTTATATTTGGTCTACTTGTACCGATATTAATTAGCATTATTTTAAATAAAATCTGTCATATTGCACAAAAACATATAGTGAAATTTTGTAACAAATAATATCTAAAAATCATTGCGTTTATATATTTGATATGTTAAAATTGTCTTACAAGATAGATAAATTGATTAATAAATGTAATTACAATACCAAATCTATATTGCAAATATAAAATATTGGAAACTGCTTAATTTTAAATTACAGAAGTAGCGAATTGATTTAAAAATATAAAATCAATTTTAAAACTTATTTCAGTATGTTGTGTTTAAATGACAGTTAAAGTATTAATATTTTTAAATAAAATTTTTAGCAATTAAAATAAGTATGAAAGGAGGTAAGTCCAATGGTTTAATGTCTTAATCGTTGTTTCAACTGAAAATTATATTAATAATATTTTAACATAACAAAGGAGGAACTCTTTATGAAACACAAGATAAGAAAAATAACAACAACAATGTTAGCTACAATATGTGCTTTTTCATCAGTTGCGGCTATAAGCGCTAGCGCAGCTTCCAGTACAAGATATGCAGAAATGAGTAATGGTTATACAGTATCATCAACGGCTTCATATTCCGGTAACACAACTAGTGGAAAAGGAAGTGTTACTAATGGCGGACCGTGTTCAATAAAGGTTTGGGTGTATGGATATTACAAATCCGGTAGTTATGTGAAGTTATCGTGCAATTCGTATGATAGCGTTGATAATAACAAGAGCCTTACGGTTACTACAAACGGTTATTATACTTTAGTAGGCTCAAAATGTATTTCTCAATTTGATAGTGCAACAACTGTATCTGCTACAGTCGGCAAAACAGCATAAGTTTGAGAGCCCACCCGAATGTAGCGGGTGGGCTCTGAGGTGTTTATATGAAAATTATGATTAAAAAATACACTGCATTTTTGTTTCTGATTTCATTTGTTTTTTTGTGCGGATGTAATCAAAAAATGAGTATCGACAGTTCTGATACATATGTTCCTAATCAGGACAGTCAGGAGAATTTTATAAGGTACGGCAGTCAGCTCTATTTTGCAGATACTCATATGGGCATTTACTTTTTAAATTCAGATAACGGATTTTTGTATGTGATTGATAAGGAAACGCATAGTTGTCAACCTTTGTGCAATCGAAGTGATTGTATGCATGACAAAGAAACCTCGTTTGAGAAAAAGAAAGAGTGTACAGCATTTTTAAATACATATTTCAGAAGTCTTGTTTACTACAATGACTGCATTTATTTTCAATCGGTCGAGGATAAAACCGACAAAGACGGTGTAACTTATGAATTAAATGAAATTTGCAAAATTTCAACTGACGGAACAAATCGTGAGGTTTTATATTCGACAAGGGATTATACAATTTGGGACTTTAAAATTCACAGAGGATATATTTATTTTGACGGAAGTAAAAAAGATAACGAAGGAGCGGCAGAAGGCAGTAATATGGCACTTTACAAGGTTTCTGCCGATGGTAAAGGAAACACAGATGAGTTACTGCCGTACTATAAATACGATATACTTAATGGTATGAGTGTATGTGACACCAGATTCTACGGCAATCATCTTTTTTTATGGATAACAAAGCTTGACGGTACCAAGGAAAACAGCTACTTGATAAACTATGATTTACAGACCGATAAATGGGAAAATCTCAGTGAAAAGTTGGAAGTAAATATAAATTCAATGTTTACAATTTTCAATGATAAGCTTATTTTCGCAAACGGAAGTAAGGTGTATGAGTGCGGTTTTAACGGAGAAAATCAAAAGAAAATTCTTGATTGTTCTGATTTGATTGCAGGTTATCAATACTACACTCCTTTTACAAATGACGGTGAAAATCTGATAATTTCAGCTGCTAATGATGATAATGAGGCTGATAAGTTGATTTTCTGTGATAAAAGCTATAAGGCAACTTTAAAGAAAATGCCGTTTGAATTTACTGCCGAAATAGGTTTTGACAGCAGTTGTTTTATTGATTACAACGAAGAAGAAAAAACACTTTATTATATTGATAAAAATAACACAGAAAATGCCGATGAAATTTATACTTTTGAGTAACAGATGAATTTATGAAACTCTTTATTTATGAACTGAAAAAGATACTTAATAAAAAAATATTTTTTGTTTTTTTATTGCTCTGCCTTGCAATCAACGGCTTTTTATTATATTCATCGCAAAATACCGAAGAAAACAGCATTAGAATCACTTATTCCAATGAATATGCTAAAATGCTCAATAGTTATTCTTCAATGTCTTTGAATGACGCTGAAAAGCAGATTGACAATGAACTGCTTGCATATGAAATTTTTAGCAGACTTGAAAATCTTGCACAGACTGATAACGAGGAACTTATTGAAAATTACACATATGAACTTGATGAGTATCGAAAGAGTAATCCGGATGCGTATCAAAAGGCTGTTGAAATGAGTGAAAAAGGCGGAGATAACTTTTGGAAAAACAGTTTTCTCTATGATATTTCGCAGCAGATTGAGTATATAAATTCCTATCCGGATTTTATTGACAAAATGTATGACAGGGCAAAGGCGCAGTCGTCCTCTTCAATTTTTGGCGATAAAAATTCTTTTTCATATAAAAATCTTTACAAAACATCCAACGATTATTCAGGGTTAAAAAACACCAAGCTAAGCCTTGTAAATTCTGATGCTTTTGTTGCAACAACAGAATACAGTTTAACCGATATTTTTATAATCGCCATTGTGTTTTTGCTTTGCGTTTATCTTTTTCAATATGAGCGTGAAAAAGGACTGTATTCGTTGGTACGATGTACAAAATTCGGCAGATTCAAAACTATAATTTCAAAATTCATGTTGCTTTTTGTACTGTCAGCTGTTGTGTCGATATTATTCATTTTTTGCAATTTTATCATAAACACTTTCCTGTATGGCAGTACCGATTTAAGCGTAAATATTCAATCAATTTCCGAGTTTCGCAACTGTACCCTTACAGTTACAGCAGGTCAATTTTTGATTTTGTTTGCATTTGCAAAAATAATGGGGACTTTTGTTATTTCATCGTTTTTGGCTCTTGTATTTATTATCTTTTCAAGTTCTGCAACGATGTATCTTACAGGGCTCGTAATAATTGGTGCAGAGTATTTGCTCTATACCTTGATTGTACAGAACTCTTTTTTGAACCTTTTAAAGTACATTAATATTTTCTATATTCTTGACGGCGGGGAATTTTTTGGAAGTTATCTGAATCTTAATATTTTTTCAAATGCAGTAGCTTCGATTCCGATTGCATTTGCCGTTTTTTGTACAGTATTTCTTTTGTGTACGGTGTTTTCCTGTATATTATTTTGTAAACGCAATCAACAGAAAACTGCCGGCATTTTTTCAAGACTGTTTGAAAAGTTTAAATCAAGATTTTTTACATTAAACGGCAGTACCGGCATTTTTAAAGGCGAAGTTTTTAAATTCACTATTCAAAATAAAATGGCTGTTATGATTGTTTTGCTTGTGCTTTTTGCAATTATTTCATCGTTCGGAACGGTTCGTTACCCTTATTCGGAAAATTCGGATGCTGACTACAAAGCGTATATGGAATATCTTGAGGGTGACATAACTTCGGAAAAGGAAAACTATATTTTGGAACAGCAAAATTATTTTAACAACTTGCAACAACGCATGGGCGAAATTGCTGAAAATAGTGAGCTTTCTGAAAATGCAAAACAGGCTATGTCCAAGTCGATTGAAAATATTTTAAACAGCAAAGGGATTGCATTTGAAAGAGTAATCGAACAATATAATCGACTCCTTGAACTAGATAAAAAGGGCATAGATGCAAAATTTATTGATGAAAACATCTATAAAAGTTTTGTTTCAAGTAAAACAAGGGAATGGAACGATTTTTCTTTGCTTTGTCTTGTTATTGTGATAGGTGTTCCTTATGTATTTTCACCCGAGTATAAAAATGGTATGATCAACCTTATTCGTACTACTGAAAACGGTAAAACAAAACTGTTTTTTGGAAAAATAGTAGTGGAGTGTATATATTTGTTAATAGCATTTACAGTTCTGTATGTGCCGTATTTTGTAAGATTTATAAATACATACGGTGCGAACAGTTTGAATACACCCTTAGTATGTATTTTTGAAAATGTTCAAGAAACATCTTTTAGTGTGATAAATGCGGTAGTGCTCAATCTCGTATGCTACTTTTTGCTTGCAACAGCAGTAACATCTGTTATTACGGCAGTTTCGATTTTTAGCCGTAACAGTATGTTTACAATGGTGATTTCAACTGTTTTAGTTATAATACCATTGCTTGCTTTGTATCCGATTGAAAACGCAAGAATCGGTTATTGGATTGTAAATTACCACGCTATAGCTATTGTTATGACTTATTTGCTGAGTATCTTAATTGCGATTGTCACACTTGAAATTTCTAAATTTAAGTTTACCGAAACAAGAATATGGAGGCGAATAAATGCCAAAGCTTGAGATTAAAGGTATTACAAAAGTCTATAAAAAAGGAGCGGTAAAAGCACTTGATGGTTTTACCGTTACGCTTACTACGGGTGTGTATGGACTTCTTGGACCTAACGGTGCAGGTAAATCGACACTTATGAATATCATTACCGATAACCTAAATTCAGATAAAGGTGAAGTGTTGTATGACGGAGAAAATATTAAAAAATTAGGTAAAAATTATCGGAGCGTTCTCGGTTATATGCCACAGCAACAAGGTTTGTATGATGATTTCACCCTCAACCGCTTTTTGTGGTATATGGCGGCTTTAAAGGGCTTAAAAAAGAAAGAAGCCAAGGAAAAGATCACTCAGCTTCTTGAAACGGTTAATCTGACAGATGCCGCACATAAAAAGTTAGGCTCGTTTTCGGGCGGTATGAAGCAGAGAGCCTTGATTGCTCAAGCGCTTCTGAACAATCCCGAAATCCTGATTTTGGACGAACCCACGGCAGGACTTGACCCGAAGGAGAGAATACGCATACGCAACTTCATCAGCGAGATTGCCGAGGATAAAATTGTCCTAATCTCCACCCATGTTGTGTCGGATATTGAGTTTATCGCAAAGGAGATTATTTTGCTTAAAAAAGGTCAGCTCATCTCCCACGATTCCCCGAATAAGTTGACAAAGGAGCTTGAAAATAAAGTCTTTGAGGTCGAAATTCAAAGGGAAGATTTAAAATATTTTCAAGACAATTACCGTGTTTCAAATCTCTGTCACAACGACAACAGCATAATAGTCCGCATCGTGACCGATAACCCGCCGACAGACTGCCAATACACAACCGCAAAACCAACTCTTGAAGATTTGTACCTCTATATTTTTGAACAAGGAATGTGATATTAAAATTATTGCCGACAAGTAATGGCGTTCTATGCTAATACTTGTCGGTATTTTTATGCACTTTTTACATAAAATCGGAATGGTATAACGGAATGTAAATACAAAAATGCTCATATGCCGATAGTGTGGATAGGCTTTGCAATATTTGTGTTGTTATGCAAAGGCTTTACAACACAGCTTGTTTCAATATGGTTTGTTCTCGGCTCGGTTTATGTTTATGGATTTAAGCGATATTGATGAAACAGCTCAGGCAAAGGTCGGTACCGAAATATGGACAGTAAAGTCCGACAAAGCACTGCATTCAAAAGGAACAAAAAGCAAGGCAACTGTACTTACATAACTTTCTCTCCGAAAAGCCTTTATGTGTTTATGGTGATAATTACTAATTTCTTGATATCTGAGTGTACAATAATAAATTAGTCACACAAACTTTGTCAATAGTGGAAAAAAATAAAATATTGTTGTTGAAATAAATTGGATATTGGATTATAATAATAATCAATAATGCAAAAAACGAATGAATATGTAAAACGGAGGTAGTCCTATGGAAGAAAAGGATGAAATTGTTATTTCATTGTCAGATGTATGGAATATTATTAAGAAAAATGCAGCTTTTATTATCGTAGTTACGCTTATTTGTGCTATCGGAAGCTTTTTTATAACAAGATATTTTATTCCAAAGTCATACACGTCTTCAATTCAGTTATATGTTGATACGTCAAATGATGATGAAAATAAAAACAACCTCAATATACTTTCTGAGCAAACCTATGCACAGAATCTTGTTGCTACATATATTAAAATGCTGAACACAAATACTTTTTACACAGAGCTTTCCGAGCATATAAACAACAAATATACCGCTAAACAGCTTAGCGAAATGGTTTCTTTCAGCAGTGACGAAAAGACAGAGATATTTGATGCTAAGGTTACTACTTCTTCTCCAAATGATTCAAAGCTTATAGCTGATGCGGTTGGAAAGGTTGCACCTGAGGCTATTTCAAGACTTAAATCCAAAGCAACGCTAAAGATAGTTGATTATGCTCAACTGCCTACTGCTCCTTCATCTCCGAATGAAATAAAGAACGTAATAATTGCAATGATAGTAGGACTTGTTATATCTGTCGGAATTTCATTGCTCAGAGCGTTCCTTGATAAGAAGATGAGATACAACGAGGAAATGACTATGATTGGAGATATTCCGATTCTTGCAGCTATTCCAAAATTTGACGCAGTAAATAAATCTAACAAAAAAAAAGATAAGAGGGAGTCAGTATGAAAAAATATCCAAAAAGAGGCTCTTTTCAAGATGTAAAACTCAATGCAGAAGCTGTCGGATTTCAGATTAAAGAGTCTTATAAAAAAGCAAGAACAAATATTGCTTATTCAATTGTAAAAAAAGGCTGTAAAATGGTGTCTATTACAAGCTCTTCAAAATCCGAAGGAAAGACTATTACTGCAGTTAATATAGCTATTGCACTTGCACAGCAGGTTGATACCAGGGTACTGATTATTGATTGTGATTTGAGAAGACCTCGAATTCAATCGGTGCTTGAAATACCTGTTGACAAGGGAATTACAAATTACCTCAATTTTGAATGTGAGGTATCTGATATAGTTTACACTTCTAAATTGGACAATCTTGACGCTATCTGTTGCGGCACTATTCCTCCGAACCCGTCGGAGCTTTTATCAAGTGACAATATGAAAGAATTAATCAAAGAGCTTTCAAAACAATATGATTATATTATATTTGATACTCCGCCAATTGGCGTAGTAATTGACGCTTTACCTATAATAAAGCAAACTGACGGTGTTGTTGTTATAGTCAGAGATAATGTTACCGACATCAGGGACTACAAAAAAACAATTGATATTCTCAAACGCTCCGAAGCTAATATTATCGGTGTTATATTTAATGATGTTGAGCCTGTCGGTAAACGCAAATACGGCGGAGGATACAAATACGGTTACTACGGCGAATACGGCTATTAATTTTTTTGCTAGAGGGGTGTAGTTTTGGCGAAAAGAATATATGCAAATGAAAGAAAAAACAATATTTTCGAAAAAAAGGTTATGCCTGAAAATAATATTTATTATGCAACCTTAAAAACAAGACACGGTTACCGGTGGCTAAGAAGATTTCAGGATATTTTATTCTCTCTGATAGCTATTATTGTTCTTTCTCCCGTTATGCTGATTACAGTTATTTCTATCATTATTGATGATCCCAAAGGAGGTCCTGTTTTTTCGCAGATAAGAGTGGGAAAAAACGGTAAAGAGTTTAAAATGTATAAATTTCGCTCAATGGTTGTTGATGCGGAAGACAGGCTTAAGGAACTACTGAAAGAAAATGAAATGGATGGACCTGTTTTTAAAATTACCGATGATCCGAGAATTACAAGAGTCGGAAAATTTATAAGAAAAACAAGTATTGATGAGCTCCCACAGCTTTTTAATATTCTAAAAGGAGATATGAGCATTGTGGGACCTCGTCCTGCTTTGCCCAGAGAGGTTGAGCAATATTCTGCTTATCAAGCCCAGCGATTGTTTATAACACCGGGTCTTACGTGTTATTGGCAAATTCAGCCAAACAGAAATGACATTTCTTTTGATGAATGGGTCGAGATGGATATACAGTATATCCGTGAACGCAGTTTTCTCGTGGACTGGAAAATCATATTTAAAACAATTATCGCAGTTCTTACTAAACAAGGAAGATGATTTGGGAGGTACATATGAAAGGCATAATTTTAGCCGGCGGTTCCGGTACCCGACTTTATCCGTCATGTGGCAGGTAAGCCGATGAAGTGATATTACCGATTTTGAAGAAGTTGTAAAACCGGATTGAATGGTATATACAGTTTTAACAAGATTCATACACTGACAGTGTTCGATTCAACAATCCAACACTTAGAAAAAACATCATTGCAGGGTATACAGGGTTCGACTGTATAAAACAGCACTTCGGTTACTGAGAAATAGATGCGAGTGTACTTAACTGATATTTTATGGAGTAGAAAACAAGGGCAATATGATTGTCGGGGTAATTGGATACGACAGCATAAGAAAACACTTAGCCGTGTGAACGGTAAGAGGAATTAGAGAGAAAGGCCATCCATATGGATGTGTACATAGAAAATTAGAGGATATGCCCGATGAGGGTCGGAGGAGTAAATAACATGAAGAATTACAAAATCGCCGTTGCGGGCACTGGTTATGTGGGTTTGTCAATTGCCACACTGCTTTCTCAGCATCATCAGGTAACTGCAGTTGATATTGTTCCAGAGAAGGTTGAGATGATCAACAATCACAAGTCCCCAATTCAAGATGATTATATTGAAAAGTACCTTGCAGAGAAGAAACTGAATTTGACCGCAACACTTGATGCAAAGGCTGCATACTCTGATGCTGACTTTGTTGTAATTGCGACCCCTACAAACTACGATAGCCACACTCAGCACTTTGACACATCTGCAGTTGAAGTTGTGATCAAGCTGGTTATGAAATATAATCCGAACGCCATCATGGTCATCAAATCTACTATTCCTGTGGGATATACCGCAAGTGTGCGTGAGAAGTTTGGCAGCAAGAACATCATCTTCAGCCCGGAGTTCTTGCGTGAGTCCAAGGCCCTATATGACAACCTGTATCCGAGCCGTATCATTGTTGGCACTGATCTGAACGATGAGCGATTGGTAGAGGCGGCACACGAGTTCGCTGGTCTGCTGCAAGAAGGTGCTATCAGGGAGAACATCGACACTCTGTTCATGGGTTTCACCGAGGCAGAGGCTGTTAAACTGTTCGCCAATACATATCTGGCCCTGCGCGTGGCTTACTTCAACGAACTGGACACCTATGCAGAGAGCAAGGGGCTGAATACCCAGCAGATTATCGATGGTGTCTGCCTTGATCCGCGTATCGGTAGCCATTACAATAACCCGTCCTTTGGTTATGGCGGCTACTGCCTGCCCAAGGACACCAAGCAGCTACTGGCTAACTATGCTGATGTTCCAGAGAACCTGATTGAAGCAATCGTTGAGAGTAATAGAACAAGAAAAGACTTCATTGCAGACCGTGTTCTGAAACTGGCTGGCTACTACGGCTATGATGCAGAAAATGAGTTTGATGAAGACAAGGAGAAAAATGTCACTATTGGTGTTTACCGTCTGACCATGAAGAGTAACAGCGATAATTTTCGCCAGAGCTCTATTCAGGGTGTCATGAAGCGCATCAAGGCAAAGGGTGCCACGGTTGTGATTTATGAGCCGACACTGAAAGACGGTGAAACTTTCTTTGGATCAGTAGTGGTTAATGATCTGGCTAAGTTCAAGGAAATGAGCCACGCCATCATCGCAAACCGCTATGACAAGTGCCTAGATGATGTGAAGGATAAGGTTTACACCAGAGATATTTTTCAGAGAGATTAACAAGGTGGGAAAAACTATGATTATTACACAAACACCTTTCCGTATGTCCTTTTTTGGTGGCGGAACAGATATGGAAAGCTTTTTTAGAGAAAATGGTGGCTCTGTTTTGTCTACCACATTTGATAAGTATTGTTATGTGAATGTAAGACACCTGCCTCGTTTTTTTGATTACTCTACTGAGTTGTCTTACTCAAAGACTGAGCGTGTGACAAGTATTGATGACATTCAGCATCCAGCAATTCGTAATGCGATGAAGATGCTGGATATGCACGAAATTCGTCTTACATATGAAGCTGATCTTCCTGCACGTTCTGGGTTAGGAACATCAAGTTCTTTTGCAGTAGGAATGCTGAATGCCTTTTATGCGCTAAAAGGAAAATATGCTGATAAGAAAAAATTGGCAGATGAAGCAATTTATCTGGAGCGAAATTTGTGTCAGGAAGCAGGTGGCTGGCAGGATCAGATTGCAGCATCATTTGGTGGATTTAATCGTATCAACTTTAATGCGGATGGATATGAAGTCCTACCTGTGATCATTTCACCTGAGAGAAAGAAGCAGCTAAATCAAAATTTAATGATGTTTTTTACTGGTTTTACTCGGTTTTCTTCTGAGGTTCAGAAAGCGAATGCAGCAGATAAGGTTGATAAAACAGCACAGTTAAGAGAAATGCTGTCATTGGTTGATGATGCAGAGAAAGTTTTAACGGATAAGGAAAAGAATCTTGACGATTTTGGTAGACTGTTGGATCACACATGGAAACTTAAGCGTCAGACGGGATCTGCTGTTTCTACAAATAGCATTGATGAACTTTACGCAAAAGGTATTGCTGCCGGCGCGTTGGGCGGAAAACTTCTCGGCGCTGGTGGTGGTGGGTTCCTTGTATTTTATGTACAGCCAGAACATCAAGATGCAGTTCGTTTGGCAATGCGCGACCTACTCTATATTCCGTTCAAATTTGAAGATGGTGGAACACGTGTAATCCATTATACACCGGAAGACTATACACCGAAGGATTGAAAACATGAAAGTAGTGATTATGGCAGGCGGGAAAGGCACTCGTATTTCCTCTGTAGCGAGTGATATTCCTAAGCCGATGATAAAAATTGAAGGCATTCCGGTGTTGGAACGAGAAATCAAATGTCTGAAAGATCAGGGATTTGATGACATTATTATGACGGTAAGTCACCTGGGAAATATCATTATGGATTACTTTGGTGATGGTTCTGAAAACTCTCCAGCAACAGGAAAGCCGTTTGGCGTACATATTGAGTACTATTTTGAAAAAGAGCCACTCGGCAATGCCGGTGCGCTGTTTAAAATTAAGGATAAGCTGACATCTGATTTTTTGCTTTTAAATGCAGATGCGATGTTTGATGTGGACTTTAATCGATTTGTTGCTTTTCACCGGAAGCGTGACGGATTGGTTACACTTTTTACGCATCCGAATAGTCATCCCTACGATAGCGGACTAATTGTTGCGGATAAAAATGGCGCAGTTGAAAAGTGGTTGGCCAAGGAGGATGCACGGCCACAGTACTACAGAAATCGTGTGAATGCAGGTTTACATGTTATTAATCCTAAAGTACTGGAGATTTCCGGTATTGATGCCGATTCGGTAGGGAAGATTGGCGAGGATGGTAAGCCTGTAAAAGTTGATTTGGATCGTCAGTTGTTAAAACCGTTAGCAGGAACAGGAAAGATGTTCTGCTATGACAGTCCAGAGTATGTCAAAGATATGGGTACTCCAGAACGATATTATTCCGTTTGTTCGGATTATAAAGAGGGCAGAGTCTCTGGAAAGAATCTAAGAAACAAACAAAATCTGATGGAACAATTTGCATAATGAGTGGAAACTTCGTTCAAAGAGGCGGTCCAGCAATAATTGATAAATGGAAAAGAACAGAAATGGCATTAAGTAATGGAGTGGATTTAATAATTGAATTACCTACTTTTTATGCTGTTTCTTCTGCTGAATTTTTTGCTAAAGGAGCAGTTTCAATTCTAAATTCTTTAAACATAGTAAACAATTTATTTTTCGGCTCAGAAATTGGAGATGCAAAAGCTCTTTCAGAAATTGCAAAAGTCCTTGTATCTGAAGATGAAAGATTTCAAAATATCTTAAAGGAAAATTTATCATTAGGTCTTACCTTTGCAAAAGCTCGTGAAAAAAGCTTAATTGAATATTTAAATAGCAGTGAAATAAATAATATAATAACTTCCTCAAATAACATTTTAGGAATCGAATACATAAAAGCTATTTTAAAATTAAATAGTTCAATTAATCCAGTTGCATTAAAAAGAGAAGGCTCTAATTATAATGATAAATCTTTATCACAAACATTTTCTTCTGCAACATCAATAAGAGAAGTTTTAAAAAA